>Ga0208638_1001540_pt1 | contig 12411 bp, 12 predicted proteins | sample ETNtaG_34_FD_185753 | JGI IMG/M metagenome (GOLD analysis project Ga0208638, IMG submission 185753) | Marine microbial and viral communities from oxygen minimum zone, Eastern Pacific Ocean - ETNP201306SV51 (SPAdes) (version 2) | ecosystem: Environmental > Aquatic > Marine > Oceanic ...
GGACGTGAAGATTTACCAAACTTTTACGTAAGAAGTAAAAATAAAAAAAATATTACTACTCTAAATTATAAACAATGGATTGCGCTCTGGGAAAAAGCAAAGAACAAATGTATTCCAAGAAAATTTGCATTCAAGTATCCTTTGCCTACTTTTAAACACAACAAAAGAGATTTAAAGAATCTGTTAAATAATTAAATTTAAAATTTAATAAAAAAATAAAATGACAAATATTTTAATAACTGAATTTATGAATGAAGAGAGCGTTAAAACTCTAAAAAAAAATTTTAATGTAAAATATGATAAAAATTTATTTCAGAACGAAAAAAAAATAAAAGAAGAAATTTCAAATTTTGAAGCAATAATTGTTAGAAATAAAACTCAGTTGCAAAAAACTGTTTTAGATGAAGCTTTAAAATTAAAATTTGTTGGTCGTTTAGGAGTAGGTTTAGATAATATTGATAAAGAATATTGTGATAAAAAAAATATTCATATCCAAATAGCATCGGGTATAAATGCTGACTCTGTTGCTGAGTATGTAATAGGCTCATCTCTACATTTAATTAAAAATATAACTTTATTTAATTACGAGACTAAAAAAGGTATGTGGCCAAGATCATCTTTTAATTCAAGAGAATTGAAAGAAAAAATATTTGGTCTAATTGGCTTTGGTGCAATAGGAAAAAAAGTATGTAAAATTGTACAAAGTTTTGGCGCAAAAGTAATAACTTATGACCCTTATATAGATAAAAAACTCGAAAATGAATTTAATCTAAAATTTATGCCTTTCGATGATGTGATTTCTAACTCCGATATTATTTCTATACATGTCCCTTTAAACAATGAAACAAAAAACCTTATAAATACAAATGCATTTAAAAAAATGTCAAAAAAACCAATATTGATTAATACTTCAAGAGGTTCAATCGTTAATGAAGATGATTTAATCAATGCTTATAAAAATAAAGTTATTAGTGGTTTTGCACTTGATGTTTTTGAAAATGAACCAATTGAAGAAAAATTTTATAGTAAAATTGATGACACTTTTAATTGCATTATAACTCCACATATTTCTGGAGTAACAGAAGAGTCTAATAAAAAAATTAGTGAATTTATAACAAATAAATTAATTAATTTTTTTAATTAATTAATCAATTCATTTATTTTAACAATTCTTTTTTCCTTTATTGATTTTTCTGCAGCTTCTCCGATTGCAACAGAAATCATTCCATCATTTAATGAAACTTCAGGTTTTGATTTATTTTTAATAGCATTTAACAATGCTAAGTGTTGATAATAAGTAGATCCATGATGGTGTCCTGCCTGAAGAATTTTTTTATCTACTTTTACAAGTTCTCTTGTAGTTTTATTGCCTTTCCTCATTCCAATTCTAATATACGAAGATGTTTTTCCTGACTGACTTGAAGGAACAGATGTCTCAATTTTACCTATATCACCAACTGCTACCAATTCTTCTTGCATATCTGAGTTTTCTGCAAACATACACAGATCTAATAGACCTCTAACTCCATTTTTAAAATTGACTATCACAAAACCATTATCAATAATATCTGGTCTTTTATTTTTATAACTTTCATTAATATGATTAACATCTTGATTACCGCTAGCATATACGCTTACGGGTTCACTACGGATAATTAAACGCATTAAATCAAAAAAATGACAACATTTCTCAACAAATGTTCCGCCTGTATTTTTTGAAAACCGATTCCAATTTTTTACTTTTTTTAAAAATGGAAAACGATGTTCTCTTATTGATAGCATTTTTAATTTTCCAATAGTTTTTTTATGAATTTCATTAATAAATTTATTAACAGGAGGCATGTATCTATATTCCATTGCAGTCCAAATTAAAGAAGGATAGTTTTTTGATAATTTTTTTAATTTTAAACACTCTTTAGTATTTATAGTCAAAGGTTTTTCAACAAGAATATGTTTTTTTGTTTTTAAAACATCTTTTAAAATTTTTAAATGTGTAAAGTTCGGTGTAGAAATTATATATACGTCTACAATATTTTTTTTTATTAAATCTTTATGATTCTTAAAATATAAAAATTTTTTTTTAAATTTTTTCTTTATTTTAATTAATGAGTTATTATGAACATCTGATATTGCAACAACTTCAGCATTTTTTAACAATGAAATATTTTGAATATGCTCAAGTCCCATTGTACCAGTGCCTATTATTGCATATCTAATTGTTTTCATATTAAATTTATTTAATCTATTAGTAGCCCGCTGGGAACTTTATTTGGTTTTCCAAGAGGTCTATTATTACCACTTTTACCAGTTAAAGATTTTAAAAATTCAACTAAGTAATAAATTTCTTTATCGCTCAAATTTATAGGTTTTATATCTATACTTGATAAAATTCTTTCTTGTTCTCTTTTATCTGAAAAAATTACAAAATCTATATCCTCTAACCATTTAGCTTTAGGCAAATTGGCAAGCTTAGGTTTCCAAATCTTATTCATTTTCTTTGGGTTTAAATGATGTTTTATTATTCCTTCAAGCGTTGGGTAAGCGCCATTATGACCATATGGTGCAGTCAAAGATACATTTCTTAAAGCAGGTGTTTTAAACTTATACATATCATTTAAGTCATCTGTTTCGACCATGCGTCCTACATCACGAGCATATGGATCAAAACTTCTAGTTCTTCCAGGTCCAAATTGTGGAATTCCTAGCGAGTAAAATTTTTGATTAGTTAACAACGATCCAGAATGACAAGAACTGCAATTTGCTTTTCCATAAAACAACTCCATTCCTTTGATTTGATTTGAACTTAAAACATTTTTATCCCCATTTAAATAATCATCAAATGGAGAGTCAAATGAAGTCCATTCATGAATTTGAAAGGCAGCAATAGAATTAACAATATGAGTAATCTTAATATCAAAAACGTTATCAATATCGTCAAAAGCATTTTTAAATAATTCGACATATTCTGGAATTGCACGAATTCGATTTGTTATTACTGGCCATACTGCATCTATTCTCATACTGTCTTTTCCAACTTTTGAAACTAATCCTATTATTTCATTTTCGCCTGGATTACCTGCCATTTCAAATTGTTTGGTTAAAGGAAATAAAGCTTGAACTGCAACAATATTATCTAAACCTTTTGGAAGCGCTTCTTGTGCAGGTGTATTAAAGTTATTACCAAATATATTTGACTTAGTCACTCTACCATCATGTAATAAAGTAGTAATTTCTTTAAAGCCTAAATTCCAAAGTGCTAGAGAATTTCTAGGAATACGTTTTTTAATTTTATCATCACCTATACCAGCTGTTCTGTTTGGACCTAATCCTTCACCGCCTTCTCCAATCCCTAGAGAAAGTCCATCTGAGCCTCCAAACTCATGATTATGACATGTTGCGCATGCAATATTGCGATTTGCTGATAAAATTTTGTCGTGAAATAAAAGTCTGCCAAGTTTAGCTTTTTTTATATCTACTTTATGAAAATCATTAATTGATAATGGTTTTGGTATTTCATTTGCATATGTTTTGTTTACTGAGATTAAAAATGGAATTATAAATATTAGAATTTTTGTATGATTAAATATTTTTTTATAATTTTGTTTATCCCTTCTATTGTTTTTGCAGAAATTGAAAATGCTAGAGATTTGATGGAAGAAGGTAAGTTTAAAGAAGCTATGGAAGAATTGCTTCCTGCCGCTAGATCTGGAAATGCAGACGCTGAGGAACTTATTGGTATTATGTATGCTATGGGACTTGGTGTTGAAAGGGATGATGTTAGAGCTTTTGAATGGTATCTCAGGTCTTCTATGAAAGGTCACCCTGGTGCACAATCTGGTGTAGGTTGGTACTACGAAATTGGCAGAGGCCTTCCTGCTCCCGATCTTGTTAGAGCTTACACTTGGTATGTTCTGTCTGCTATAGGTGGGGACCCTGACGCTGCTATTTCCCAGGAGGAAGTAATTAAGAAAATGACTCCTGAACAAATTGAAAAAGCCCATATTTTAATAAATGATTATAAATCTTGGATTTATCCATTTAGATAATGGGACGGAATATTATCCGCCCCAAAATCATTTATTAATTATAGATCTTTTTTGTAATCTGAAGACGCTCTGTTTTCTGCACGTCCAACTGCGCTAGTAAGAGCATTAAAGATTTCTTTTCCACCCTTAACATTATCTTGAAACCAATCATAAACAGGCGATGCTGCTTTTTTAAATGCAGCTTTTTGATCAGGAGTTGGAACATATAAACTTCCACCACCAGCTACAAAATCTTCGTATGCTTTAATTGATTTTCTTTTTGGTGAAGCAAAAGTAGCTTGCTGCAATGCATAAAACCCATCTGTAATAACTTTTCTCAAATCTTTAGGCATTGACTCATACTTAGCATTGTTCATCCACCAAAGTGCGCCCATATATGCGTGACCGTCTAATGTTACAAATTTTAGACCTGCGTCTGGAAACTTCATATTCATTATATCGGTAATTCCATTTTTAGAACCTTCAACCACTCCAGTTTGAAATGATGTAAATAGTTCTGGCCAAGGTATAGGTGTTGGTGATGCACCAAGTGCTTTAACTAATTCTTGAGGTAAATCAGCAACTACTGTTCTAATTTTTAAGCCCTTCATGTCAGATGGGTTTGCAATTTGTCTTTTAGTATTTGCAAAATTTCTCCATCCACCTGTATTCCCAATAGTCATTAATCTAATCGAATTATTAGAATCTTTAAGAGCCATTTTTCTCATTGTTCTTACAAAATCACTTTTTAATACATCTTCAGCAATTCTGTCGTCTGACATTAAGTATGGCAAGTCAAGAACTTGAACATATGGAAATACTCCTGCTGCTCCACCTGATGTTGAGATATATATATCTATACTTCCATCAGACACACCTTGTAGACATTCTGCTCCCTTTGAGCATAATTGAGTTCCTACAAATAATTCAACTGAAATTTTTCCATTTGATGCTGCTTCAACATAGTTTTTAAAAACTATTGAACCATCATAGTCTTCATCTTGATCATTTGAATTCATTGTCATTCTTAGATTGTAATCTGCAGCTAATGCAGAAAAAGAAAATCCAACCAAGAATACTAATGAAAAAAATGATTTTATTATTTTGTTAAATAACATTTTTCCCTCCATTATAATTTTAAAAAAGAAATATAGCTAAAAAATTAATAAGAGTCTAATTTGATATAAATCAAAGAGTCTAATTTGATATAAATCAAAAAGTTAAGAAATTATTTAGCAAATCCAGTCAATAATGGAATTGTCATAGAAAGAGCTGGAAAATATGTAATCAAAAAAATAACTAAAGCTTCCATTGCTAAAAAAGGCAAGATAGCTTTTGCTATTGTTTCTACTCTTTCTCCTGATACTGATGAGGCAACAAATAAAACTAAACCCATCGGTGGAGTAGCTAATCCAACGGTTAAATTAACAGACATAATAATCGCAAAGTGTACAGGATGTACTCCAAGCTCAACAAAAACAGGACCAAGAATAGGACCTAAAATTATTATAGCTGGGCCTGCATCAAGAAACATACCAACTATAAATAAAAGTATATTAATCAAAAACAATAGTATGTAAGGATTGTTGCTCAAACTCAAAACGAACTCTGCAAGATGCTCTGGAGCATGGGATAGACTTACCACTGTTTTGAAAGCCATAGCAGCACCTACTAAAAGTAATACTACTGATGAAACCATCGCTGCTTTAGTAAAAACTTTAGGAATCTCGCTCCAAGTTAATGTTTTTAAAACAAACAAACTAATAAAGAGAGCGTAAGCTGCAGCAACAGCAGATGCCTCGGTAGGAGTAAATATTCCTCCTAAAATTCCTCCTAAAATTATAACTGGAGTCATTAAAGGAAAAAAAGCTTTTAAAGATGCTTTTCCTCTTTCATTCCATGAAGCTTTTGTAGTTACGGGAGGGAAATTATGACGATTTGCTAAAAATTTTACCAATATCATAAGACTAACTCCAACCAATATGCCAGGAATAATTCCTGCTAAGAATAATGCGGCAACGCTTTCTCCCATAACATATGCATAAATAATCATTATCCCTGATGGAGGAATGATTGGACCAATAACTGAACTTGCTGCAGTTATAGCTGCTGCAAATTTTTTTGTATAACCTTGTTTTTCCATTGCTGGAATTAACATTGATCCAATCGCTGAAGTATCTGCCACCGCTGAACCTGATAATCCAGCAAACAACATTGAAGTCAAAATATTAACATGAGCCAAGCCTCCTCTTAAATGTCCCATCATTGCTTGACTAAATTCAACAAGTCTTAAAGTAATTTTTCCCCTATTCATTAATTCTCCAGCTAACATAAAAAAAGGTATTGCCATTAAAGGAAAGCTATCAATTCCATTATAGATGTTTCTATAAAGCATCGCGGCATCCCTACTTTGATCATTCAACCAAAGTAAAATTCCAGGTGCAGCTAAAAGACTAAAAAATACCGGAAGACCAATTAACAAAAAAAGTAAGAACAAAGGCAAAAACCATATTAACATTTATGCCTCCAGCCTCTCTCTATCTTTATCTAACGGTAAATCTATTTTAGAATTAAAAAATGATAAAATATTTCTTAAAGCTAACTCAACATTAACCATTATTAATAAAAATATACCAACAGGCAAAGACATATACATCCACGCCAACTTCATAGCTTCTGTTTTTCCCCCAATTAAAGAAAATGGAATTTTTATAGAAGAAGAACTAAATATCCAACCGGCATTTATATGTTTTAATCCCATTTCAAAACCGATTAACAAAACAGTTAAGGAAACTAACAAAATTAAAAAAATTAAAATATTAGATAAAATTTTAGGCAAAAATCTTTGAAACATATCAATAGATACAAAGCCACCCCAACGATAAGCTGAAGGCGCTATTAAACCAGTCATCCATAACATAAAAAATCGAGCCACTTCGTCAGGCCAGGGCAAAGCATTATTTAAAACATATCTAAAAAATACCTGAATAATAATAACAATTACCATTAATAAAATAGCTATCCAGGCAAGTTGTCGTCCTATACGAAGAATAAAAGTATTAATATTTTGTAAAATATTAAATAATAACAGTAAGGATTTAATCGTAAAATTCACAACTCAAGTTATTTTAATAATTTAATAATTTCAACTTTAATAAAGAATTTTAAATTTTATATAAGATATTTGAAGTTTTTAGTTTATGATGTTATTAAGATTTCTTGATCACTGAAGTTAAATCAATGCATCTATAATAAAATGACAGAAAAAAAGAAAATATTAGTAATTCAAAAAGTTCATGATAAGGGAATGGAATTAATTAAAAACCATCCTAATTTTATCGTAGATGTAACTGATGATGTTTCAGAGGAAAACTTGAAAAAAAAAATTGTCGGCTGTGATGGAGTATCTGTCAGAATTGCTAAATTATCAGGTGAAGTAATGAATGAAGCAAAAAATTTAAAAATTGTTTCAAGACATGGAGTTGGTTATGACAATATTGATTTAAAAAATGCTAAAGAAAGAGATATAAAAATTGCTATCACAGCTAATGCAAATGCAGTTACTGTCTCGGAACACGTGATGTTTAATCTACTAAATATTTCAAAAAGAAAAGATTTATTTGATAAAACTGTAAGAGATGGAAATTTTAAAGATAGAAATAAACTTCCAAAAACTATTGAGCTTTGGAATAAAAATTTTTTAATAGCTGGCTTTGGTAGAATTGGAAAAGCTCTAATAAAAAGATGTTTAGGATTTGAAATGAATGTATTTGTATACGATCCTTATGTTAATTCAGATGTAATTGAAAATTTTGGAGGAAAAAAAGTTGAAAACCTAGAAAATGCTATAAGAACAATGGATGCAGTTTCTCTTCATATGCCATTAACGGAAAAAACAAAAAACTTAATAAACTATGAATTATTAAAAACGATGAAAAAAAATTGTATTATTATTAACGCAGCAAGAGGTGGTATAATAAATGAAACTGATCTTGATAAAGCATTAAATGAAAATTTAATATTTGGTGCAGGTATAGATGTTTTTGAAAAAGAACCACCAGAAGATAACAACCCACTTTTAAAAAATAATAAAGTTTTTCTAAGTCCTCATACTGCCGCATTCACGGAAGAATGTATGACAAGAATGGGAATAGAAACTATTCAAAATATTATTGATTTTTTTGATAATAAATTAGATCAGTCTAAGATTGTGAAACTTTAACTCCTGCTTTGCTAAGTGTTTCAGTAAGATATTTGTAACCTATTTTTGCATATTCAAAAGGGTTGGCTTTTTTTGGATCTTGTTCAGCTTCAACGACTAACCAACCAGAATAATTATTTTTTTTAAGAATATCAAACAAAGGTTTGTAGTCTATACATCCATCGCCTGGTACGGTGAAGGCCCCTTCTAAAAATGCCGCTCTAAAACTTAAGTCTTCTTTAAGTGACTTCTCTAAAACATTTTTTCTTATATCTTTACAATGAATATGAATTACTCTTTCGCTAAAATCATTCAAAAACTTTATTGATTCTCCTTGAGCAAACAACATATGTCCTGTATCTAAAGTCAACTTAATACTATCATCAGTATTTTCTAACAATCTTTCTGTATCTTTTTGTGACTCAATCACTGTGCCCATATGATGATGGTAAGCCAACGGCATCCCTTCTCCTTCTAAATACTTGCCCATTTCGGAAATTTTTTTATAATATATTTTAGACTCTTCTAGATCCATTTTTGGTCTTGTAGAAATTTTTTTATTTGGATCTCCTTGTATAGAGCCAAAAACTTCAGCAAATACAATACAAGGAGCATCACAATCTTTAAAAAGTTTTAATTGCTCTTGAATAGATTTTTTTTCATCTTCAACACTGTTTTTTCTTAAATTAGCTCCATACCAGCCAGAACATAAACTTAGCTTAAATTCATTTAACTTAGGCAATAATTCTTCAGATGTTTTTGGAAATTTACCACCAGACTCTATTCCAATAAATCCGGCTTGTCTTGCCTCAGAAAGACATTGTTCTAAAGAAGTATCCCCTCCGAGCTCAGGCATATCATCATTGCTCCATGCTATTGGCGCTACTCCTAGTTTTACTGACATAAGTTTGTGTTTTTGTTTAAGGTCACTCTTATATTCATAGAATATGAACTTTAAATCATCAAGGAAAATATCTGATTTTTAAAATGATGTTAAATTCATCAAATAAATTCAGTCTTGATTTTATTTTTCAATTCTGTTCTATATTCTTATGATTAATTTTTCTCTCATGGGTGCTGGACGAATTGGTAAAATGCATGCGAAAATTATTTCATCACATCCAAATACAAATTTAAAATATGTTTTCGATGTAAATTCAAAGTTTGCTAATGAAGTTGCAACCTCAACTAGTTGTTCAGTAGCAAATTCACCTGAGGAAGCTATAAACTCAAAAAATGTAGATGCTATTCTAATTGCTTCAGCCACTCCTACGCACACAAAATTTATAACGATGTCTGCAAATGCTGGAAAAGCAGTTTTTTGTGAGAAGCCAATTGATTTAGATATCAATAAAGTAAATGAATGTATGAAAAATATTAAAGGTACTAAAGTTCCAATACAAATTGGCTTTAATAGACGATTTGATGCTAGCCATGCAAAAGCGCAACAAGCAAGGGTGAATAAAGAAATTGGCGAGTTAGAAATGGTAGTGATAACAAGTCGTGATCCGGAAGCTCCAGGAATAGATTATTTAAAAGCCGCTGGTGGTTTTTTCAGAGATACTACGATTCATGACTTTGACTTAACAAGATTTATCTTAGGTAATGACCCAATAGTACAGATTTCAGCATTTGGAGAAGTTTTATTTGATAAAAACGCTCAAAAAGAAAACGATCATGATACTGCAATGTTTATTTTGAAATCAAAAAAAGGTGTCCTAATTCATATAAATAACTCAAGAAGAGCTGTATATGGTTATGATCAAAGAGTTGAGATTTTTGGTAGCAAAGGAATGATTATTTCAAACAATCAAACACCAACTTCAGTAGAAAAATTTACTAATTCTTCAACAAATATAAAAGATCCAATACACTTCTTCTTTATAGAAAGATATGAACAAGCTTACAAAGATCAATTTAATGAATTTGTTAAATGTTTAGTAAACAAAACTAAACCAAAAGTTACTTTCGAAGATGGAAGAAATGCTTTAATAATAGCCAATGCTGCTTATGAATCATATAAAAAAGGCAAAGTCGTAAATATAAGTTTTTAATATGAGTATCTTATCTTTAAAAAACATCGAAAAAAATTTTGGAGCTATTCAAGTTTTAATTGGAGTAAGTTTTGATATCAATAAAATCAAATGACAAATAAATATACAGCTAATCAATCAGAACAATTTAAAAACAAGATAATTGTCGTAACTGGTAGTACGCAAGGAAGTGGCGCTGAAACTGCAAAACTTTTAGCGAACAGAGGTGCTAAAGGAATAACAATTTGTGGAAGAAATGAGGAAAAAGGCAATAAAGTTAAAGATGAAATTCAAAACCTTGGTTCTGAATGTATTTATGTCAAAGCTGACCTAGAAAACTTGGAAGACTGTAGAAAAATTATATCTGAAACTGATAAAAAATTTAAAACTATAGACAGTTTTATTAATGTTGCTGCTTTTACAGAAAGAGGTACGATTTTAAGTACTACTGAGGAAAATTACGATAAAAATTTTAACGTTAATGTAAAAGCTCCGCTGTTTATGATGCAAGATGTTATAAAAATAATGATCAGAGATAAAAAAAAAGGAACTATTGCACATATTATATCAATGGCTGCCTATAGTGGTATGCCCTTTTTAACTGCTTATAGTGCTTCAAAAGGTGCTTTAGCAATAATGATTAAGAATGTTGCAAACTCAGTTTCTGGCCATCAAATAAGAGTAAATGGAGTAAACTTAGGTTGGACTGATACTCCAGCAGAAACAGTTATTCAAAAACAATTCCATAATGCTGATGATGATTGGTTAGAGAAAACTGAAGATAAAGTACCCTTTAAAAGATTAAATAAACCATTAGATGTTGCAAAAATATTAGCTTTTTTATGTTCCGAAGAGTCGGGTATTATGACCGGAAGTATTGTTGATTTTGATCAAACTGTTGCTGGATGGCACTCTTACTCAGCTTATGACACTAAAATATTAGACGATAGTATTTTGGGTGAATAATCATTTAAAAATTTAAATTATGAAAAAAAACAAAATTAAAGATACAGGTTTAGAAGTAACTGAGTTAAGTTTTGGCACCTCCTCTTTGGGAAGCATGCCTGACACATATGGCTATGAAGTGCCAGAAGATAGAGCTCAAAAAACTTTAAATAGATTTTTTCAAGGCCCTGTTAATATGCTTGATACATCAAGGAATTACGCTATGGGTGAAAGTGAAAAAAGAATTGGTAATGCTATTAAAGAAAATGGAGGGTGGCCAAAAGATTTTCTTCTATCTACCAAACTGGACAGAAATATGGATACTTTAATCCTTGATAAAAATCGAGCAAGAGAATCTTTTGAAGAAAGTTTAAAAACTTTAAATGTAGATTCTGTTGATATTTTATTTTTACATGATCCTGAATACGCAAAAGACTTGTCTGATATCACCAAAAAAGATGGCGCAATGGATGAATTGTTTAAAATTAAAGAAGAGGGTTTGGCTAAAGCAGTAGGAATAGCAATGGGAAAAATAGATATAATGTTCCCTTTATTGAAAGACTGGAATTTTGACGTAATGATAAATCATAACCGATTTACATTAATAAATAGAGAGGCTAATGAGATGTATGATTATGCTTCTAGTAAAAATATTGCAATTTTTAATGCTGCACCTTACGCAGGTGGAGTTTTGGCTAAAGGCCCTGACAATTTTAAAAAAATTACTTATCAAGATGCAACTGAAGAAAAATTAACTCCAGCGCGTGAGTTTGAAAAAGTTTGCAAAAAACATAATGTTGAATTGGGTGCAGCTGCACTTCAATTTTCTTTGAAAGATAAAAGAATTACTTCAACAATATGTGGTGTGACGAGTGTAGAGAGTATTGAAAAAAACTTAACTTGGGCTAATTCCAAAATCCCTGATGAATTTTGGAATGAAATATCAAAATTATCTTACTCAAATAATGATCCTGAGGCTGATAGAGTGTTTACAGCTGGTTAAAAATAAATTAGAAATTTAACTTGCTTCATATAAAATTGGAAACATTTTACCACCTAATTTATCTCCATCTTTATAACCAGCTTCTTGCATTGCTTTCCTATAATTATAGCTTGTCCAATCTCCAACATAACTAATTTTTGCATCTTCTTTTGCAACTCTTAAGGTATAACGACTTAAAGTTTTCTGAGGAATTGAAGAACTAAG
>Ga0208638_1001555_pt1 | contig 12337 bp, 9 predicted proteins | sample ETNtaG_34_FD_185753 | JGI IMG/M metagenome (GOLD analysis project Ga0208638, IMG submission 185753) | Marine microbial and viral communities from oxygen minimum zone, Eastern Pacific Ocean - ETNP201306SV51 (SPAdes) (version 2) | ecosystem: Environmental > Aquatic > Marine > Oceanic ...
TTGGATCTTTTTCATGTAGTTCTGCGAAGAACTCTTTAGTTTTCTCTAGCAACTCTTTATGAGTTTGTTTGTTATGAACACCTGGATCGGGCATTGACATTATACAGCTCCATCAGTTGCAACATATCTCCAATTTGATCCATCGTAATATGCTGGTTTGGAACTATTATCCGATACAGCAACCATTGTTCCAGCACTTGCAGTGAAAGTCGCTAATTGAGTCGCAGTTTTTCCAAGTAATTTTATTGGAGCATCTAGTATGACTTCACTAACTGGATCTAATGTGATAGTTGTTGGAGATGAAATTGTATATGTTCCTGCTAAACCGGAAGGTGCTGAAATAGTAGCTGTTTCTATGCTATCAGCAATAATATTTGTAGCGGATAATGTATTAGTTCCTGAAGCCCATGTTAAATCACTATCTCCAGCAAAAGCACCACCATTATTATATTGAAGTTCTGTTGTACTACCACCTGGAGTACCTCCACCACTAGCTGTTGAAGTAATTGTAATTTCATCTGAACCTGAATCAGTTGTAATAGATATATTTGAACCTGCAACAAGAGTTAATGTGTCTGTTGATGAATCAGATACTACATTTGATTGTCCTGATACTGCAATAGTTGTAAAAGCATTTTGAACTACATTAGGAGATGTGTTTGTAATAGTTAAAGTGTCTCCTGCTATTGTTGTACCTACACCAGTACCACCTGATACTGTTAAAGTATCTGTTGCAGTATTTGCCGCTGTCGTTCCAGTATCAGCTGAAAAATTTTCCCATAAATTTTGAGTTACATTAGGTGAACTATTTGTAATAGTTAAAACATCTCCTGATACAGCCGTTGTAATACCCGTACCTCCTGCAATTGATATACTATCTGTTGTAGTGTTTGCAGTTGTAGTTCCTGTATCACCTGTTATAGTTGCCCATATATTTTGATCAACGTTAGGAGCTGTATTAGTCCACGTTACTGCATCAATACCGGCATTGGTAGTTATTTCTATACCAGTTCCAGCTCCAAAACCTACAGAGTCAGCATTAGAATCAGCAACTACACTAGTTTGTCCTGCAACTACTATTGTTGTAAATGTGTCTTGTACTATGTTTGGTGCAGAGTTTGTAACAGTTAAAGTGTCAGTAGCTGAATCAGTTGTTAATATTACTCCTGTGCCTGCTACTACGGTTAAAGTATCAGCTGTAGAATCTGCTGTTATTGTATTTTGTCCATTTACTACAATTGATTGGAATAGATTTTGTGAACCTGATCCTGTGTAATTAATAGTTAAAAGATCATTTGCAATAGATGTACTAATATCTGTTCCACCAACAATTCCTAAAATATCAGTTGGAGAGTCTGCAGTAGTAGATCCTGTGTCACCAGCTACCGTTTCCCATAAGTTTGGAGATGTAGCACTATTTGAAATAGTTACTGAATCAGTAGGAGCATCTGTTGTTATTGCTATTCCTGTACCTGCAACTAAAGTTAATGTATCGCTTAATTGATCAGCAGTAACAGTAGTTTGTCCTGTAACTGCAAACGCACCAAAGTCATTTTGTGCACCTGCTTGTCCACCTGTGTATTCAACTGTTAAAGTATTACCACTCATTGACGTAGAAATAGATGTACCACCTTCTATAGCTAAAACATCAGTAGCAAGAGTGGCTATATAAGAACCTGTATCTCCTGTAACTTGTTGAAATAAATTTTGAGGAGTAGGTTGAGAAGAATTAATTGTAATACTATCTCCTACTGCATCAGTTGTTAAAGTAACATTTGATCCTGCTACAAAAGTTAAAGTATCTGAATTAGCATCTGCTTCAACATCTGTTTGTCCTGATACTGCAATAGTTTTAAACACATTAGGTATTGTTGCAGTATTTGAAATAGTTATTGTATCTGAGTCAGGTTGAGTTATACCAATACCTGATCCTGCTGAAAATTTAACGTCTTCTGTGTAAGCACTAGAATTTGTTAATCTTAAAACAACATTACTGCTACCATCTGTTGTCGCTCCAACAGAATAAGTTGTATCTGTATCAGTTCCTGTAAATGTTAATTCATTTGAAGTTCTAGTTATAGCAATATTACTTCCTTCTTTAAGTGTAATATCTTGAATAGCTTGTCCTGAACCTGTTAACCGAAGTAATTTTTCAGTTGCATTAGAACCATCACCTGCTGAAAATGTATATGTAGTATCTGTAAGTGGTACCCAGTTGGTACCATCATTTAATTCAAATTGGTTATTATTATATCTAATTGATTCTGTTCCTGTTATAGTAACTGTAGTAGTACCCGATACGTCAGCAGTTGCAGTAGTAATATTACCTGCTCCAGCAATTTTTAATGTATTGTCTGGTAACATAGTAGTTGTTGCACTATCGTCACCTGTTATAAACCAAGCGCCACCACCAGTACTAACAAAAGTTGTACCACCCCCACCTTGTCCAAGTAAAGTTTGTGTATCTGTTAAATCACTAATATCTGTAGGTATAGTAGGTTTGTTTGAAAGATCCGTATATGATCCAGTAAAAATATTTGAGCCTAAACTTACACTCGTGGCTGTTATATTATTAACACCAATTAATGAAGAATTAGCTAAATCTAAATTATCGCCTATTGGCAATTCTTTTATTTTATTGCCATCCGATGTATCTACTACTAGTGGTATCCTATTTGCCATATTACTGTTTCACCTTTAATGTTCCGCTATCGTTCCATAATTGTCCAACTGCCAATCCTGCATCTGATGTAGGTAAATTTGACAATGTAACTGTTGAAGATGTTTTTAATGTAGTAGTTTCTACGGGACCAACAACTTTTCCATTAACTGCATCAATCATAACTGATGAATCATCAGCAAATACAGAACCTTTAAAGTCTGTAATTAATGAGCCACCTTCTAATGCAATTATTCTAGTGTATGCGTCAGTAAAATTGTCGTTTACTTTTGTAAACGCCGTTCTTAACGGATCGCCATCACCTTTGTTTGCACTTGTACCTACATTTATAATTTGTTGTGCCATTATACTCTACCTACCACCATTTCTATTACACCAACACTTGGGTTCATATGATCTTCTAATGCTTTACCTAATACTGTTCCAACTCTAGGATCAGGACTAGATGAAGCGTGTCCTCTAACACTACTTGTTACTAACATATCACCTTTTCTACACATTCCAGTAACTTTAACTTTAACTCTACCTTGTAAAGCAATTGGTGTTCCACCTTCTTGTGCTGAATTCATTAAGTATGCTGGTTTGTCTGAAACAACTCCAGCTACTCTTGTATCTTCAGATAATTGAGTAGTTGTAACTTCTTTATCTCCGCCGAATATAACAACTGTACCTATTTCATAATTGTCATCTGCTGTATAATTTTCCGCCAAGTCAGCATATAGAGATCTTGTTGCTGTTCCATCAAATATATTTGCGTACATTGTATTATATCTTCTACTGGAATCACCAATATTAAATGTCATATTGGCATCACCAGGAACAATACCTTGTGTTGTAACTAATAATGGAACTGATCCATCAGCTACAATTGCCACTCTTCCTTCAGCACTATCATCAGTGTCTGACACGTATGCACTACTTTGACCTATAGCTATTCCTGTTGGATTGTTTGCTTTTCCTGTAGATTCAATAAATTTAGTGTATATATGATCCACTGCAAGAGCGCCATCACTAGCACCTTGAGTATTACTTGCTGATGCATCTGCACCACCTATATCTAATCTTCTACCAGGAAGTGAAGTAACTGTATTAGCCTGTGTACTTCCTATACCAGTAGCAAAATCTATTCCACCAGGAGTTGTTATATTAAGTGTAGATGCGGAACTATCTAATGCAAGATTACCATCTATTTTTAATCCTGCTAAATCCGTTACACCAGTTGTATCTGTTTTAACTATACTATTAACTTCTCCTGTTTTTGTAACGTTAGTAACTTTGTAAACACCAGCACTTTCTTTTATAAGTGTTTCACCGGGATCACTAGCGGCATCTAATTCTGTAGTAAAGTCAGCATCAACTACTGCTCCACCTTGAGAAATTATATCTGAAAATGTAACTGCACTTACGTCACCAGTACCTGAATCAGTTCGTCCATATGCTTGGTATTGATCTAATTGAGGTAAATCAGCAAAGTCTATACCAGAAGAAGATAATTCAACCCAACCATTAGTAACTGTAAAGTCACCTGAATCAAAACTTGCAAGTCCTAAATCTGCTTGACTAATTCCTGAAGCATTTGCTCTTGAAGTTGCGGCATTCATATTCAACTTACTTTGAGCTATTGCGGCATCTGATTTAACATCTGCATTAATAATTACATTTGATGCAATATTAAATGTAAGTTCAGTTTGTGTTGCAGTTCTATTTGCAGTCATTTCTACATCTGAAGCTGTAACAACTGCATTACCCATTTCATTTATTGCAGTATCTATAACTTGAGCAGTAACTCCACCACCAGTATCAATTGTATCTGCTGTAGTAAATTGTGTAGGACTAGATGTCCATGTGTAAGTAATTCTTGTGGCATTAACCGCTCCAGGTAATACAAGAACTTCTACATCTACAATTGTTCCTGTTGCACCAGTTACTGATCCTGTAAAAGTATCACTAACTGCAAAATTTCCACCAACTGCAGGTACAGTATACATTCTGTATTTGCCATTGAATATTAAAAGTTGTGCTTCAGCTAAATTTCCAATATTAACGTTTCTAATATTTTCTATTTGATCTGTTTCGTATATAATATTATCTACATAACTTTTTGTAGTTGCATCTTGATCCGAAGACGGATCTGATAAACCTGTTAATTTAAATCCACCAACTGCCATGTGATTTGTAAATGGAATAGAACCGTCTCTAGCAATAGTACCTGCTCCAATTGGATTTCCTACTAAAGTAGTTGCATGGTCAAAACCTAATCTTCTATTAACATATTCTCTAACAGCTGATTCTGTTGGTACACTATCAGTAGAATTGTCTACCATTGAACCATCTGTACTAAATTCTGCTACAACAACACCTCTTTTAAATCCTATACCATCTAAATTACTAATTGCAATTGCCGCCGCAAATGAAACTGTTCCTGTTGCTTGATCAACTGTGAAATATTTTCCTACTCTAAAGAAACCATCTTGGTCAGTACTAACATAGTAAACTCTACCTTTTAATTTTTCAACAGTTTCATTAGTTTGAGATGATGCCGTTGTTGCATCACCATAAATTACATTAGGGAAGTTTGTAGTATTAAAACCACCTGTTCCAATATCTAAGAAATCATGATTTGATGCTCTTGCTGTTGAAACAAATACAGTAATTGAAGCTGGTTCTGTAGCAGACAATCCAACTCTAAATGTAGGAGAACCTCCATTTGTTGCCACATATCCAGTCATTGCACTGTGAATTCCTGCGCCTATTGGAGTAGGATTAATATTTGATACATCTGTAATTTCTACTGTAGCATATGTTGTTCTATCTACGTAATTTGCAACTTTGTGAGTTTTACCATCCCAACCAAATGTCATATCGCCATTGTTTAATCTTGCAATATCTGCCGCTTCTGGAATTGTGTTAATTGCAATTACAACGTCACCAATTGTGTGACCCATTGTTGTTCCTGAACCAGCATGAGTATTATTTTGTGCTTCAGTTTCATTAAGAGACATCTTAACATAATCGTAAACGTCATCAAAAGCAATTAAGGCAGTATTAGCCGGTAAAGCCACACCAACTGGATTTGATGTTGAATAAGAAATACTTCTGTAAGTTATAGTACTTGTTTCATCAAATACTACAGCAGTTGTTGGTTTAGAAGGTGCTGTATTATTAACATCACTAAAGACGAATTGAGAATTTGCTCTAATTGTTACTGTTTGATCATCTGCAAGAGCGACTTTTAATCCTGTTGTAGATGTTTCGTTTTTACCACTTGTTCCTAAATTAATTTTGTAAATTGTTGAATCTCTAGTACTTGCTGGAGCAACTTCGGCAGATGCTTCCACAGTTGTAACTTCATATCTTGTAACACCTATTACGCCACCGTGATCTATTTCTACTTCTGAATTATTAGTAACAACAGTATCTAAATCATAAACATAAATTGATAATGCTCCACTAGGATGAGTTAAATTTACTCCGTCATCGCGAACTAATGCCGCTTGAACCATATCTTTTGTTAATGTTATAGGATCAATTGCTTCGTTTGGATCACTACCTGCTGAAACAATTCCGTATGTTCCGTGACAACAAGAACCGTTTAATGATCTAATTTTTCCACCGCTGTTGGCAAAGTATGCCGTTTCGCAAAAATAAGTGAAACAGGATACTAATTCTGTTAATGCACTATTATTAACAATAAAGCCATAACCTAAATCATTTACTTGAGTAAATGCGTGTGCTAAAGCTGATCTATTACCTGCTGTTTGTATATCAATACTAAAAGGTGTTGCTTCAGAAAATCCATTACCGTCATTAGAAGAACTATCAAGAAGTAATTGAGCTGTTCCATTTGGTCCATCATAACTTTTTATTGCATTAATTTGATATCTATTACCTGCAATATAAAAAGGACAAGGTGTTTGAGGTTTTCTAATTCTTAAACCTGTTCCTGCATCACTTGTTACGTCTAATATAAAAGGACTAACCACGTTAGTTACTTTTGTAGGTAAATTACCTGCGAATGCATCAATATACATTCCACCGCTAAATGTTTTAGCATTTTTAGATGCAGAATAACAAGCCGCGTCAAATGTATAAGGTGATTTAGTATAAACTGCTCCTTCAGGATCTAATACTTCAGAAAAGCCTCCATGATTTTGAAATGTTATATTTTTTATAATACTAGAATTGTTTACTAAAAGTACATCTAAATCTTTATTGTTTTTAGGAGTACTAGCAGAATTATTTGCATCTGACAAATAATGATAACCATAATTTTGTGTTGCAATTGTTAAACCATCAAATGTTGTATCTCTGTAAAAATACATTCGTACCCAAGGAGATTCTGATACTCTGTCTTTTGGTCTAATAATAACTCTTCTAAATTCATCTCCTTGTAAGGAAACGTTTTCAGGTAATTTGATTGGATAATCTTCGTAATATACACCTGATTCAACTTTAATTGCTATGTGCTTATCTCTAATTGGTTGAGCAAATACCATTTCTTCACTAATGGAGAACATTTTAGGTTCTAATAAATCAACTTCAATTGTATCTGCTGATGCACCTGCAGTTACAGAAACCACTCTACCTATTGCTTTAGAAGTTTTACCTCTAACAATTTTTCCAGCAATTAAATCTGGTTGACTTAATTGATTGGCATCTAATCTTCCTGTGCTACCATTATTAAGTGTAAGACTAATTGTACTACCATCAACAAGAGCTGGAGCCGTGCTTAATCCATTAGTAATAATACCTTCTATAATTGTAAATTTTGCTTGAGCAGATGCTAATCCATTTGCATCTACTGTTTGTCCATTATCAATTGTTTGTCCGTAATTTGTTTGATATAAAGTTCCTGGTGCTGTATTTGTTAAAACATTGTTTGTTATTGTTTTAGCATAACCAATCGCCGCCAATGTATGAGCTTTTTGTGTAGTGATTGCATATAATCCACTATTACTATTATAAAATCTTTCACCACATTGTACAGATTGATAATTTGCATTTAAACCGTTTAGTATATCTATAACTAAACCATCAAGCATATAACCTAAATCTCTAATACATAAATTTCTAAAGTTTGTGTGAGTTGGATATTGACTTTCTGTATAAGCAGTTGCTTCTTGAATTATAAATTGTCTATTAGCTTCAACTAATATTTTTACTGCTGTATAACCACTACTGTTTGTTACACCTTGAGTTAATACTGTAGAATTATTTGCTCCACTATTATATGTAAGAGTTTGTACCCAAGGACCTGGTTCAAACGGAGCAGTTTTCATTATTTCTTCTGCTCTCTTACAAGCCGCACCTACAGTAGCATAAGCATAACTAGAAGACCTTCCCCATCTGTCTTGAGGTATTCCAGTCATTGAATCATCACCGCTAGTGTTTACATATATGTTACTTTTAGAATGTTCTGCCGCTTCGTCTACATAAAATTTTGTTGCCGCTTGTAAATCACCATCTCTAACAGCGTCTTGAATTTTAGGTACTACATCTAAACCATTTGTAGTAATATCAACAATAGTTGCAACTAGTGAAGTTATTTTTGCAGTAGCACCTGCTTCTGTAGTTTTAGTTTTATAAATTTGAGTTGTAACAACTGGACTTTGATTTGTTGAAAGTGCAACTTGTGGTAAAATATTTGTATTAATAAAATCTCTTAATTTATTATTAACTGCTGTTGCGTATGCAATTTCTCCACTACCTAATTGAGATGAAGCACCTTCCCAATAATATTTTGAAGTTCTTATACTTTCTGAATTACCACCATATCTTATATCATGTGCTAACGCATCAATATTAAATTTTGTATCTCTTTCGCATTTTTCATGACGTGTTGTATTATGAATTCCTGGATTGTTAGCATCAAACCAAGACATTACTTCATCTGCTAAAAATTCTTTATTTGCTTCTATTAAAGTTGCCGCGTTTGGATATAATGCTCCTAGACCTGCCATTGCTCCTGGGTGGTCGTGCAAATTAAGAGCACCATCCATACTGTCACCTTGTCTACGGACAACAGATTTTCTAGGAAGTGCTTCTGAACTTAACCAATTTCCATATAAAGCAGTATCTAATTCAGCATCAGTTATAGTTTGAGTTCCTGTACCTCCACTAGCTACAATTTTAACTCTTGTACCATCATTATCATTTGTTGCTTCTGCTTGGCTGGCGTGTAATGAAAGAGTACTTCCATCTACATATCTAATATAATAAATTGTTGCTGATGTTAAATTTACTGCATCATTTCCTGTTGAATTATAAATGAAAGCTAATCCATTAGATCCTGTGTCAAAACCATGACTAGCTATTGTAAGGTCACCACTATTGTAAGCAGTAATTGTTAATGTATATTCTGTAGTATCTGCGGGTTCTGATCTAACTCTTAATTGGCCTGATGCTCCACTAGGGCCTCCTGAAACTTTTAAATATCTTTGGTCAGCATATTGTTTTGTAATTACAAGATCATCTATAGTAATATTTGAACCATGTGTTGAATTATAATCTGTTACTGCTGTATCTGTTACTTTTACATTACCTATTGCGAAATTATTTCCATTTAAAGGTCCACCTAATGATGGTTGAGTGTCTGAGGCAACTGTTGCACCTGTACTGTTTAAAATAATTTTAGATGCATCACTGGCTGTATCAATAGCCATTCCTATACCACCAGTAAGCTGTCTCATTTCGATAGCATTACCGGCATCGTTTGTTATTGGAATGTTTTTGGAACCTCCAAGTGTATCAGGAGTATCACTTAATGATGCAAATGTTACTTGACCGCCTTGCCCGAATACTGCATATAGTTCTGTAAAGTTTTCATTCGATTTACGAAATGCGTCTCTTATCGCATCACCCGTGCCATCGTTACCTTCTATACCTATATTAATAATCTGTTTAGCCATTTACCTTATCCATATCAAAAGTTATAGATTCTCCACAACCACATGACGATTTAACTTTTGGACTTGTAATATCAAAATATGAACCCCATACTTCTGATACAAAATTTAATTCTGATCCAAGTAAAAACATTATACTTGTTGAATCTACTAATAATTTTCCACCAGTAAATTCAATTAATTCGTCACGTTTGTCAATTTCATTTTTTTCTGCAAAACCCCAGTCATAGGAAAAACCAGCACATCCTCCGCCTTTAATTCCTAGTTTTACTGCATATTTGTTGTTTTGTGAACAAAGATCTTTAATCTTCTGCTCTGCAGAATCAGTAAGTGTTAATATCGCCATTTTTATGTTTCCTGTTAATGTTATTTATGGTAAATTTATTAATCCTAATGTAAATAATAACGTATGTTTATTAGTGCAGAAAAAATAGTAACTTGGGCAGAAAGAACAAGTAAATTAGGTAAAAAACACAAATGTAAAAGAACAAAAACAGTATATTCTTTTAAGTGTGATTCTTGTTCAAAAATGTTCTCTAGACTTAAAGGTAGTATAGAGGTGAAACGATTGTCTAATTTTTATAAACACGTATGCAATGAATGTAATCCTAAGAAATTTGCTCAAGAGCAAGGTGTCAAGCAAAGAAAAATACTAGATATGCCTGTATCTAGTAAAAAGCGTATAAGCGATTTTTAATTATTATTTTTTCTTTTTAAACCAGTTAAAAGGATTAAGTAAACCAGCTAAATCTTCAACTTTTTCGTTTACCCACCATCCTACAACAAATCCAACTATAAATGCTATTGTTAAAAACATATTTGTCTCCTTGTACTATATTTATTTCCAATTCTCTTTACACCACGGGTCACAACATACTTTAGGATTAGGATCTCCATGAAATATAGCTATGCTTGTTTCTTTCTGTATTGTGGGGTGACCGGGTGATTTAAAATCTCTAATACCGTCTTGTCGTCTAATTAATGGGGGCCTATTTCTCATTTCCCATTTATAACTCATTATCCATTCGTCCGGCCAAAACTCAAAATTATTTTTTACATTGGCAAATAACCAATCTTGGTCGCCGTGAAATCGTCTTGCTGTATGTCCTGCGTCTTTTATAAATTCATTATAAACTTGTGGATGTTGTCCTGTTTGCCATCTAACAACACTTGAATTAAATCTGTTCCATTCTTTATTAGTAGATCTATTAAAATCTCTTACTACACAAAAAGAACCAGGTTTGTAATGAAAAAGGTTGTCTATATTTTTAAATATTATTACATCTAAATCAATATAAAGAACTGTACTATGTTGTAGTTGAGGTAATAAAGGATTCATTAATAAAGGCTTATACCACCATCCTGATATTTTAGGATATCCAGTTGGTAGTTCTACAGTTTTTATATCATTTACTAAACCTGCTCTGTCTTCAGTAAAACAAAGAAATTCATGTTCAACTGTACAAAATCTTTTAATCATACTATGTAGAGTATTAACATAGTCTGGTCCGTATTTGGTTCCTTGTTTAAGACAAATAATTTTATTCATTAAATTCTACCATTTTTTAATATTTTTAATTTTAAGGTTTTTAATACCTTTCCAACTTGGGGGTAATATAAAATGTTCATTTACCCAATAATTAAATTTTATATTTGAAAAATTTTCAAATATTTTTTTATTTTGATATATCCAATAACGCGGATCTACAGGATCAGTATCGGGATCATTATAACTTAAGGTGCCTTTATAAACATTATTTACTTTACTATCTTTGCCATAGAGATCAAATCCTATAATATCTAATTTTCCATCATTACAATTTTCAATACCTATTAAAAGTGCAAATTGTCCTGCTCCCCAATGCATAGGTTGGTCAGGTCTATCTTTCCCTTCATAAAATAGGGTTGGTACTTCAAAAATGCCTGTATACATATCAAGCCAATCGGGCCTAGTATATATCATGGCGTGTTTAGTGTTTTCGTGACCTACTGCTTCTCTGAGCATTCTTCTGTCGACGCATACCAAATGGTCCACTATACAATCTCTAAAGACAGCATTACAGCCAACTATTTCAGATTGGATGCTATTTAATTTGATTGATTTTCTGCTTTCGCCGTTACCTATTATTACCATGCTTAAATACTGTTACTATGTGTATTTACAACCATATTCAGAATTGGATACAAGCAATTGGAACTCCTACTAAAAAATTAGATGGTCATTCTGTTTGCCCATATGCTAAAAAGGCAGATTTTAATTTGGTTATTTGTAAAGAAGATGTTTTAGCAAATTGTTTTGATTTTGTTCGTAATAAACACTTAAAAAAAGAAGTAACAGTTTTTATATTTAATGATGAGCTTTCTATATTTCAATTAAAATTTTTATGCGGATTGCTTAATACAGAATTTCCAAAATATGTGTTTTATCCTGACCATCGTAAAAGAAAAACGTATGTGGGAGAAGCAATATCAAGTAATGGAAAATATAATGTTGTATTAGCACAAAAAAGAAAAGAATTAGAAAAAGCAAGAACTAAATTAAAAGAAACAAATTACTATTCATTTTGGAGTAAAAAATACCTTAAAGAAATTTTAAATACATAACTTATTTTTTAAGTTTTTTATGCTCTTTTCTTCTTTCTTTTCTAGCTTTTATTAAATCAACTTTAATATTTTTTAATTCTTTTGTAATTTCAGCAAATTTAACACTAGCATATTTTTTTAATTTTACAAAGTTGCGTACAGTTTCTAC
>Ga0208638_1001561_pt1 | contig 12303 bp, 10 predicted proteins | sample ETNtaG_34_FD_185753 | JGI IMG/M metagenome (GOLD analysis project Ga0208638, IMG submission 185753) | Marine microbial and viral communities from oxygen minimum zone, Eastern Pacific Ocean - ETNP201306SV51 (SPAdes) (version 2) | ecosystem: Environmental > Aquatic > Marine > Oceanic ...
AGATGTTTAAAAATGTCAATCCCAGGATTGACCTTATTATATCCAGTGACATCATGATGACATCATCCATACAATATGCAGACGTAGGTTTCCCTGTAAATTCATGGATGGAATTTGAGAACTATGAAGTTACATGTTCATGTTCAAACCCTTTCCTCCAGGTATGGAAAGGTGGAATAAGGCCGCTTCATGATACTAAGGACGATGTTGTCGTGCCTGCGCTGGTAGCAAAGAGAATGGGTGAAATCTTAGGTGATGGCAGATTTGCTGACTACTGGAAATTTGTATTGGAAGGCAGGCCGGAGATATACATGCAGAGACTCTTTGATGGTAGCGTCCCGACAAGAGGGTATAATGTAAATGATATGATTGCCGGTAAGTATGGTGTTCCGGGTGGTGCGCTTTTGAATTTTGGTACATATCCAAGGACGCCAATGTATGAACAGGTCGTTTATGACAGGCCATTCTTTACCGATGATGGAAGGCTTCACTCTTACTGTGATATACCTGAAGCGATTGAATACGGAGAAAATTTTGTATGCCATAGAGAAGCGGTTGAAGCAACACCGTATCTTCCAAATGTAATTGTAAGTACAAATCCTTATATTCGTCCTGATGATTATGGAATTTCAAAGGATCATATGGGTGCGGACGAACGCCATGTAAGGAATATAAAGATGCCGTGGAGTGAGGTAAAGAAGACTAAGAATCCTTTATGGGAGAGGGGCTATAGATTCTATTGTGTGACCCCCAAGACGAGGCACAGGGTACACTCACAGTGGAGTACGGTGGACTGGAACCTTATATGGAATAATAACTTTGGCGATCCATATAGAATGGACAAGAGGGCTCCTGGTCCTGGTGAGCACCAGTTACACATAAATCCGGCTGCTGCAAAGGATTTAGCTATTAATGATGGTGATTATGTATACGTTGATGCAAACCCTGTTGACAGGCCATACAGAGGCTGGAAGCCGAATGATCCTTTCTATAAGGTTGCCAGGCTGATGGTCAGGGCAAAGTATAATCCATCATATCCTTACCATACAACAATGATGAAACATTCAACGTATGTTGCAACTGAGAAGAGTGTTAAGGCTCATGAAACAAGGAAAGATGGTATGGCTATGTCATCAGATGGTTATCTATCTAACTTCAGATATGGTTCACAGCAGTCAATAACAAGGTCATGGCTGATGCCGATGCACCAGACGGATACACTATTCCACAAGAAGAAGGTTGCAATGGCTTATATGCACGGTGGAGAAGCGGACAACCATGTGGTAAATACAACTCCAAAGGAAACCCTTGTCAGGATTACCAAGGCAGAAGATGGTGGTTTGGGCGCCAAAGGCGTCTGGGAACCGGCAAGGACAGGATTTACTCCTGCGAATGAGAGTAAGTTTATGAAACTGTATCTTGGTGGTGGTACCACAACGGTAGAATAAAAAAGTAGTTTCTTTAGATTACTTTAATGCAGCATTGGGAAAAAGCCCCTGACACTTTATGTTAGGGGCTTTTTTACTTTGTAGAAACAGAAAATACATTTATAATATTATTATATAATCTAATAATTCATAAACGCACATTTCAGGTAATAATTTAGTTAGGAGTAAATTTGCAGGTTTCATTGGTATTTCCACCTTCCTGGATTCCTTCTCAGCCATTCTTAAGCTTGCCTTCATTACAGGGTTTTCTAAAGAAAGAGGGTGTTACGAACATCTCAATACGTGATCTGAATATTGAGATAATGAATGCCCTGCTCTCTTCTGAACAAGTAAAGAAAACACACGCAAATATAATTGAAAGGCTCAGCAATGTAACTGAACCATTTGGACGAGAAAATAACGAGGCAGAACTGTTTTCAAGACTTGAATGGGCAAGAGATGTGATAGAAGGCGAGAACATAGTACAAAATGTAGAATGGGCAAAGGCGAATTTGAGGTCTGAAGGGTTTTACAATCTGGACGGTTATGTAGGGAGTTGGAAGATAATTGACAGGTGGCTGCAGGCATTTGGCATGTTGTACTACCCATCTGAAATATCGATTGCCGATAATTCCATGAGATACAGTGTTTATTCATCTGTAGATGTTATGAGTGCTTCTGAGGATATATTAGAAAACCCGTATCGAGACTTGTTTAAGGAGTATGTACTTGGCTCTATAGTCAGTGAAGAACCGGGACTCGTTGGCATATCCGTAACAGCGACATCACAGGTAATGCCGGCATTTACTCTTGCGAGATTGCTGAAGGAAGTTAACAGGGATATCCATATAACTATGGGTGGAAGTGTTTTCACGAAGCTCATTGATAATCTTCAGGATAATCATACACTTTTCGAACTGGTGGATAGTTTCATAGTATTTGAAGGAGAACATGCGCTTTTAAGGTTAATAGAACAGCTTGATGGCAAGAAGGATTTCTCTAAGGTTCCTAATCTTGTTTATAGAGAAGGGGATCAGATCCGAGTTAATGAGCCGTTCCATATAGAGGAAATAAACTCACTGCCCACTCCTGATTACGATGGATTCCCTCTGGATCACTATTTGTCCCCAATGAGGGTATTACCCTTGCAGGGCTCAAGGGGGTGCTACTGGAGAAAATGTACATTTTGTAACCTCCATGTAGACAACTTAAAATTTCGATTAAGAAATCTGGATTTAGTGCTTGAAGACATAGAAAAACTGAAAGAAAAGTATAATACAAAATACATGTTCTTCAGTGATGAATGCATGCCGGTAAAGCAATTGGAAAATATGAGTTCCAGATTAATTGATGGTGGCATTGACATAAAGTGGATGGCGGGAGTCAGGTTTGATAAAGGGCTGACAAGAGACGTATTAAATAAGGCTAGAGATGCAGGATGCCTTAAGATGGTATTTGGCCTGGAGTCATCTAATAAAAGGGTGCTATCCTTAATGGACAAGGGGATTGAGACGGAAATGACTAATAGCATAATAGATTATTGTCTGGATGCAGACATTGCCGTACATATGTATGTTATAGTCGGTTTTCCCTCAGAAACAAGGGAGGAAGCACTCGAAACGCTTGATTTTGTAATATCAAATAAGAGATACATGGAGTCTAAAGGTGCGTCATGTCTTATATGTCAGTTTGAATTGGAAAAGCATGCTCCCATAATGCGTGATCCCGGTAAGTATGGATTGACAAAAATAGGACATCCTAAACAAGACGATTTAAGTCTTGGTTTCTTTTACGAGACAAGCGAGGGGATGGCTCCTGAAGAAGCAACCAGTGTATACGAGAACGTAAAGACTGAAATTGACAAAAGACTGTCTATATTTCCATACAATTTCTCGATGTCAGACGGGTTGTTATATTTAGACCACGTTTCAGATAAAGTTCATGAAGCTTCTGAACGTGGTACACATAGTGGGGTTATCTAAATGGAAGATGAGAAAATAGACCGCGGAAGAAGGGATTTTTTTAAGGAAACCTTTTCGTATATAGGAAGTGCCGTTGGTGATATAGTTAAAACCAAAGTCACATCAATAACTAATCCTGGTTCTGATCCTGACACCAATTCAAAAGCAAGACGTTATATCAGGCCTCCTGGCGCTTTAAAAGAAAAAGAATTTCTTGCCTTATGTACTAAATGCGATGAATGCGTTAAGGCGTGTCCGCATTATAGTATACGGAAACTAAATAAAGATTTTGATATTGCTGACGGAACACCCATTATTATTCCGGAAGAAACGCCATGCTATATGTGCGAAGGCTTTCCATGTACAAGGTCGTGTAAGGAGGGTGCTCTTGTAGAGATAAAAGATAAGGAAGAAGTTGCGATGGGCAAGGCATATATCAATGAATCTAATTGCATGGCGTACGGTGTGCAATTCTGTGAACAGTGTGTAAAGAATTGTCCTATCCCGGATGCAATGTATCAGGAAGACAATAAACCTATGGTAAGAAAAGAAAAATGCGTAGGGTGTGGTATTTGCGAGACTGTGTGCAAAACAGTAAATCAGCCAATAGCCATTAAGATCGTTCCTGAGCAGTAATGAATTATAGAATTGAGGAATTGGGGAATTCAAGAATTCCTTAATCACTTAATTAAACAATAAATGTAAAGGTAGAAATATATGAATGAATGTAAAAAGTTGTCTACGTGTGAGTTCTGTCGTGATTTTGAAACATGCAAAAAACCCGAAAAAGGGTTGAAGCATAATGAATGGGCATTAAGTGGCAGGATGGCCCTGATAAAGAAAAAGATTATGGTTATGTCTAACAAGGGTGGTGTTGGCAAGAGTACGGTCACAGTCAATCTGGGAGTGGCATTAGCTGAAATGGGCTATAAGGTAGGGATTGCTGACGTTGACATACACGGTCCCAATATTCCTAAAATGCTTGGAGTGGAAGGTGGGAGGCTTAAGGACAATGAGAACGGTATCGATCCATTATCTGTTAATGACAATCTCAAGGTAGTCTCACTGGCTTTTCTTATTGAAAGCCCCGATCAGCCGGTTGCATGGAGGGATACTGCAAAGTATGATTATCTCCGTGAGCTGGTGGGCAGTATCAACTGGGGTGAACTAGACTATTTGCTGGCTGATTTGCCTCCGGGGACAGGTCATGAGCCTATTACCATGATTGAGTTAATGGGAAAGGTAGATGGAGCCATCATAGTTACTACGCCTCAGGATGTTGCTTTGCTGGATGCGCAAAAGGCGATACTATTTGCAAAAGATAATGACGTACCTATTTTAGGGATTATTGAGAATATGAGCGGCCTGACCTGTCCTCATTGCAATGAAGAGATAGATGTATTTAAGTCAGGCGGAGGAAAAAGAATTGCCGATAAGATGAAGGTGCCTTTTCTTGGCAAGATACCTCTGGATCCGGAGATTGTTTCTAAATGTGATGAAGGAAAGGCTTTTGTCGCAGGTGATAATGGTTCAAAGAATACCGCCGCATTCAAGGAAATTACCGAGAAAATTGTGGCATAGGCTCGAAAACGTTCGTGGCAGTAGAACATGTAGTTACATGGCAAAATTGTTTGTGGTTTTTTCTTAAATATTCTTTACAATATAGAGCCTTGAAATAATACATTTAAGAATGATCTATACTTTAATATTAATGTTGTTTTGTAAATAGTGAACAATTGTTTAACATAAAATGATTGATAAACATTCCAGAAAAATAAGCTATCTGCGGGTATCTGTCACAGATTTGTGTAATCTTAGATGTGTATACTGCATGCCGCCGGGTGGATCAGAACTGAGCAGGAAAGAAGAGATCCTCAGTCTTGAAGAGATACTGAAGCTTATAAAGCATGGGGTAAGTCTCGGTGTAAACAAGATAAGGATTACGGGTGGTGAACCACTTGTCAGAAAAGGTATCATTTCCCTGGTTAATCAAATTGCTGAAATTAAAGGTATTGATGATATAGCAATGACCACTAATGGCGTATTTCTGAAGGAATTTGCAACGGAATTGAAGAGTAGCGGTCTTTCCAGACTGAACATCAGCCTCGATACCATGAGAGAAGATCGTTTTGCGGAGATCACAAGAGGGGGCAATATTGCGGATGTTTTCGACGGGGTTGAAGCAGTATTAAAGGCAGGCTTCAAAGGCACAAAGATGAATGCAGTGGTAATGCGTGGTGATAACGATGACGAAATACATGATTTTGTCAGATATATCATGGAAAGAGATATAGAGCTGAGATTTATAGAACTTATGGCTTCCGGATGGAAAGATATGGTTGATGAAGATCGCTTTATGCCAACTTCAGAGATAATGGAGAGGGTCCGGGGAGTTGGTGAGCTTGTGCCGGATAAGCAGCGTATTGGAGGTGGCCCTGCCACTATCTACAGGATAAAGGGTGCACTGGGGTCAATCGGATTTATCTCAGCGGTCTCAAAGCCATTCTGTAAGACCTGTAATCGCTTGAGGCTTACATCTGACGGCAAACTGCGTTCGTGCCTCCTGACTGGGGGAGAGGTTGACATAAAAGACATCCTGCGATCTTTCAATTTGGATGAAAAAGAGATGCAGGATAGGCTGACAGAAGCTTTCTTCAGGGTTACAGACATGAAACCAATCGTACATTCCGGAAGGAACAGAGCCGTAATGAACCAGATTGGTGGCTGATAATCTTAGCTACGATGAAAAACGTATAGAATAACACAGAAGATTACTCACTTTTCCTGTTAATCCACATATATCATGTCAAAAGAGACTAAACTTACTCATATCGACGAAACCGGCGCCTCACGGATGGTAGATGTCAGTGAGAAGGAAATCACCGAACGCATCGCAGTGGCTCATGCCAAAGTTACCATGACTCCGGAAACATTCAGTCTGATTATGGACAAGAAAATAGTAAAAGGTGACGTCCTCGGAGTAGCTCGTGTGGCAGGTATAATGGCAGCGAAAAAAACAAGCGAACTTGTCCCGATGTGCCATCCGCTTAACCTGAATTCTGTCAAAATAGACTATACAAACAATAATCTGGATTCCATCGAAATTACTTCAGAGGTGAAGATTACTGCAAAGACGGGTGTTGAAATGGAGGCTCTAACAGCTGTGTCTGTTTGCGCTCTTACTATCTATGATATGTGTAAATCTGCAGATAAATCAATGCTCATAAGTGATATATACCTGGTCAGGAAATCCGGAGGCAAGAGTGGCTCCTTCGAAAGGGAATAGAGCGCTGGTTTGTTAGGCGGGAATTCCTTTGCCACTAAGACACAAAGGGTAAAAACAGTTTTCTATTGTTATACTAAATTTCGCTTTTCTTTATTTAGACAGGATTAACATGATATATTTTTTCTTTCGCCTTTAACCTTAGTGTAAATCCGTGAAATTCGTGTCTGAATTCCTATGCTTTCAGACGTTTGATTTCTTCTTTCAATTCTTTTATTTCTTCCTTTAAAGATTCAAACTCTTTGGATGAATCAATTTTATTTTCTTCAGGTACAGCATTAGGCTGTACACCGACCATAAATGAACCTTTCTCAAACTCAACATTTGTCATGACCCAGGAAAAAGTTGCTTGAGAATCGAGAGCAAAATCAACACCACCTCCACCGCACTTTTCAGGAGAAGCAATAGTTAAATGCCTCCCTCTAATTCCTTAATATCCATTATGCCTGCCCTTTCAATAGCAAAAAATTATAACTGGCAACAGTGCCTTAACACCTTACTGCATATGATTCTGTACTAAAATAACGCAACATAACAAATCATTTAAAAGATTTCTTGCCATTAAGCGAATTTACTAATGCATAGACAATATGAATGCAACCTCTATGTTAAGCAGATAAAACAGGAATAACGGCGATATTATTCATTATTTCCCCTTTTTTTGTACTTTTGCCCATGTGTCACGAAGAGTTACAGTCCGATTAATAACAAGCCTGTCAGCTGTCGAATCAGTATCGATACAAAAATAGCCGAGCCTTTCGAACTGAATCCTTTCGAATGGCCTTGCATCTTTAAGGCCGGGTTCTACCATACAGTCTGAAAGAACCTGAAGTGACTGGGGATTCAGGTTTGATCTGAAATCTTCTCCTTCTTTTGCTTCTTCAGGGCGCTCCTTTGTGAATAGATGGTCATATAATCTGACTTCGGTACGTAATGCATGCGAAGCTGAAACCCAATGTAGCGTGGACTTGACCTTGCGTCTGTCCGGGGCATTACCTCCTTGCGTAGCCGGATCATAACTGCAGTGTAATTCAACTATCTTTCCGTCATCATCTTTTACCACATCTGTGCAGGTTACGAAATAGGCATAGCGCAGCCTCACCTCTCTGCCCGGTCCTAAACGAAAGAATTTCCTGGGAGGGTCCTCCATAAAATCATCCTGTTCGATGTATATAACCCTGGAGAACGGGACTTTTCTCGTGCCGGCGCTCTGGTCTTCAGGATTATTTACAGCGTCAATCCACTCTTCCTCGCCTTCAGGATAGTTGTCTATGACCACCTTCAAAGGCCTTAAGACGGCCATTACGCGGTTGGAAGTCTTATTCAGGTCTTCACGTATGCAATGTTCCAGCAGGGCGATATCAATAGTGCTGTTAAACTTGTTTATTCCGATTCGCCTGCAGAATTCACGAATAGCTTCCGGGCTGTATCCACGCCTGTGCATACCGCAAATAGTCGGCATACGCGGGTCATCCCAGCCATTAACGTGTTTCTCATCAACCAACTGCAGGAGTTTACGTTTACTCATTATGGTATAGGTAAGTTCCAGACGTGCAAACTCAATCTGCTGAGGGTGGTGGACTTCCAGTTTATCAAGGTACCAGTCATACAGTGGCCTGTGGTTCTCAAATTCCAGCGTGCATATCGAGTGCGTAACACCCTCAATAGAATCTTCCAGGCCATGAGCCCAATCGTAGGTGGGATATATACTCCACTTGCTGCCTGTACGATGGTGTTCTGCATGTAAAATACGGTACATAACCGGATCACGTAAATTCATATTAGGTGAAGCCATGTCTATTTTGGCGCGAAGAACACGAGAACCGTCTTCAAATTCTCTCTCTCTCATACGCCTGAACAGATCCAGGTTTTCTTCAACACTGCGATTGCGGTATGGACTGTCTTTGCCGGGTAACGTCAGTGTTCCACGGTACTCACTTGTCTGGTCAGCATCCAGATCACAGACATACGCATGACCCTTTTCTATTAACTGCACAGCGTAATCGTACATCTGCTCAAAATAGTTCGAAGCGTAATAAAGATTTTCATTCCAGTCCCAGCCCAGCCAGCGCACATCATCCTGTATAGAGTTAACATACCTGTCTTCTTCTGTGACAGGATTGGTATCATCAAATCTCAAATTACATTGTCCACCGCTGTTCTCAGCAGCTATCCCAAAATTCAGACAGATGGATTTGGCATGGCCAATATGTAAGAATCCGTTTGGCTCCGGAGGAAATCTTGTGATTACCTTTCCGTCCCACTTATTTGCACTTATATCTTCGGCGACAATTGCCCTGATAAAGTCTGCCGAGGGCTGTTTGCTTCCCTCATTTTTGCTATTTTGCATGTTTTAAATCATAAAACAATAATCGTAAAACCAGAATTATTTTGGATATATTATCAATAAAAGCCTCTTATTTACAGTTTAAAGTTTTAGAATATCATTTTTGATGCAAGTTCTTGACATGCACGTATAAGCCAGATACATTATGTATTGATTTTGTATTTGAGTGAATAGGGAGATATTATATGAAGAACGTATTGATAGTTGGCCATTGTGACCTGGACAATCCTCAAATTACTTCGTTGATTGAGAAAAACTTTTCCGCAAAGGTAACAAGGGAGAAACTATTGAAGAAGACAATGGGATGTCTAGAAAAGCAGGATTATGATCTGGTTATAATTAACCGGATAGGGGCGTTTGATCAGGAAGAAGGCCTGGAATTGATAAAGGAGATAAAAAAAGACGGCCGTTTTAATACGCCATTAATGATGATTACCAACTTCAAAGAGCAAATGGACAAGGCCATAGAAAGCGGTGCTGTACAGGGATATGGTAAAGACAAACTGTATGATGAAGAGACTGTGGAACTGCTGAGTAAGTATTTAGGTTGAATCAGAAAAGGAAAGTTCACCGCAAAGACGCAAAGTACGCAGAGAAAAGAAATAATGTAGGTTAAAAGCAAAAGACAGACACGAATTTCACGAATTAACACTAAGGTTAAAGACGAAAGGCAAGAACTAAGATTGAGGAATTCCTTAATTCCCCAATCCCTGAATTCCTAAATTACTTATCATAGTTTAATGTTTCGCCCTCGGATTTGGCTATTACCACCGCACCGCAGCTATCACTCCATACGTTGACGGATGTCCTGAACATATCGAGTATCCTGTCAACAGCCAGTATCAATCCGACACCCTCCAACGGCAATCCGACAGCAGATAGAATTATTGAGATCATTACGAATCCGGCCATTGGGATTCCTGCCGCACCGATAGAGGCGAGCAGGGCGGTTGCTACTACAATCGCCTGTTGAACGAAGGTCAGCTCTATCCCATATGCCTGAGCTATGAACATGGCCGCCACACATTCATACAATGCTGTACCATCCATATTTATAGTGGCTCCGAGAGGTAAGACAAGGCTGCTTACCCTGTTGGAGACTCCTGATTTCTCTTCTACTGTCTCAAGTGTTAATGGCAGGGTTGCGGACGACGATGAAGTCGAGAATGCCGTGATAAGAGGGGTCCTGAGGGCTTTAAAGTGGGTATACGGATTTATCTTCCCAAACAGTCTCAGGATTAATGGAAGGACTATAATCGCGTGTATGCCCAAGCCGGACATTACGGCTATCATGTAAAGGCCCAGTCTACTGGCAATATTCAGTAATGCCGCGGTATCACTTGCCTGTCGTGATACAGTTAATGCAACTATTCCAAAAACACCAAGAGGGGTAAACTTGATAATTAGGTGTGTTATCTTCATCATCAGCTCAAAGCCGGCATTGAGAGCAGTGACGGAGAACTCCTTGTGTTTTCCTGAAATCTTTGTAATAAAAATACCTGCCAGGATAGAGAAGAAAATAATAGGCAGCATCGTGCTGTTAACAAATGCTACGAAGATGTTTTCAGGGATTATACTTATTAAAGTACTTCCGAATGACTCTTTAGCGCTTGCCAGTCCCTCTATGGGTTCTGTAAATCCCATATCCGCACCCACACCCGGTCTTAAGAGGTTTACCATTAACAATCCGGCAAGTATTGCGAATATACTCGTGATAATATAGTAAGAGATTGTCTTCAGGCCTAGTTTCCCCAGGCTGCCTGAGCCTATATTTGCAATGCCGGATGCTATTGAGGTGACTATTAATGGTATGATCAGCATCTTGAGTGCACGCATGAATATCACACCCATCCAGCTGATATAGCTAACATACTCTGTCAGATAAAGGCCGTATAATATGCCTAATATTAACGCTGTTAAGATTTGCCAGTGTAATGGAAACTTTTTCATAGGATCAATCATTCCCTGCCCGCCAGTTTGTTAGGCGGGAAACCCTTAGTACCTAAATCCCTCAATTCGTCAATCCAATTAATTAAATACTGTGTTTCAGCAGGATTTTTTCGATTGTCTGGCGAATAGCCGTATCTGTGTCAGGTACGATTATATTGTTTATGGTAATTGTCGGATAGGAATCAATACCGCGTTCTCTTGCGTGTTGGTGGTTTTTAGCGATCTGTTGCTCAATCTCGATACTGTTAATATATTCATTAATATTTTGCGGTATCTGTACGTATCTGGCAACAAGATCAATGAGAGTACGCCAATCCCATGGTCCATTATGATTGATCAGGGCTTCCTGAATTATACTGAATTTCCCAGGAAAACGCGCATACTCAGCGATTTTAATAGCGCGCTGAGCCTCCCTTGTAAACCCCAGTGGGCGTAGTACAACCCTTCTCTGATGAAGTTCAGAAGAGACAGTTTTAGCCAGATCCCATACTTTAGATACATTTGGATTTGTGTAGTCAACAAAGATATCAATTATGATGGGGCTATCAAGGTTCAATATAATTTCATCGGTTTCCTTTCCGGATTCAAGACTTTCCAGCACATAGCTGATTTCGGCCTTACCGGCACTGCATCCAAAACATGCAGGTAGATTGGGACTGTTAGGTAGATATTTGCCGCATTGGCAGGGGCATTTGCGATTGGTAAGAATTTTTTCGGCTAACCCGATGATTTCATCCTGTTGGATTGTTTCCTCAGCTTCACATTCCGGATAAATTGATTGTGTAACCGGCACTGCTTCAAAAACGAAGATGACGGAAATCAATAATATGAAAGTGCGTAAAGAATGCTTTACCAGAGTATTTAAGAGACTGTAAGATTTAATCTTCATATAAAACTTGTGGGAATTCTAAAATTTGATTTCTTCCTCAGCAACAATAAGTCGTTTCCCTGTGAATGTATTATTAAATGTCTTGATCGGAACTGCAACAGGGTCGAGGGGGTCAACGCCCGGAGGAAAAATTTTACCTGAAAGCTCTCCGCTTACCTTCTGATACGCATTATCGAATTCGACGGTGAATCTGAACAGTGCCGATCCGACACCATCTTTTAAAGAATTGAAATCCAGTGTTCTGGCCGTAATCTTCCTTTCTCCTGTCTCCTTCCACACTCCCTGCTGGTTGCTGAACTTGATGTCGAACTGGAACGAATGAATGCCGAACCAGCTGCCATCTGCAGTGATTGTAACAATCCGGGAACCACCTTCATCAGCCTCAGTCAGTAGATACGTGCCGGCAATTTTCTCGCCAATAGCTGAATCATTCTTACCGGCTCTGA
>Ga0208638_1001572_pt1 | contig 12243 bp, 11 predicted proteins | sample ETNtaG_34_FD_185753 | JGI IMG/M metagenome (GOLD analysis project Ga0208638, IMG submission 185753) | Marine microbial and viral communities from oxygen minimum zone, Eastern Pacific Ocean - ETNP201306SV51 (SPAdes) (version 2) | ecosystem: Environmental > Aquatic > Marine > Oceanic ...
GGCGGTAGTGATTGATGCAAGGCCGATGCCGAAGAAAAACACCAGCATCATGCCTTCGCGGCTCCACCTGTCTGCCAGCCATCCTGCCGGCAAGGAAAAAAGTCCGAAGGCTACAAAGCCTGGAGTCGCGTATGGGATGAGGTCGGCGTAGCGGATGTCCCACTCGTGGACTAGGGTCAGCGCGGCCACTGTCGCGAACACCAGCATCAGCAGGTGATCGAAAAAATGTCCGAGATTCATAAACAGAAAGTGAATCCGCTGGCGACTTCTCAAGTTATCTCTACCTAGGTTCAATTCATTCAAACGCAACCTCCTCGGCAAAACACAGCACCAAGATTAGCCCTTGTCGAGTCATTCCGGGCCTGGCAAATACAGTCTTGGCGACTGTCGCAGGGCGCTGATCAGTATGCTGCTTTCCCTGAAGCGGAATTAACCACGAATGTTTTTGACAAATGCCGCGACTGCTTGACCGATCTCGTCGGGACTGTCTTCCTGTACAAAATGCGCGCCCTTGACGGTAACCTCTCTCTGGTTTGGCCAACTACGGCAATATTCTCTTTGTCGGCCGGTCAGGATGGAGCCTGGATCAGCATTGATAAATAATTTCGGCAGATCGCAGTGCGCTAACCAGGCGCCGTAGTCATCGACGATCTGGCAAACTTCTGGCGGTTCGCCCTCAATCGGGATTTGCCGCGGCCAGGTCAGGGTTGGGCGTCGATCCTCGCCCGGATCCAGGTAAGGTTTGCGGTAATGGTTCATTTCCTCGTCCGTCAGGTTGCGGATGACGGCACCTGGCAGCACTCGCTCGACGAAAATGTTTTTGTCTAGAACCATGCTTTCCCCAGCTTTTGAGCGGAAGCCTTGAAAGGCGCCGCGGGCATTTTCGGGGAAGTCCTCCCAGTTAATGGTTTTTACCAGTGCTTCCATGTAGGCGATGCCCTGGACCTTGCTGCGGTTCTGATTGGCCCAGTCAAAGCCCAGCGCCGAGCCCCAGTCATGGGCCACAAAGATTACGTTATTGGTAATGCCAATCTGTTGCCACAGGGCAAAAAGATATTCTCGCTGTTCCGTGTAGGTGTAACGTTCGGGTCCCGAATTCTCGAGCTTCTCGGAATCACCCATGCCGATCAGGTCACAGGCAATCAACCGGCCGAGGCCAGCGCAATGGGGCATGATATTGCGCCACAGGTAGGATGAGGTAGGATTGCCATGTTGAAAGACGATTGGATCCCCCTCACCTTGATCCACATAGGCCATGCGTTTGCTGTTTACGGTGGCAAACTTCCGTTCATATCGGGGGTCGGTAGAAATCATCTGCTATTTCCTGTAGCTATCGTTTTCCTGGGAAGGTTGGTTTGCGCCTGCTGACGAAAGCGTTGCTGAAAAACTCTTAAAGAGCTGGTCGATGGTTGCTCCCAAAGTGTACACCACTATTTTTTTCTGTGGACTCGTCCATAGTTTCATAATATAAACGTTTCACTTTGTGAACACATGTCTTATCGGCTTGAGGTTCTCCATTTCTATCAGGCTTAAGGCAGTCCAGGCTGACCTTTTAGATGGGCCACTCAACCCCTGGAATAGGTCGATTCCTATGAAAGCAGCAGCAGCCAGATTCAGTGCAATCTTTATACTCGCACTCACCTTCTATATCGACCCCATAGCGGCTGACTCGCGATTTGGTTCGCTAACACATATGCATGATCCAGACATGCGCGGGCAGGATGGCCAATGGGTTAGGCCTCACCCGGGACCCTTCATCTGGGGCAGTATAGAGCCCGTGCCAGGTGAATTTGCCTGGCAATTTAGTGACAAGGTCGTTAGTTATGCGCAGGATCATAAGCAAAAAATTCTTGCAACCATCTGGCCCTTTGCCAACTGGGAACAGCAGTCTTGCAATCGCCGCAAAACTAAAAGCCCTTTTGGTCGGAGATTTCCCCGGTTCTTAAGCAAGCCCTGTTCTATCGATGCCTACAACGAATTTCTTATCAAACTGATCGACCGCTATGATGGCGACAACAAGAACGATATGCCGGGCTTAACTAGCCCCATACGCTACTGGGAGATCATGAACGAACCAGAGTTCGAGATGTTTTTCCGCGGGAGCCAGCAGGAATTTATTGACATATTTATTAGCTCATCCAAGCTCATCAGAAAGCAGCAGCCCGGCGCCAAGATCGTGATGGCGGGTGCTGCTGGGATGATGCGTGACTCGCGGCGCTTCTGGGACGAAGTTTTTCCGCAGATAAAGAATTATTTCGATATAGCTACCGTGCACCACATTGCCCCGCCCGATGGGGGGTGTGACCGGGATTTGTGGGTGGGTGAGTTCGCAGAGCTACTGAAAAAGCACCGGATTAACAAGCCTATCTGGGTAACTGAGGCCCAGCCGACAAGAAGCTGCGGGGTCGTGAAATCTTACGTTGCGGCTTTTGTCGCGGGTGCCGAGGTTATCTTTGATGTGGGTGTTCGGGCCCCAGGGCGAAAAATGAGTAAAAAGGATCGCCAAAGCCTCCAGCAGCTTGGGCATGAGTATGATCACTTCTCTTCTGTCAGCCTGGTATCTCCCCACACAGCAAGGTTTTTGTTCGCCGATGGTAGCGAAAAGATTCTGGAACTAAATGGTGCAAATAAGAGTCAGTCAAATCAGACTGGCAGCGATATTAACCGTAATCAATAGTAGTCTTCGGCCGTGCTCCTGCGTGATCATGGCCCAATCACATCAAGAGCACTAACGGTGGTATCTAATGGCTCTAGAATCGATATTGTCGAATCATTTTGGGTTGGCTGATACAACTTTAAAGGTTGCGCCATCGATATCGACTATCTTTACTTGTTCTCCCGCTGGGGTATCCGGCCCTCTTGCTCGCCATAGCGTGTCTTCGATGCGGACTTTTCCAACTCCGTTTTTTATAGTTTCTCCGACCACCACAGTCAAGCCTATATAGCGCTTGCCTCGCTGACTGAGCGTGGATCCATCTTCTTCTCTGTTTTTTTGAAGATACTTGCGTGAAACAAAAACAGTGACAATTGATAGTATCGCAAAGAGGGTAAGTTGTAGCTCCCAGGCAAGTTCAGGAAAAATAAAAAGAGCAACTCCAACTATGCCTGCCGAAATCCCCATCCACAAAAAGAAGGTACCTGGCGTAGTTAACTCCAAGATGACCAGCACAACTCCAATGATCCACCAGGTCCAGTACACGGCATGACTAAATAACTCATCCATGATCAGACATCTTTCTTATCGCCAAAGACATTCTTCGCCAATTCGCCAATGCCAGCGAGTGAGCCAAGAATTCCGGTCGCCTCCATTGGCAGGAGAACAAGCTTCTCGTTTTCTGCCGTTCCGATAGTTTGTAGTGCTTCGACATATTTTTGTGCAACAAAATAATTGATTGCTCTAGCGTCTCCACTCTTGATCGCCTCGGACATCATTTGCGTCGCTTTGGCTTCAGCCTGTGCAAGTCTTTCCCTTGCTTCAGCATCGCGAAACGCGGATTCCTTGCGTCCCTCAGCTTCAAGGATCGCCCCTTGTTTTTCGCCCTCTGCCCGCAGGATCTCTGCTTGTCGTTTTCCTTCTGCCTCTAAAATGTCCGCACGTTTTTGACGCTCGGCCTTCATCTGCCGGCTCATCGCTTCGACTAGATCGGAAGGCGGGTCAAGATCCTTGATTTCGATTCGGGTGACCTTGACGCCCCAGGGGTCGGTAGCCGCATCAACCACCTTCAACAAACTGGCGTTAATGTCATCACGGTTTGAAAGGATTTCATCGAGGTTCATTGCGCCTAATACGGTTCGGATATTAGTCAGGCACAGGTTCTGCATTGCAATGCCCAAGTGATTGACTTCATATGTGGCCTTAGCCGCATCCAGAACCTGAAAAAAGACTACTCCATCTGCCTGGATCACAGCATTATCTTTGGAAATGACGCTTTGTGATTCAATATCCAGAACCTGCTCCATCATATTTACCCTTCGGGTGACCTGGTCGATGAACGGCACAATTAGATTCAACCCTGGAGCTAATGCTTTAGTGAACCGGCCAAATCGTTCAACCGTGTACTGAAAACCTTGTGGCACGGTTTTTACACCCTTAAAAACTAATAATATAGCCAAGAAAACAATAATCAGGACAAAAACTGTGGAGCCACCAAGCGTGAATGCATCAATAGTGCGTGTGAACACATCAGCAGCGAATGCTGTGTTTGTGGCGAGCAGCATCGGTAGCAGTACAGCGGATTTTGATAGCGACTGATTCATATATTTTCTCCGTCTTCCAGTTTATCGAGCGCCGCTGGCAAAAGTTTTATTGAAAGAAGCTGTGCTAAGAGAAAAAATTTGTGGGTAGGCGAAATCAAAGAGCAACTCCTAAATTACGTGGATCGCGCAGGGTGGGGGAAGAAGCATACACCCGCTTTATCTTAGGAGCAATTGTTCGCAATAGTCTCTCACGTGCTTGCCCAGATTACCCCTTTTTCGCATCAGCAGCCATCGATGCCCTGGGCTAAAGATGGTTCTGGTGCAAAACGTCATACCACCTCCTTTATGTTCAGAGGTAAAGGAGAGCAAAACACTTGGTTAAGCCGCCATTTCGGCGAGACTCTAAACCGCAGGCTTTTATAGCTTTAGGCGATCCAGGAAGCGAATGCCATACTTCTCAATTAATGCATGGTCGATGATCGCCACCCAGTTACCTGCCATATCCAGGCCTTCGAGCTCAGTCTGGTTAGCGACATTGGTAAACACTTCTTCATGACAGGAAAAGCTAAGACGGTAGGATTGCTTTATTTTGGCAAATTTGTCATGCGACTTTAGATCTTCTGTAATTGGCCCAACGCTAAGGAGGCCTTTGCCACGATCAGTCCAATCAAAAGGAAACCCGTCTTTTTCGAGCTTTTGGGTCATCGACTGTATTGCTTCTTTGCAGGGTACGTCTGCCACTACCATATATACGAGTGCCGGCTGCTTATCCGTTGCAGCCAGGGTGCAGGCAGCCAAACTGGTAACACCAGCAACAACCAGGGCAGATATAAGCCGTTTCATTACTGTCTTGCTTGCGTTGCGATAACGGGCCCATAAATCAGACGCTCACCGCTTGGATCAAATAGATCATCTCGCACAGTTTTCGATTTATTGTGACTGGCTGAGCCGGTCTTTGCCCGGACCCTGGAACGTATATCAGTCCCGGGCGGCAGTGAATAAAGCAATGCAAGCCCTCTTCGAACAGGGCTCGTAATCTTGCTGCTGCAACACCTTGGATCCATTAATCCGCCATCATTAGTGTGGCCGAATATGCCTATACAATGCGCTACCTCGTGCTGCAGCACTAACTCGATGGAGTCGCAACGGGCAGGATTAAATGGTGCATGTAATGTGATTTTGCATCGCGCCATTTTTCCATTACTGCGCCATATTGGCTGTGCCCAGCCACACTTTTCTGGATGCTTATTAGAGTAGCCAGCAAAAACAATTCCCTTACTAGAGCCAAATTTAAAGCTAACGACCGGCCACTTGCGAATAGCGGCCTGCCATGAAGGATTGGTAATCCCCGAGACATTGATCGTCTTGGAGGCCCATCTAACTGTTCGACCGCCAAGCTTGGATTGAGCTGCATTCATCTTATAAACGAACTGATAGTCGGTTTTGGTGAATCCCCCCCCACTACTAGATCCACTAATAGATCCACTGCTAGATCCACCACCGGAGGATTTACAGGATTTCGATGATAAACCGGGATAAGTACGTCCTTCAGCTAAGCCGACACTGCAATAATGGTTCTTACCCCAAGCGCTTTTTGATAGATCAGCGCCACTTTTATTAAATGCACGCAGTAGATCTGCGTACTTGTTTACATAACCTTCAAATGCACTCGGTACATCTTTAGCAAGCCCCACGGATGAGCCCCCATCGCTACAGGCACCAGCGAATAAGGCGAAGGTAAATACGACGGCGATAGGGAGTAACCGGCTCAGAGCGGGTATTTCACTCCCAAAAAAGGTTGGTAAATAATTTGAGCCAATATGCTTAATGTTGATATCCATTATGGATATTCTGAAGCTTATAGAGGCGACATTATGTGATGGCCGTCACATTTGATCGGAGTTAGGCAGGGTATTTTGCGAAAGCAAAAGGGGCAGGATGGGCAGTAGAAAATACTCCCAGTTCGAATTAGTTGCACCCGCGGAGAAATGGCGTGAGCACTCAGACTAAGCCAGTGCTGAAGAATTTCACTGTCAACGCGGGAAGTGACGGCGACAGTCGGTGTCAGAGTAATCCGCCGAGCAGCAGCCCTAATTTCGCGGAGTCTCGGAAAAGATTCCGATAACCCGGAAGATTGTCTTTGGTAAATTCGTTCAAGAGCCCTGTATAGCAGCTTCGGCGCCTGGCACAAATTCGGGGGGCTCGCTTTTCAGTACCTTTGCCAGGGTGCCGTTGTACCAGACAAATTCATCACCGCAATACAGACACTCCATGGACATTACGGGCTCACCCAGTTCCTCCTCGATTCCGCCATTCCAGCCCGCGAGTTCTCCACACCTGGGGCACGATGTTGAAAATCGAAAGTCCAAGTTAGCCCGTTTGAGATTATCTCCTGGGGCCACATGACCCCAGCGCTGCAGCGTGACGAAGCCAGGTTCTCCCGGGGATTTTTTTATCCTGACCACTTCCCATTGGACACCCTGCACCTCCACCACACTTCCCATCCCTATGATCACGTTTTCCTGTTCCACTGGAGCTAATACGCAAGACATGCCCTGACCCATACTCCCATTAGGCAGCGCATAGCGTCCAATACCCATGCTTGCCATACCTGTGGCTACCTCGTCCAGGGTTCCCATGGTGTTTTCTTCAATGGTTTCGATCATAGGCAATTCCTCATCCTAGTTTTCCGGCGGGTGCATGCATTAGACGACTCTATTTTTCAGCGGAGACCCGGCCTTGAGGCGGAGCACGTTTTCCGCGGCGATTGCGATGCTGCGAGTCAGAGTCTCGCGCGTGAGCCAAGCAATATGCGGCACGACGGTGACATTGTCGAGGGCGAGGAGTGGGTTGTCGACGCCAACCGGCTCGGTGACAAAGACATCCAATCCGGCACCGGCCAGGCGCCGTTCTTTCAGGGCAGCAATCAGCGCCGCTTCATCGACCAGGCTACCGCGGGCAGTATTGATGAGGATCGCACCTGGTTTCATTGCTTTAATCGCATCCGCATTCAACCAGTTACGAGTCTCGGGGGTTTCAGGAATGTGCAACGATACGATGTCGGCAGTTTGCAGTAGTTCCTGTTTCGACACATTTGGGAAAGGGGCGTCATCTTTGGGACTACGGCTGGTATAGACAATTTTTGCGCCCAGCGCCTCAAGAATTGGTGCGAGGACTCTGGGAATAGCCCCGAAACCGACAAACCCAATAGTTCGGCCGTTAATCTCGCCGAGTTCGTCTTGCCAGGGCGTGGGCCACCGCCATTCCCCTTTCGCGCGCAACCGGTTGTCGAATAGGGTGAGCTTGCGCAGAACTGCGAGCATGAGGCCGAGGGTCATTTCGGCGACTGCCCGGCTGTTGGTGCCCGGCATATTGCAAACAGCGATGCCATGTTTTCTGGCGGCGTCAAGATCAATCGTATTTACGCCGACTCCAATTTTTTGGATCAGTCGGAGGTTCGTTGCAGTTTCGATATGAGTAGCGGTGACTGGTTTCAGGACATGCCATAGTACCTCCGTACTTGGCAGTAACTCGGCAAAATGCACCTGATCATTTTCGGCGCACACTGCAATGTCCATTCCGTCATTAATCAAAGCCTTTAGACGCTGAGCAAGCCATGGTCCACAATCGTAATGAAAGATGATTTTCATTGGCGGTTCAATAGATACTCTGCAACGGCTAGAAAATGGGCTGGTACCAAAACTGTCTCGCTACACCATAAGTTATTACGCTGCCCGTTCCAAACGTGAGATGCTTAAGCGCGATCAAGTAATGGATGCAGAGCGAAGTGGATGGGGTAGGTACCGGTTGTTGAGTGGCTTACAAGTTGACTGTCGGTGAGCGATCACATCAGGATTCCCTGCACACCTCAACGATGGTCTTGAGGTTGTTGACCGGGGTCTGCAGGGGTACTGCGCATTCGGGGGCGATGATGTCGACCCCGGCATCGATGGCTCGCTGAACTTCTACCCGCACTTCCTCTGGACCCTGTTGCATTAATACCTGTGGGTTGTTGATGTTGCCGGCCAGCCGAATCCTGCCGTCGGCGGCCACAACCATTTTTTCCGCTGCATTGGCGGACTCAAAGTGGTACATGTCGAAGCCTGCTTCGCAGAAATGCTCGATGCGATCAAGTGATCTGCCGCAGCAATGCAGGATCACGGGTGCAGGAATCTGTGGCACCAGATGCTGATGCCGCCAGAGCAGGAAGTCCCGATACATGGTATTGCGAATCAGGTCACCGGTGGCATGATCGGCCCAGACAATGGCATCAGCTCCAGCTTCTAACTGGGCCTTGGCGAACAGGATCGGCACTTCAGACAGTACATCCAGTGATTTGCGTACCCGGCCCGGGTTGGCAATCGTATCCATCAGAAATTCCTGCACATTGTAAACATGATACGACAGTGTCCATGGGCCCATGACTTTTCCAAGAATCATGACTCTGTCACCGAAATTCGCCTTCAGCAGACGGATCGCGTCGAGCGCACACTTGACATACTTGTCTTCAAAAAAAGAATCCGGGTAACCGTCCGGCAAACGGATCTCGGCATCGCCGCCCGCCCACGGAGCATATTGCGGGGTGGGCAGATTACCCGGGTCGCTGAACTCGACAACGCAGCCTAACGCGGTCGCTTCCTGGGCGATACCAAAAATCGGCATCACGCTGTCAAAGCCCATCAGGTCATGGGTACTGGCGGCAAGTTCCGCCATTGACTCCGGTTCGGTGTTGGCTTCAGGAAAGTGCGAGCCAGCCAGATCCATCAGTTCAAAATTCACCACCGAGGTAATGCTCGCCGCGCAAGGACGGTCCACTGCTCCACCATTGAGCGCCGTTAGGAACCGTTGTTTTGGTGTCATCCACTCAGCGGCCATAGCGGCCCTCCAGATGTGTTATTTGTAGCCACGGGTGCGCTGCCGGGTCAAGTGCCTGCATTTCGACATGATTCGTAAAGCAGCCTGCGACAACGCAAAGAGGGTATACCGCTGCCGGCGATAAAGCCACAGAGCAAGGCACGCTCAAAGCGCAATCCTGGAGTGAGCGGCCGAGCAGCAGGCGCGCCAGGGTTGTCGCGGGCCATTGCGTCCCGTAAAGGTAGCGCTTATTCTTCCTGATATCAAAATTACTTTGAAGGAGGCGTAGCAATGGCAGATTCATCGCCGACGATACTGATCGTTCACCTTGATATCGAGGAAACCCGCCTGGTCGAATTTCTGCAGATAATACGAGCTCATGGCGAGAACAGCCTGCAGGTAGAGCCTGGGTGCCTCCGCTTCGAGGTGCTGGTTCCACAAGAACCACAAGCACATGTGATTTTGATTGAAGCCTATGTCGATGACGCAGCGCTTGAGTCGCACTGGAATTCTGAGCACATGGCCGAATACCGCAATCGTATCGATGGAATGATTGTTAAGCGCACACTGTACCGTTGTAGTAGCAAACATTCCTAAGCGTAGAGGGCGTCAACTGCAGGTCACGACACCTGCCCAGGGCCGAGCTCCCTGCGCCATTACTCGGCTCCCGATTTTGGCTGCAGGGTAACGCGAAGATCTCGACCCAACTGCTGCACATCGCTGATCTCGAAGCAGATGCGATTGCTGAGGCTGCCGATTCCCCGTAACACGAACATGCCTCGGCCGCCCGAGCCCAGAAGGTCTGGCGCGAGGTAGACCACCAGTTCATCGATTAACCCGGCCGAGACAAATGCCCCAGCAACACCTGCGCCCGCTTCCAGCAGTACTTCGTTGCAACAGCGCTGCCCGAGATGGTCCATTAGTGCTGCGAGGTCAACTCGGTTATCGCTTCCAATCAGTGAAATCAATTCCGTTCGTGCGTCGAAGCCGTAACCATCGTCATCTTCTTGGCTGGCAGTGACCACCAGCACGGAGCCTTCGACGCTAAATAACGCTGCATTGGGATCGAGCTGGGCTTTGCCGTCAATCACTACCCGCAGCGGCTGCACCACCGCCTCCGCCAGTCGCGCATTAAGCCTGGGGTTGTCGGCGGTAACGGTCCCGATTCCGGTTATCACTGCACAGCTGGCTGCCCGCAGCCGGTGTACGTCTGCACGCGCTTCCGCGCAGGTGATCCATTGGCTGCTGCCGTCGCTGGCCGCCGTGCGCCCATCCATCGATGCAGCAAGTTTTACCCGCAGCCGCGGTGTGCCGTGTGCCATGCGCTTGACGAATCCGGCATTGAGCTTGGCCGCAGTCTCAGCGCCTACCCCGACAGTCACGTCGATGCCGGCGTCACGCAGGCGTGCCAGGCCGGTGCCCGCGACCTTCGGGTTGGGGTCTTCCATGGCTGCGATCACGCGCCCGATTCCGGCATTTATCAATGCCTCTGCGCACGGCCCGGTTCGACCGGTATGACTGCATGGTTCCAGCGTGACGAAGGCTTCGGCACCGTGGGCCGCGTCACCGGCAGCCTCAAGGGCGTTGATCTCGGCGTGGGCAGCGCCGGCACGCTCGTGCCACCCCTCAGCGATGATATCCTGGTCGCGTACGATCACGCAGCCGACCATCGGGTTGGGCTTGGTCGTAAACTGGCCCCTGCGGGCGAGTTCCAGTGCCCGCGCCATGAAGGCCCGGTCCCGGGCGGGGTGATCCGTTTGCTGGGGCATTCGAAAAATTCGCTAGCGGATATAGGTTCAGTGCCCCGGACCGCCCAGGGCTTAAGCCGCGCAGTTGCCGGCAGACGCTGATCCGTCTAAGTAAGCATAACCCAGACGTTCTGCCAGCAGCCACTCGGCCAGCGCCCCTATCCAGCACATACGGGTACAATCTGCGGGAATACCTGACCGGTAAACATAATTCAACCCGTTATCTTTTATTTTGTTTTGCCACTTGCTTGATCAATCTGCCAGACGTTTTGTGTCAACAACAGCCTGTATAAGCGTTCCATGATTCCCGTTATCCTTGCGGGCGGTTCGGGTACCCGGTTGTGGCCACTATCGCGGGCACTACATCCTAAACAACTCCTCGCCCTCCACAGCACCGCTACCCTGATCCAGGAAACAGTGTTGCGGCTGCGTGATGCCGGTGCCACCCATGCACCGATCATACTGTGCAACGAAGAGCACCGGTTTATGGTGGCAGGACAGTTGGAGGAGATCGGTATGCCACCTCAGGCCATCATTCTCGAGCCGATGGCACGGGGCACGGCCCCGGCTATCGCTGCCGCCGCTTTAGATGTTGAGGCGCGCCACGGGGACGAAATAATTGCGGTGTTTCCGGCTGATCACGTTATTGAAAACACCTCCGCGTTTGGCCAGGCCCTGGCTAAAGCAACAGCACTGGCCGAACAGGGCCGGTTAGTGGCTTTTGGCATCACGCCCCAATCGGCCCATCCAGGCTATGGCTATATTCGACTAGGCGGCTCCCTTGATGAGGGGGTAGGTGAGATTGCTGAGTTTGTAGAAAAGCCTGATGCCGCTACTGCCGAGGCTTACCTTAAAGATGGCGGGTATTTCTGGAATGGCGGCATGTTCGTTTTTCGGGCATCTACTCTGCTGGCCGAACTGGGCAAGCACTCACCGGGCCTGCTCGGTGCCTGTACCCAGGCGTACCAAGCGGCGAGCTTAGACTTGAACTTTGTGCGTCTCGATGAAAAGCGCTTTGCAGAATCGCCCAGCGACTCAATCGACTACGCTCTCATGGAAAAGGTCAGCGGGGCGATGATGGTCGTACTCGATGCCGGTTGGAGCGACATCGGTTCCTGGAGTTCGCTGTGGGAGATTGGCGACAAGGACAACGCCAATAACGTCGTATCTGGTGATGTGATTATGGAAGATACTCGTAACACCCTGATCCTGTCTGAGCATGAACTGGTTGCGACGGTTGGTATAGACAACCTGGTTGTAATCGATACACCGGATGCGCTGTTGGTGGCGCACCAGGATCGAGTTGATGCCGTCAAGCAGTTGGTCGATCAACTCAAGGCTTCAGGTCGCTACCAGTCACAGCATCACCGTAAGGTATACCGGCCGTGGGGCAGTTTCGATTCTATTGATCGTGGCGAGCACTTTCAGGTCAAACATATCACCG
>Ga0208638_1001602_pt1 | contig 12125 bp, 13 predicted proteins | sample ETNtaG_34_FD_185753 | JGI IMG/M metagenome (GOLD analysis project Ga0208638, IMG submission 185753) | Marine microbial and viral communities from oxygen minimum zone, Eastern Pacific Ocean - ETNP201306SV51 (SPAdes) (version 2) | ecosystem: Environmental > Aquatic > Marine > Oceanic ...
CTTAAAACTACAAAACAATGACAACCGGACTAATACAGCAAAAGACTCAACCCTTCAATATAGAAGCTGAAATAAGTGTTCTCGGCTCTATGTTACTGGATAATGAAGCAATTAATCTTGTTACAGAACTATTAAGAACAGACAACTTCTACAAAACCTCTCATCAGTATATTTTTGATACTATCGTAAATTTATATAGTAAGAACAACGCAGTTGATCTTGTTATTTTGAAGGATGAACTCAAAAAGCAATCTTTACTTGAAAAGGTAGGTGGTGCAGAGTATTTGTTGGAACTGGAAGAATCAGTCCCACTGGCCTCAAATGTAGAATATTACGCAAAGATTGTTCGAGAAAAGACAATAAAAAGAGATTTGATTACTGCAACTGCAAAGATTCAGCAGGAGGCATATAATGATTCTCTGGAATCTGACGAACTCTTAGATATAGCCGAAAAAGAAATATTTGACATAACACAACGTAAATTTTCCTCTCCAACAACAAAACTATTCAACATTCTTCATGATACATTCGACCACATCAGCAATTTGCACGATAGAGAGGGCAGATTAACCGGTGTATCAACTGGCTACTACGACCTGGACGACATAACTTCAGGCCTTCAAAATTCTGAGTTAATAATTATAGCGGCAAGGCCAAGTATGGGGAAATCAAGTTTAGTCTTAAATATTGCGGAACATGCCGGCACAAAAGAGAAAAAGCCAACATTAATTTTCTCGATGGAAATGTCGGCCCAGCAGGTAGCACAAAATATATTGTGTTCTACTGCAAAGATAGATGCACATCTTCTGCGTACAGGCAAACTTGACGACAACCAATTTTCAAACCTCTCCTTAGCTATGGGCGATTTATCAGAATCGGAAATATTCATCGACGACACCCCAGGGCTTGGCCTCCTTGAACTACGCGCCAAGGCCAGGCGCCTTAAATTGCAACATAATATTCAGATGATTATTGTTGATTATTTACAATTAATGGAGGGGAGAAAAGCAGAAAACAGGCAGCAGGAGATCTCCGGCATCTCAAGAGGCCTGAAGGCATTAGCAAGGGAGTTAGAGGTGCCGGTGATTGCTGTCTCCCAATTGAACCGTTCAGTAGAAACACGAGACGGACATACACCAAGAATGTCTGACCTGCGAGAATCCGGATCTATTGAACAAGATGCTGATGTGATTATATTATTACATAGAGAAGACTATTACGACCCAACTAAAAGGCCGGGTGAAGTTGATCTGAACATAGCAAAACAGAGAAATGGGCCGACTGGTAAAGTAAAGCTTACTTTCTTACGGGAAATTTTAAGATTCGAAAATTACCAACATAATACTTCGTCAGATGAGAACTAAACTTATGTCTTGTAAATATATAATTTTAGCTGTTGCTTTTATTATCCTTCTTCCGCTGGAGAACTATTGCCTGTTAAATGCACAGGAAAACGAAGCGCCACAGGCAATCATAAGGAAGATTGAATATAAAGGTAATCACAGAATAAGCGGCAACACAATAAAAGCTGCCATAAAAACTAATGAGGGTGATTTATACGACCCTCAAGCAATAAGCCAGGATGTTGATGCTATCTGGCTGCTGGGTTTCTTTGACAATATAGAAGTTGAAGTAGAACCGTATCAAGATGGAATCAAAATAATCTTCCTTGTATTAGAACGCCCTGTTGTAAAAAACATAAATTTTGTAGGCAACGCTAGTGTTAAGACAAATAAACTCAGGGAAGCCGTAGAATTAAAAGAGGGTGATTATTTAAAACAATATCTACTTAAACTAGGCGAAGATAAAATCCGGGAGATTTACCAGGCAAAAGGATTTCATTTCATCAATGTCAAGAGTGAAGAGAAAAGAACAAATGGTTATGTTGATATAATATACAATATTCATGAAGAATCTAAGGTCTACATAAAAGAGATAAGCTTTGTAGGGAACAAGACATTTTCTGATAAAAGGCTTTCTAAATTCATGAAAACGAAAAGGAGGAAGTTTCCTCGCTTTTTCTACAAAGGCAAATTCGATAAAAATAAATTTAATGAAGATATTGAAAACATAAAAGGATTTTATGGGGCTGGGGGCTGGTTAGATGCCGACGTAAAATGGAAAGAGCAATACAGCCCTGATCAATCCAAAATGTTCCTTAACATTTTAATAGATGAAGGGGAAAGGTACCATGTTGATACTATAAACATAAAAGGGAATACACTTTTCACAAACACTGAAATTAGCAACATGCTTGAATTAAAGAAGGGAAACGCCTTCCTGCCAGAATCTCTTCAAAAAGATATTGCAAGCATACGGAAGGCTTATGGCAGACAAGGTTATCTTAATGCAAGTGTGAAAACCGACTATACCTATAAACAGGTTGAACCTAAAATAGATATAACCTATGATATTCGAGAGAACGAAAGGTTCTTTATAGAAAAAGTTATAATTACCGGTAATGACAAGACAAAAGACACTGTAATACGCAGGGAATTACTCTTTTTTCCTGGAGAAAGGCTTGATACTGAAAAAGTTCATAATAGCGAACAAAGGTTAACAGGTACAGGGTATTTCGATCAAGAATCCGGCACACCAACTGCAATCACCTACGAGCCCGGCACAAAACCTAATACTAAAAATGTAATCGTCAATGTAAAAGAGGGAAGGCCCGGAATGTTAAGATTTGGCGGAGGCTTTGGCGCCAATGCAGGGCTCTTTGCAGATGTTTCGTATTCTGACAAAAACTTTGATATATTTGATCTGCCTAAAGACTGGAAAGACTTTACTTCTGGCAATGCATTTCGTGGTGCAGGACACGTAATAACTTTCAGATTTAGCCCGGGACTTCAAAGAACAGAAGGAATGTTATCTTTCAGTAATCCTTCTGTTTACGACTCAGGTTATAGCCTTGGTATTAGCGGTAATGTTTTCAAGCGTGAGAGGGAAGATTATATTGAGGAAAGAAAGGGAGGGAAAATCAGTGTTGGCAAGCAAGTACGCTGGCTCAGGGGATTAAGATTGGGACTTACCCCAAACTACGAAGTAATAGGAGTACAAGACATTGACGATAATGCGCCTCAAACGGTAAAAGATATCGAAGGAAGCAACCAAAAATTAAGCCTGGAACTAAGCGCAAAGTTAGACAGACGGAATAGCCGTTTCTTTACTACCAAAGGTTATGAAATAACTTCAGCTTTAGAAGGCTCAGTCCTTGATGTTGACATAGTGAAATTTGTAATAAATGGCAAAAAATATCATACTGCTTTTAGCTTTCCCAATTGGGGCAAACATATCCTCTCATACGGAGGGACCTTTGGCATAGTAGAATCAACCACAGATGAAGGTGTACCGATCTTCGAACGACTATTTGCAGGGGGTACTAATTCCATACGGGGTTTTAGCTACAGGGGTGTTGGGCCGATCGACTCTGTAAGTAAAGAACAAATCGGCGGCAAGGTAAAGCTCACTGGAACAATTGAATACACCATGCCTGTTTACAGTGACATGGTCAGAGGTGCCTTTTTTGTTGATGCAGGAAAGGTTGATACTGATGTAAATGATATAAACTTTAACAACATGCGTGCTTCACTGGGTTTCGGCGTTAAGGCACGTGTACCTTTTTTAGGAGGCTCTGTTGTGTCTGTTGACTTTGGTTTCCCATTTATAGGAAAAGATTCTGATGATGAACAAACTATATCATTTAATATGGGTGGAAGTGGGTTTTAAAAGAAAACCCTTTATTACATATTTTTCTAGAAATCAGGAAAGGAAAGGAATTTATTATTATGAAAAATTTATTTACAAGAACGGCTGTTATATGCTTAGTATTTGTTTTGCTTGCAAGTATCACCACAATGAATTTGAACCCCGTGACCGCCAATGCAGAAGGGTTTAAGATCGGCATAGTTGATTTAGATGTAGTATTTGAAAAGTACAAAAGAAAAGAAGATTTAGCCCAGGATCTGCAGAATAGAGAAAAAGAATTTAAAGATGAAATAAACAAGAAAAGGAAGGAAATGATAGATCTGAGCGAAGAGACTCAGCTACTGGATTTAGGCAGTGAAACCAGAAGGAAAAATGAAGACATATTGGAAAGAAAAAATGTAGAATTGGAAGGTTATGCAAAATTTGCACAAAGACAAGTGATTAAAGGATACAAAACTTTAGTCGAGCAAATCTATGGTGAAATAGTAAAAAAGGTTGAAGAAATAGGGGAGAGCGAGGGCTATGATCTTATTATCAAGAAACAGGCACCAGAACTAAACAGTGGGGAACTTTCTGACCTTACAGTTAATATAGGAATTAGGACTGTATTATATCATTCAAAAGCCGTTGACATTACGGCAATTGTAACTGAACATTTAAATTCAGAATATTCCAAAGAAAATGAAAAGAAATAAAATTTGAACAGCCAACAAAAAACAATCTCAAGAATAGTAGAGTATTCTGGAATAGGACTTTTTACCGGCGAGGGAGTTAAACTTCGCTTTAAACCTGCTCCAGCAAACACTGGTATAAAATTCATACGCACAGACATTGAAAGCCAACCAAAGGTGTCGGCAAATGTTGAAACACTCTCTGGCTCAAATCGGATGATATCATTAGGAGAAGAGGGAGTCGGCGTAAAAAGTGTAGAGCATGTAATGGCGGCTTTAGCCGGACTTGGTATTGATAATATAGAAATTGAAATTAACGGCAATGAAGTACCAGCAGGAGACGGCAGTTCTCTTGTATTTACACAACTGTTAAAAGGCACAGGAATTAAAACTCTTGAAGAGCCAAAAAATATTTTCTATCTACAGGAGGAATTAAAGGTAAGTGACGGCGACTCAAGTATACTAGCTGTACCATATGACAAAGGACTATCCCTTTCTTATATCCTTGATTTCAACGGGTCTTTCCTGAATAGACAATGTTTTGAAATTGAAATGACAGAAGATAATTTTAGCACGGAAATTGCACCTGCAAGGACATTCGGGCCTAGCACAATTATTGAAGAATACAGAAAGCGAGGATGGGGGAAAGGAGTAACTGACGAAAACAGTCTTATCTTGAATGAGGACGGCACAATAACAAAACCCCTGTCTATGACTCCTGCTAACTTGCGGTTTCCAAATGAATGTGTCAGGCATAAGATACTGGACATTATAGGCGATCTTTATCTGACTAATCTCACATTGCACGCTCGTATAGTTGCAACTAAATCAGGACACTATTTAAACACATGTATGGCAGAGAAGATTTTTGAAAGTTCTAAAAAGCAAGTACATAGTTAAGCCAAAGCACACCACATTAATTAATTAATTTATTGTACAATCCAATTAACTGACGCCAGGGCTCATTACAATTTTCGTTTGGAATAAAGTTTTCTTCGCATTATATTACTAATCTAAAAAACACAAAACAAATGAAAATACATCCGACCGCCATAATTCACCCGCAGGCCATAATCGGCAAAGACGTTGAAATCGGACCCCTGTCTGTAATAGACAAAAACGTGAGGATTGATGACGGAAACATCATTAAAAACAATGTCACAATCACCGGCAATACCACTCTGGCCAGCAACAATGTAATATTTCACAACGCCGTGGTAGGTTCTGAGCCACAGGACTTAAAGTATTATGGTGAACAATCAAAACTCATAATTGGCAGCAACAATGTCATTCGGGAATGTGTCACAATCAATACCGGCACAGAAATAGGAGGAGGAGAAACACTTATTGGTAACAACAACCTTTTTATGTCATGTTCACATATAGCACATGATTGTATCATTGAAGACAGCGTCCTTGTTGCTAATGGTGTGCTTGTAGGTGGACATATAAAGATAGAAAAACATGCAAAATTAATGGGCCTTGCAGGTATACAACCTTTTGCTACCATTGGCCAACACTCATATGTGGGCGGGCTCACAAGAATTGTCCAGGATGTACCACCCTACATGATTGTAGAAGGAAACCCTGCCAAGGTACGAAAGGTTAATACAATAGGTTTGGAGAGAGCCGGGTTTCCACAGGATAGTATAGATGCCATAAAGGGAGCATTTAAGCAGCTGTTTCGTACAGAACAATTGAACAGAAGTCAGGTACTTTCTGAGTTAGAAAATCAGGAGAATTTGATGCCAGAAATAAAGGTATTAATAGATTTCTTTAGAAACGTTGATAAAGGAAAATTTGGTAGGTACAGAGAGTCTTTACGGTCAACATTAACAAATATATCATAAGAGATACAAGGCTTTGGAAAAATTAAAGATCGCAGTTATAGGAACAGGTCATCTCGGTAAAGAACATGCGCGAATCTATTCTGAGATACCGGAAGTAAGCCTTGTCGGGGTTGTAGACATTGACAAGAATACGGGTGAAGCAGTTGCACAGCGTTGTAATACCAAATATTATAGTTCATTCAAAGACATCTTAAACAAGGTTGATGCCGCCAGTGTCGCTGTTCCTACCAAGTCTCATTATGAAATCACCAAAGAACTGCTTAAAAACGGTATTCATGTACTAGTAGAAAAACCTATGACCGGAACAGTATCTGAGGCAGAAGATTTAATAAAATTAAGTAAAGAAACCTCTACAATATTGCAACCGGGTTACATAGAAAGATTTAATCCTGCTATAGAGGCAATCCAGAAACTTGATATTACTGTAAAATTCATAGAATGCCACAGGTTAAGTCCATTTACGTTCCGCTCTGCCGATATAGGCGTAGTCTTAGACTTGATGATTCATGATATAGACATTATACTGGACCTTTCCAAGTATAAAGTAAAAAAGATAGATGCTGTTGGTGTAGGTGTAATATCTGACAAAGAAGATATTGCAAATGCTCGCATCCAATTTGAAAATGGTTGCGTAGCAAACATCACGGCAAGCAGGGTTTCTTTCGAACCGATGAGAAGGATTCGTCTTTTCTCTGAAAATTCATATATATCGCTTGATTATCAAAAACAAGAAGCTCTTATTTACAAGAAATCTCCACAGTTAACCCTAAAATCTATTGATACTGAAAGTAAAGGCCTTTCAACCATTACAGATCTCAAGAACTTTTCATTTGGAGACATGTTAAAAATCGAACGAATAAAAATGAACAACCAGGAACCACTGAGAAAGGAACTGGAATCATTTATAGACTGTGTAAAAAACGGTAAACAGCCGGTTGTTTCCGGTGAAGATGGGATTAAGGCCATAAAAGCTGCTACAATCATAAATGAAGAAATTGATAAAAACTTAAAATTAGCGAATGTTAACAAACTGCACAGAAAAGGGTTTATACAATAATTATTCTTGACACAAATGCAGTATATTTGATATAAACATGGTCTTTCGCTTTTTAAATCGAGTAAACAAAAAGGAGTAGAATTTGCCTATAGTGAGTCTTCAGGAATTAGTTGATGCTGGTTTCCATTTCGGACATAGGACCAGTCGCTGGAACCCAAAAATGAAACCTTATATTTTTGGGAAACGTAATTTAATTCACATAATCAACTTAAAGGAAACCGTAAGAGGTTTGATTACGGCTTGTAAATTTCTCAATAAGGTTTCCAGCAACAGAGAAGAAATCCTTTTTGTAGGTACAAAATGGCAGGCAAAGGATGCCATTGTCGCTGAAGCAAAACGCTCCAATATGCATTACGTTTGTGAACGATGGCTTGGTGGCACATTAACAAACTTTGAAACAATACGCAAACGATTGAAAAGACTGGAAGAACTTGAGGAAATGGAGAATAATGGTTCAATTCATAATTACAGCAAGAAGATGATTTCTTCGCTCACTCGCGAGAGAAATAAAATTACAAAGAACCTTGAAGGTATAAAGAATATGAACAAACTTCCTTCTGTTCTAGTTGTCGTAGACCCCAAGAAAGAACACATAGCAATTAAAGAAGCCATTAAGATGGGGATACCAACAATATGCCTGGCAGACTCAGATTGCGACCCGGATCTTATAGATATATGTGTACCGGGAAACGATGATGCTATCAGGGCAATAAGACTCTTCTTAAGTAAAACAGCAGATGCAGTATTAGAGGAACGACCTTCAGTAAAAACAGAAGAAGAGAACAAGGTCTTGCAAGAACAAGAAAGTGTTTAAATGTTTTTATCTTATCCTCGCGAAATAACATCTTGTAACAGTTAATATCACTCCTCAAAACAAGATCTTTATTATCAATAAAATTTAAAATATATATGGAGTTAAATTTCTATGACTATTGATGCATCCAGCGTAAGAGAATTAAGAGATCGTACGAGTGCAGGTTTCTTAGACTGTAAGAAAGCACTCGAAGAAGCAAATGGTGACTTTGAGAAAGCAGGTGAAATTCTAAGAAAGAAAGGGCTGGCCAAAGCCATCAAAAAGGGTTCGCGTGGAACTCCAGAGGGTAGAGTGGGCTCGTACATACACACTAACGGTAAAATAGGAGTTTTGATCGAGGTAAATTGTGAAACTGATTTTGTGGCCAAAAATGACGTCTTCGCTGACCTGATAAAGGACCTCTGCATGCAAGTGGCAGCAACCGACCCGACGGCCGTAAGCAGAGAAACCGTTCCTCAAGACATCATTGACAAAGAAAGAAAGGCATATAGCGAAGAATTCAAAGATAAACCTGACAATGTAAGGGAAAAAATAATTGACGGCAAAATGGAAAGCTTTTATAAAGAAGTCTGCCTTATTAATCAGCCTTTTGTAAAAGACAACGATCTGACAATAGAAGATTTATTAAAAAAAGCAATTGCAAAACTGGGCGAAAACATCAGAATTAACCGTTTTGCAAGATTCGCTATCGGAGAATAGTACCATTGTAATCAAAAGGCACAAACGCGTTCTTTTAAAAATTAGCGGCGAGGGATTCTGCTCAGAGAAATCATCAGTAATAGATAATTCAAAGTGCAACCTTATAGCAAGGGAAATCAGCAGTGCAAGAAAAGCTGGAGTTGAAATTGCCATAGTCGTGGGTGGCGGCAATATAATAAGGGGAGCGGAATTAAGTAAATCAGGCGTAGATCGCGCTCGGGCTGATCAGTTAGGCATGATTGCTACAAACATCAATGCAATCATCCTTCAGGATTCACTTAAAAAACTGAAAATACCGACAAGTGTTTTAAGTGCAATACAAATACAGAACATCGTAGAATCTTATACGGTACAAAAATGCCTGAGCCTTCTGGAAAAGAATTATGTCGTTATTATTGCAGGTGGGACAGGAAATCCTTATTTTACAACTGATACTGCCGCCGCATTAAGAGCAATAGAAATAGGCGCTGATGTTTTTCTTAAAGGGACAAAAGTTGACGGTGTGTATTCTGATGATCCGGTAACCAACCCAAGGGCAAAAAAGTACGTTAAATTAGAATATATGGATGTACTGACAAGAAATCTCGGCGTAATGGACTCAACTGCTATATCTCTAAGTATGGAAAACAAACTTCCAATAATTGTGTTCAACTTCAGCAAAAAAGACAATATAAAGAAAGCTATAGCCGGTAATAAAATCGGCACGTATATAGGAAACGCCAAATGAGCTCGATAGAAATACAAACTGAGACAAAGAGAAAGATGGAAAAAACTCTTGAAATCATGAAAGATGAATTAAAGAGTATAAGGACGGGCAGGGCAACACCGGGTCTTGTTGAAAATCTCAAAATCAGTTGCTATGGTTCTCTCACGCCATTAAAACAACTTGCAAACATAGCTGCTCCGGAAGCTCAATTAATCATCATAAGCCCTTACGATCATTCCATTCTCAAGGACATAGAAAAAACTATTTTACAATCAGAGCTGGGGTTAACAACCAATAATGATGGAAAGGTCATTCGCATTCCCATACCACCATTGAGCGGTGATAGAAGAGAAAAAATAGTTACACAAATTAAAGAATTGACAGAAGAAAACAAGATATCTATCAGGAATATAAGACGCGAAGCAAACAAACATATTGATAAAGAAGAAAAAGATTCTAAATTGACTGAGGATGAGGCAAAAAAGGCAAAGGAGCAAATACAAAAACTTACACATGACAATGAAACAAAACTGAATGAACTTCTAAAACAGAAATCTGAGGAAATCTTAAGAATATAACAAATATTGGGGGCATAGCTCAGCTGGTAGAGCACCGCCCTTTTAAGGCGATTGTCGAAGGTTCGAGTCCTTCTGCCCTCATATGAATACTGCGGTAGTAAATTGTTCCGGCCCCATCGTCTAGCCTGGCCTAGGACACCGGGTTTTCATCCCGGCAACAGGGGTTCAAATCCCCTTGGGGTCAAATATTGAAAAGGCTTGTACTTAACTAAGTACAAGCCTTTTTTGCTTTCAGGGCAATTGGCAAACAGGAATAAATAAAGTATGACAAAACAGAATGAAACATTAAAATGGACACTAACAACTTTACAGTGTAAAGTGCCAAAAGATTCCTTTTCTAAAAAATTATGACAAGGAAAAAACCAGGAAAAGAAAATATATGTATTAATTGTTACAATCAGCATGGTTGTTTGACAGAGGAACCTTTGTGCCTGCTTATGAAACGTGAAGAAGACGAAAGGTCTCTTTCCGGGAAAAAACTTATGGAAAGGAGAGGTTTCCTCAAGGACTGTCAGTTATGCTTACATTTCAGGTTATGCTGGACTGATGAGGCTTACAAAAAGGCGGTTAAAAAGCAGTGAGAGACGAAAAGATTACATATTAATAACCTAAAAACAGAACACAACTAAATAGAGGAGAAATTATGAGAAAATTTCTTACCATATATATATTGATTACAATCGCAATGCTGTACTGTACCAGGGTTGAGGCCTTAGAATGGGAAACAGATTTCAAGAAAGCATCATCAACCGCCAAGGCTTCCGGTAAATACATTATGCTTGACTTCAGTGGATCAGACTGGTGCGGATGGTGTATAAAACTCGAAAAGGAAGTATTCTCTCAAGACGCCTTCAAGGATTTTGCGGAGAAAAACCTTGTTTGTGTATTAGTAGATTTTCCACGAAACAAGAAGCAGACCGGAGAACAGAAACAGCAAAACAGGGACTTAGCGACGAAGTACGGGATTCAAGGTTACCCAACTATTATCATTCTCGACCCGGATGGAGAACCTGTCTCCATGACCGGATACCTGCAAGGTGGATCCAAGAACTATGTACAACACTTAAACGAAATCATCGAAAGGTATAGAGCAAAACAATAAAGGCAAAATCAGACTCGAAAAGATTATCACGAATAATAGTATTATTTTATTCATTCATGTTCCATAATGGTAATCCTGTTTCCTGATCAAACCCTCTTTCAAACTTTGGGCCACCAAAGACCTGAATAACTATTTCACAAGCAAAAACTATCGTTCCCGGTGCAAGATGACCTCCATAAGCATGGCCGTCCTTATCTGAAAATGTTACATGAGCGTGAACAATGGGAACACCATCCTTAATCGAAACATTTCCAACTAAGTTTGTAATCTCAAGCATTTGATCAAGTTCATAGAAATGATATTCACGTTCTTTTTGATTGTAATACCCTAATCTGGCTTTTTTCACAGCGCCCAATGCTTCAACCCAGCCCAGATGTATATCCCTATCAACACATATTCTGGTAATTTCTTCTAATAAATCTGCTCCGAATTCAAGCTTTCCCATGAACATCTTCACAGCTTTGACTTCACGTACTACGGCCATAATAATTTATCCTTTCAGTATTCAGGTTAACTTTTACAGCAATAAAACAACCTTGTGTCTAGAAATAATATTGCCGGGATGAAAAATATTATTAATGTGTAGGAGGGGGTTCAGTCCTAATTATCTTGATGGAATGTATTTCGTAACTTGCCGTAAGATTTTAATCTGTTCGGAACTATGCTTCGGTTTGTTCTTCATCAGGTTCTAAAATATCATGTTCTTCTTTTGCTCTTTTATACGATCTTCGAGTAAAATAGATGTATCCAATTGTTATTGTACCAATTATAGATGCAATTATTTTAAGTAAACTTTCTACTTCTTGTATCGGAGCAAATGCTTCTGCCACTTCCATATCAACCAGAAGGGCCCAGTTAATAAAATTAAGATTAAGTGGTGTATAAGCACTTAATACGGGGACACCCCGATAATCGGGGCAAATCCTTGTGCCAACATATC
>Ga0208638_1001605_pt1 | contig 12114 bp, 13 predicted proteins | sample ETNtaG_34_FD_185753 | JGI IMG/M metagenome (GOLD analysis project Ga0208638, IMG submission 185753) | Marine microbial and viral communities from oxygen minimum zone, Eastern Pacific Ocean - ETNP201306SV51 (SPAdes) (version 2) | ecosystem: Environmental > Aquatic > Marine > Oceanic ...
CTCCGCTACAAATTGGCATTACCTAAAACAGGTTTTATCTCAACAGTTCATTCTGCACCATGATCATAATAACGTGGGGTGCCTGAGAAAATGCGGAGCATGGCACTCCCCCTCCAGCGGTCGATCACAACCGTCACCCCATGGCGGCAGGCATTCGAAGATCTTCAACCGTGATAAAATCAACCCCGTCAACACGATAAAAACCGGAATGACCATAATCACAGGGGGAATATCACGGGCAATATATGCCATCAGCGAATGCTCACTGTATCAATGAAAGCCACATACCCAAAAGAACACTATTACGCATTGTGCATTGTTGCAGCGCATGGATGCGTCATGGCTGTTCTGTTCAGTTTTCTTTCCATCCATCCTGATGCGGCCGATCACTGGGTGTGGTCAAGAGTCATGTTCAACGGATATCTTGAACACCCGCCAATGGTGGCATGGATGCTTCACTATTTTGGACTGCTCTTTTCAGACCCGGTGATCCTCCTGAAAGTCGCCCCGATTCTCATGTGGGAGACTACCTATTTCATCCTATATCTGGCAGTTGTCCGTTTATATTCGGAGAGGGTCGGGCTTGTTTTTTTGGTGATATTGCTTTCATCACCCTATTTTTTCGCGGTTGTACTGCTTTTTCACATAACAACCCCGATGATGCTTTTTTTCTCCATTTTCACGCTTCTTCTTGCAGAGCTATTTAATAACAACTCTGACGACAAGAAGGCCCATGAGAACTACCTGCTTATCATCGGAGCCGTACTGGGGTTAGCCTTGTTGTCTAAACTGCTGACGATATTCTTCTATATCGCCTTAGTGCTGTTTCTCGCTTTAGTACCTGCAAACAGGAAATATTTTTTCAAATGGCAAACCTATGCCGCACCGATGATTTCTTTGGCTATCACCATTCCCTATATTTTATGGAATATTGAAACCGAGTGGATGTCATTTCTCTATCAAATCAACCGTGGATTTCAAAATGAGATCGATATCAAATCAGTGGGTGTCTATCTCATCAGTCAGGTGGCTTATGGTGTGATACTGGTTCCGGTGTTCTGGTATTTGTTCTGCAGAAAAGCGTTCTGGACAATGAACTATCATGCCCAGCGATTAACGATTTTCTGGTTGGCGCTGTTTGCGGTTCCTTTCATTCTGTTTCTCTACTCAGCATCGACCGGCGGTCACATGGACATCCAGTGGCTCAATTTTGGCTATATCGGCATTTTCATTCTGGGCGCCAACTTCCTCTCTGCTCAGTTAACCACAACCAGGCTTAACAGATTGCTGGCTGTTGCCTTCGCGGTAAACCTTGTCGTGGTTTCAATCATCTTCTCGAATATTCTTTTCAGAAGCCTTCACTCACTGGTAGAGAGTCACAGCGATCGGAGTCAGGACTGGATTGACTGGGACAAAACAGCCAGCGACATCTCGTCACTGTTTCTCTCCAAGCATCAGAACCTGCCCGACATTATCATCACCAAATTCTATGACAAGGGTGGAGCGTTATCCCTCTATCTGTCAAATCATCCTCTGCCTTTCTCCATCAAGAAACCAATGCGTAATCAGTGGATTACGGAAGAATCATTGCAATCTGCTAAAGGTATTGCACTACTGTGTAAACCGGATGAATGTGCTGAAAACATAATTCAAACGGAAAAGTTGATCGCAAGGAATTTAACCCTGCTCGGCAGATCAATCACCCGGCACAGTTATTCCAATGAAGTGATCAGGGAATTTGTCATCTATATTCCCGAATAACGCCGCGCGTTCTTTGAAGAACTCTGTTTTATCTTTATACTGAATCAACCACTGACCCACAGCCGGCAAATTACTTCACTCACAATTCTCCTTATAATCAAGAGATGATGAACATCGCAGTATTAATTCCGTGTTTCAATGAAGAGATCACCATCAGCTCGATGGTTACCGAATTCAGACAGCAGCTTCCCGCAAGCACCGTCTATGTCTACGACAACAACTCAAGCGATAGAACCTCAGAGCTTGCGGCAGATGCGGGCGCCGTGGTTCGCCATGAGTCGATTCAGGGAAAGGGAGCCGTTGTCAGACGGATGTTTGCCGATATTGATGCCGATATTTACATCATTGTCGATGGGGATGGAACTTATGATGTTCCCAGCGTCAATCAGATGATAAACAAGCTGGTCGACGAGAGGCTTGATATGGTGGTCGGCGCTCGCCTTGACTCAGCAATCTTGAACCTTTATCCACCAGGCCATCGGCTTGGTAATGTGATCATTTCAAAATTTGTCAGATTCCTCTTTGGTTCTGATTTTACAGACATCCTGTCTGGTTATCGGGTTTTCTCCAAACGATTTGTAAAAACTTTCCCAGCCCTATCGACCGGTTTTGAAGTGGAAACAGAACTGACTGTTCACAGTCTGGCAATGAAACTCCCTGTCGCCGAGTTTCCAACCCCCTACTACCGACGTGCTGAAGGCTCTTCAAGCAAACTCAACACTTTCCGCGATGGTGCGCGCATTTTTTTAACCATCATCTCTCTATTCAAAGAGTTTCGCCCTTTCATCTTCTTTGGCCTACTCTTCCTGTTCTTTGCCACTGCCTCAGTCGTCTTTTCGATTCCACTTTTATTCACCTATTTAGAAACCGGCCTGGTTCCCCAAATCCCGATGGCTATCGTGTCAAGCGGGATCATGTTGTTGGCTTTCATCAGCCTGGTCAGTGGAATCATACTGAATACACTCTATACCGCTCGCTGGGAGGCTAAGCGGGCCCACTATCAGAGTTTTCCCGGTCTTCCTGATTCCATCTCTTCAGATAACAGTATGGCCTCCACACCATCTGCCACGGAACAATCACAGACCAACAAGACAATCTGATTCTCTGTGTTTTTCTTCCTCTTCTTTACATGGATTTGAAATAATCCGGCAAACGACTGTACAGGTGTGACCTGGGCTTCATCTACCACTTGGTGATCAAGCAAGAAGTGGGCTGGCAGTTCAATCAGTATTAACTCGATTGCTGTTTTTGCTTAAGGCCGAGAGAAATCAGAATCTTGTGATTGAGCAAAATGAAGCTTCAGTGGTTTCTTATCCCAGAACTGAAAAACTGCTTTCATCATTGACTGTTCTGTTGCGGGAGAAGAAGCCGGTATCAATAGTCCTGTCGAGCTGCCTGAGGCGGAACTCCAATGGACTCCGATCAAGGTCAACACCGCTCTCCCCTGCTGCAATCATCTCAGCCATCATCTCGCCAACAACAGGTGCATTTTTAAACTGATTACCACTGGTGCCAATAGCCAGGTAAAAGCCATCAAGATCGCTTTTGTCATAGATCGGAATCCAGTCCGGGGTAACATCGTAGCAGGCAACCACACCTCCCAGATGGCGTGGGATTCCAAGCTCGGGAATACGCTGTGCTACTCGCATCACCTGTGAGAGCGCCTGATCGGTCAGATTCTCATTCATGGTGTCAGGATCCACCCACTCGATTGGATCACAGGCCGGGTTTTCACTCCCGATCAGCACTTTATTTCCCACCTCCGAGCGTAGATAGCAACCCACATCATTATCGGAATAGATAGTGCTGGTGCCTTCATCATCGTATGTGGGAAGAAAGGGAACATAGGCAACCTCCTGCCTCAGGGCCCGGGTAGAGAGGCTCATCTGCCCATCTACCCCTGCCAGTTGGTTGATCTTTGACGAATGGGGCCCTGCCACATTGACCACAACAGGAGCTTTGATTTGTTCACCACTTGTCAACGTCACACCGGTGACCCGGCCATGATTCGAATCAACCGCAGTCACCTCGGCATTAAACCTGAACTTTGCACCCTCTCTCTTTGCAGCCATCATTGCATTTTGTGCTGACAGCTGGGGATCATTGATATACCCGGCAAAAGGAAAATAGACCCCCCCTGCGATCTGCCCCCCCGAAGGCTCTCCAAAACCGGGGGCGTCGGGCTGTCTGGGCGGAGAGAAGCAGTTGAGATCAAGAAAAGGGAGATGATCCAGGATTTTCTTTTGATCCCACTCCTCCCAGGGGATTCCCAGGCTCTTTGTATGACCAAGTACTGGCTGCAGATCGTGATTTCCTTCTGTCTTCAATACCAGGCAACCCGTCTGCCGGAAGGTGGCAAGCTCTTCCTCATCAGCGGTGCCGATATACTCTCCCCACGCTCTCCATCGATGGTAGCTCTCATAAGCAATCGCAGTGCCGGTCAGGGTAGAGTAATGGGTACGGATGATGGCGCAGGAGACGCTGGTTGATCCGTAACCGGCTGTTGGCAGCTTATCGAGGGTCAAAGTCTGCCAGCCCCGCCTTGCCATCTCCAGTGCCAGACAGCTGCCGATAATTCCTGCACCAATAATAATTGCATCAGGCGACCTTGATTCCATTGCTCACCTCATTAAAGTATTGTCAACGATGTGGGTACGGAATAAGTATCTCATATCCCTCTTCGGTCACCACTACCGAATCTCCTCCCCCGGCCCCCATTTTGCCCGCCACCATGAGTCCTCCGTCGACGACAGCACAATCACCCGGGTAGAGTATTGTCCCGGCGTCAGGCTGAATTCTGAATCAACACCATATAGAGGAAAGTTCCTGAAAAAATGCTGAGAAAGGCATTACCTCTCCAGACATGGACCACCAGGGTAAGGGTGATCGCCACCAGCGCATAGAGTGCGCGACTCCCGGAGTAACTCAACCCATGCAGACTAAACAGAAGCAAAATGGTCATGATGGCAGGAGGCGTTACCCGGGCAAGATAGGCCATCAGTGGATTGTCGCCAAGAGCATGCAAGGCAATGAATGGGATCAGCCGGGTCAGGAAGGTGGCTATAGCCATTACGGCAATGACAGGAAGCAGATCAGAGATTTCAGACATCGCCCCGCTCCTGATCCTGCTTCATTATCAACAGCAACACTATTGAGAGCACCATTGCCCCAACAAGCAGTTGCTCAGGATAGAGCCAGAAGAGCAATAGAGTTGAAAAAGCGGCAACCAGGAAAGGAATAAACCGCCGTATACGCTTCCACTGTTCGATCATCAGCACTGCAAAGAGGGCGACCAGGGCAAATTCCATCCCCTCAGTGTTAAAAAGCAGTTCACCGCCGACAAAACCGCCAACAGTACATCCGGCTACCCAGTAGAACTGATTAAGAGCCGTGATCCGGAACAGAAGATTAATCCTCTTCTCTCCCTCTGGAAGAGAGAGGGTGGTGATGAGGGAGTAGGTCTCGTCGGTGAGGCCGAAGATGAGATAGAGCTTTCGAAACCCCCACTGCCCGAATTGTTTAAGCAGTGAGAGGCCGAAAAAGAGATGCCGGGAGTTGAGAAGAAAGGTGGAGAGCGCCACTTCCAGCAGACCGGCTCCGGCAGTCAAAAGACCAATGGCCATAAACTGGGCCGCTCCGGCATAGACAACAAGGCCCATCAGAGTGGCGGAGTACCAGGGGTAGCCGAGATCCTGGAAAAGAATCCCGAAGGTTATCCCAAGGGGGAAATAACCAAACAAGACAGGGGAGGTAATACGAAATAAGCCAGACATCAGCATATTCTACATAAGAGTAGTTGTCACAAGTAACTCCGAATCATCACTTCTTCAGGGCAATCCGGGTTCGGTTGGAGTCGATATGCCAAATACCAGAAAAGGATAAAAGAGCAGGGTAATCCCTGACCCCGAACGGTCCCTTGTGAGGGATAGGAATTTGCTTTCAGCAGATGTGGCCCCCTGGGCCAAGGGTCCGTATCTTCAACACACAATCGTGTTTAACCACTCCAATAGTCAAATTTGTTTTGTTGAATATTCCAAGTAATTACCGATCAACTTCATCCAGAGAACAAGGTGAGGAGTACACCTCTACCCTTTCTTCGTCCGCCTGTCTCCTCATCATTTCCTTAATCTGGTCTTGGCGATCTTGGTCGATCTTGAATGCATCGCACATGATTTGATGTATTTCACACCTCACTACTACCCCAATAACACCGTCTTTGTCCTCAACTACCGCAACACCAAGGCAGCTATGTTTTTGAAAGACGCTCTGGTCTTCTCTCATCTCCGGGTGTTCCTCGATACATCGCGGACAGATCACCATGTCTAATACACTCATAATAATTCCTTCTTGTTGATATTAAAAACTGAAGACAGAGAAATAGGAAATATTTAATTCTATCAGCTATCGCGTACCAATTTCATGGTCTTTGGGGCACCCCAACTTGTCCCCACACTTCCAAGAAGAACGGCAAGGGTCAGGTTTTTCATCGGGATAGTTTGGATCGAAATATCTGGGATTGACAGTGTGAATGGGACTTGTCGTTGACGGGGGTGTCGGGGTCGTGAACAAAGTGACCAACGGCAGCATCAAAAATGGAAGTCCCGGCCTTTGAGCCCCACTCCCCGATCTGACCCTGGATCCGCTCGATTACCGGGGCGACCTCACTAACCGCAAGGAAACGCATCTGGCCGCCTCAGTGGAGGTATAGCAGGGGATCCACCTCGTAGACCTTCTTGATCAGCCTTGCCCAGGTACTGCGTGCAGCTTTGGTCTACAGGGCCTGAAATCTTCAGGTCCGTGGTATCATCCCGGAGCAAGTAGTGAGTAGCAGCCCTATAAATTCCGATCTGCCAGAGGCCAGTTTATGTCTATGACGTCGCGCGACCGGGTGTTGACAGTCCTTAATCACGAAGAGCCCGATCGGGTGCCCATCGTGATCGGAGTGAGCAACGCCACGGGTATCAAGATGCAGCCCTACCAGGGAATTAAACGCATTGCCGGGATCAATGCCCCGGACAAGTTCCTCTACCAATGGCCCGAACTTGGTACCGCCGAGGTTGACGAGGCCACCATGGCACGCCTGCATAGCGACGTGCGCGGAGTATTGGACCTTGAGCCCGTCACAACCCGCCAACGCAATCAGAATCGAGCGCCGCACGATGACTGTATCGACTCCTGGGGCTCTGGCCAGGTCGAGGTGAACCCGGGTTACTGGTTCCCGGGCATACACCCACTGATCGACGCTACCACCATTGAGGAACTGGAGAATTACCCCCACTGGCCCGACATGAGCGATCCCAGTCGTGTAGCCCATGTCGCTGATGATGCCCGCCGACTGGCAGTGCAGAATGAATATGCGATCATGGCCACACCCTGGCTGCTGTTTCCGTTTGAGCGAGCCCACGCCATGCAGGGTATGGAGGCTTTTCTACTCAACATGGCCATGTATCCAGACTTTGCCAGGGCGTTGCTTGAGAAAATCGCCGGCTATTGCAAGACGCTGATGGGGCGATTCCTTGACGAACTGGGCGACAACGTCGACATCATCAAGATTGGCGATGACTTGGGCACCCAGGAGAGCCTGATGATCTCACCGCAAATGTACCGTGACTTGTTAATGCCCATTCATGCCGATTTCATCGATTTCATTAAAGCACGCACCTCAGCCAAGATCTTCTTTCACTCCTGTGGTGATGTTTTCCCGCTGATTGAGGACTTCATCGACATCGGGGTCGACATCCTGAACCCCATCCAAACCTCCAGCGGCAAAATGTCGAATCTTGCGGCACTCAAAAAACGCTTTGGCAGAAATATCGTTTTTTGCGGCGGTATCGACAGCCACCGTGTCTTACCCTATGGCAGCGTCGAGGAGGTACGTCAGGAGGTGCGCCGGGTGATCGACCTCCTCGGTTCCGGTGGCGGCACTATGATCGGAGCCGTGCACACCGTCATGAACGATGTGCCACCGGAGAATATTCTGGCCATGGTTGATGCGGTAGAAGAATTCGGTCGTTACCCACTGCGGCATTGACCGAGAGCCCGTTGGTTTACAGCCAGGCTAAAGGCTGATTGTTGCACGGTCAGGCGCAAGCTGCTTGAGTCCATCATGCTGTCCTGGATGGATCAACTCTTTTCTCTGTCAGAATCCGACAACGTCCATGAACGGGCTCAAGACCCGGCGCACTGGCACGTGGACGATGGCCGGCTTGCCCGAATCAAGCGCGGTGGTAATAGCCTGGGTGATCTCTGACACTGTCTCCGCCCGCATGCCAAAGCCGCCCAGCGAATGGGCAAAGGCTGGCCAGTCACGCTGGGGCAGTTCAGTCTCAAAACAGTTCCCATACTCGCGTTGCTGCGGGACAGCAATACACCCCCAACCCTGGTCGTCCATGATCACGACGATGACTGGCTGGCCGTAGCGTTCAGCGGTATCGAGTTCAATCCCATGATACGCAAAGCCACCGTCGCCAACCAGGATCACTACTGGGCGTTTCGGGTCGGCCGCTCGGGCACCGATACCATAGGGCACTTCGGCGCCAAGGGTGCCTCCCTGGCCGCCCTTGATGTAGCAGTTAGGGGCCCGCACCTGGATGCGCCCATCGGTCCAGAAATCGACGTTACCGGCACCACTCACGTAGACTGTTTCCGCCGGCATGGCGTCAACCACCGCATCGACCACTGTCACTGGATGAAGTGGTGCATCGGCGCCATCGTTGCCTGCTTGTCCCGCCCGATCAGCACGCCAGGCGGCGGCGGCATCCTTCGCCCATGCCCGGTCTATCTTCAGTGGTGCTAAGTCAAGCAGCAAATCAACAACCGGCCTGACGCCTGCCGGGGTGGCGATGTTGGAATGCCTGTTACGCCCCAGATATTCCACGTCGGGGTAACACTGAATAACCACAGCATCCTTGCTCACGGCCGCACCAAAATCCAGATCGGATTCCATGTGGTGGCCCAGAAGGAAGACCAAGTCGGCCTCTTTGAACGTTTGCTGCAGCGACTTGTGGGCAAAAACGCAAGCCGGCCCCAGGCATAACTGGTGGCGCTCATCGACCAGGCCACGGGCATGGCGCAAAGAGGAAAAAGGCAGACCGTGGCGCTCGATGACTTGCTGCAAGTTGGCCGGGTTTAGACCCCAGGCTACCTCCCAGCGGGCCTCATCGCCGATCACCAGGATGGGGCGTTTGGCCTTGACCAGAGCGGTCTCAATTTCCTTTGCCGTCTCTGGCGAGAGACTGGCACTGCGGGCCACCACGCCCGTCGCCGGCGCCTGTGGTTCGACCGGGGCTGAGAGTACATCGATAGGGATCTCAAGAAAAACCGGGCCCGGGCGGCCGGCCCACATATGTCGCCAAGCCATTTCGATGTACTCCGGTATACGCTCGGTATGCAGTACGCGGGCCGAAAACTTGGTGACCGGTGTCATGATACGCACGTGCTTAGCTTGCATCTCAGCACCACGATCGAAGTCCTTGGTGTTGCCTTGGCCCCCGATGATAAGCAGGGGCGTGCCCGCCATCTGGGCCATGAAGGCAGTGGTCACCGAGTTGGTCACGGCGGGTCCAAGGGTGACCATGGCCACCCCGGGGATACCGGTGATGCGTGAAACAGCTTCGGCCATAAAGCCTGCGCCAGCCTCGTGTCGGGCGTGGACAATCGGCAGTTTTTTGCTCGCGGCCGCGTGATAGATGGAGTTGAGTGGACCGCCGGAAACCGAGAAGAGCTGTTTGACACCAAGGTTAATCAACGACTCGACGACCAGATCGCCGCCCTCATAACGATTATTCATCAGTTAACTCCTTGTAATTGAACGACACAAATAACTGGTTGATTACGCTGTTACCAAGTTGCTCCCCATCATCGATGGTAGTGGCACGCTAAGCCGCTAACTCTGCATGATTGTTGAATACGTGGTTTGAGGGTGGTTGACATGAATTGTCCCATAGCTGGGCCAACTGGCAGAGCTGCTAAGTAGGCTTTTCCCCAAGCGCTTAGATAAAGTGCCATGCCCTCTATTCCGATGTTTCTTAGGTTTGTCCGTGATTCAACGTGTGCAGCCCGCCCAGAATATCTGTTGTTTATTTTCTGTCAAGTCACCTCCAGTGGCTAATTCACCTCAGCTGAATTAGTCGTTTTTTTTGCTTTCCGTTTATTCATCCAGATGAACCACAGTATTACGGTGATTACAACCAGATAGGCGATAACTGCCCAGTAGGACACTGTAGCGAAGTAAATCAAACCAAACAGAAGAATGACTGGAATGGAGACCAAATGTTTTGGCAAAAGAAAAAACTTATTCACTTTTTTGATTTACTTCTTACTGATCTGTTGACAGTGACTTCTCTATTAGAACACAAAGAAACTCCCTGAGTGGCTGTATTACATCACTCCTGTTATCCATAATAGCCATTTCATCCCCTCAACCCTTCGGCATGGATATGGGGGGGTGAAAGGTGACCCGGTCACCGAAGGTTTGTACAAACAGGATATACCCAGGTTTGCCCCAGAGCAGCCTTCCCATAGGCCTCGTTCAACAATCCGAAGATTTAAATTGCAGCAATGAAGCAGAAAAAGGTCGCAGATCACTCTATTCCGCAACTTGCGAAAACAGCATATACCTCATCCAACGCATCTGGTGCGACTTCTTCAATGTGTTCGGCTATCACAAGCTCCTCAGGATTATCCCGATGCACGAGAAATATCTTCTTGACTGTCATCGGAAACAGATCCACTTTTTGAGTCAAGCATTCACTGGAGTTCTCCCATAACGATTTATCCAGGCGGTCAAGCAGTTTTCTGACTACGCCAAGAAAATCCTTGTCATATTGCGAGACGCAGGGGTGATCAGCAAGATCCAGGGTATGACACAGGCGCACTTGCTTTAGAAACTTCATCGAGATGTTTATCTCTCGTTCATCGATTTCTTTGGGGTCTGCCGCGTAGGCTTTTTGCACGGTATAAAACCCGTCTTTTCCTGAAATGCCTTTAAAGTAGGTGAATTCAGGCCTTCCGGTCATTGGACTCTTAGGGCAACGCAGAAACCAGACTGCGACTGGATAATTATTCTCTAAGCCCTCATGAAGTAACATGCCAGCATATCCAGGGCAATCTTCTTCCCAGTTTCGGGCAATTTCGTCAAAAAACCTCAGCGGATCGAAGTTGACCAGGTTGTATGCAACCGTCAGGGTAATCATCTGTGACCAATCCTGGACGGTCTCGCCTTTTGGGACCCACTCGTGAAGCTCCGAAATTTCGGTCGATTCTTCAAATTTTTTTTCGAATCCGGTTGGAATGTCCAGAGTCAATTGCTCTGATCCGCTCGCAGTAGCGGACATGGCCAAGAGAAAACAGGCCCCGGCGAGTGCTGGTTGCCATATATGCTTAGTCAAACAGTGCCCCTTTGGGATACGGCGCTGGAATGCATACCGTATTAGGGATAGGAATTTGCTTTTGGCAGAGGTGAGGGATTACACCATCAGCGGCCCTCGAAACCCTGTCGTTGTCTGTTTCACATCACTCCTGTCATCCCTAATAGCCATCTCATCCCCTCATCCCTTCTGTTTTTTATCCACAACTCACAACTTGCCCTAAATGGCGGCTGTTTTCAAGCGGAGTTACCACACAGCAATGGAGTTCAGGGGATACCCAGATGCCTTAAGATGTAGTAGTGCCTGAAGACACCCCGCATAAGCGGGGTTTTTCTTTTTGTGACCCCCATCACATACAGGGCGGACAAGGTAGCCTCTAATAGACCATAAGAAAACGGCTGAAACTAAGGGTTTCAGCCTCTTCTGGCAATAACCCTATTAAAGGTATAGGATTACTTTGAGACACCTAAATGGAGAACCATCATGAGCAAGGAAAACCTAGAGCAGTTTATGAGTAAGGTAGCAGACAGTGAAGAACTACAGGCGAAGATAGGTGAAGAGATAGATGCCGAAGCGCTTATGGCGCTGGGTGCTGAATGTGGTTGTGAGTTCACCGCAGAGGAGTTGCAGGAGTCGGCGGAGTTGAGTGATGCAGAGTTGGGCACGGTCGCAGGAGGTGCCGGAAAAGATTGGTTTGATTTCAGTGATTGGAGCGAAAAGGATTTATATATTGCCCGCGTCCGAGCGAGAAACTTTATCGCCAATTATAAAGGCGGTAAATTACACCTACATTACTACAAAAATTTCGGCGCCTTAGAATTGTGCTCAGTAGAAGAAGAATTACCGTGCGGGAATTAATAGCCTCACTAATTACCCAGCAAGAGATGTCAAGAGTTTGCGAGTTACACCCATACGTTAGCTGACAGCCCAAAAGAGTCAAAGAGCATTTTAACCACTTTAGCTGTCTCATCTGAACCCTGCCGGT
>Ga0208638_1001624_pt1 | contig 12030 bp, 9 predicted proteins | sample ETNtaG_34_FD_185753 | JGI IMG/M metagenome (GOLD analysis project Ga0208638, IMG submission 185753) | Marine microbial and viral communities from oxygen minimum zone, Eastern Pacific Ocean - ETNP201306SV51 (SPAdes) (version 2) | ecosystem: Environmental > Aquatic > Marine > Oceanic ...
AAGAGGCCCCCCGGGATCTCCTCAAGGAACCTGCTAGGCGGGTTGTACTGGGTTTGACCGTGCAGCATTCGACACCAGGCGTGGCTGAGATGGAGTTGTCGGCGAGCCCTGGTAATGCCAACGTATGCGAGACGCCGCTCCTCCTCGAGTTGATCCGGATCACCCAATGACCGCATGTGAGGGAAGACGCCGTCTTCCATGCCGATGATAAATACGGCTGGGTACTCAAGACCCTTCGCTGAATGCAGAGTCATGAGGACAACTTCGCCCTCGTCAACAACACCCGGCCCCAACTCGACGCCTCCCGTGTCCTCCACTGGATCCGGGAGGTCATCCGTATCGGCCACCAGCCCGACCTGTTCTAGGAAGTCTGGAACATCATCAAACTCGCTCGCCACACCGACTAGCTCTGCCAAGTTCTCAAGCCTGCCGTCCGCCTCGACCGAACGTTCCGCTCGCAGTTCGTCTAGGTAACCGGAGCTGGCCAGCGCAGCCTCCAAGACTGCGGCGGGGCCATCATCGAGGTGTCCGACCAAGGTCTCGTATAACTCCAGAAACACGCGGATCCCTCCAACAGCGCGACCTGATACACCGGCCTCGGAGCACCGACTGAGTGCATCGAGAAACCCGCATCCGGTCATCTCAGCGAAGGCATCAATACGGCGGACTGAGGTTTCGCCCACCCCCCTCTTGGGCACGTTCAACACCCGCTTGACCGCCACCTCATCTGCAGGGTTGGCTGCCAACTTCAGGTAGGCCAGAGCATCGCGAATTTCACGCCTCTCATAGAAGCGGGTACCACCCAAGACCCTGTAGGGAACTCCGCTACGGACCAGTTGCTCCTCGACTGCACGGCTCTGGGCGTTGGTCCGGTAGAAGACAGCTAGGTCTGACCAGCTGTAGTCCCCTCCGGACCGGAGGGACCCGAGGCGCTCGACCACCCACCGCGCCTCATCAACCTCGTCGCCGGCCTTGCAGACCACAATGGACTCACCAAGCCCTGCCTCTGTCCAGAGCTCCTTGGGCTTACGCCCGGCGTTCTTCGTAATTACGGCGTTAGCAGCATCCAAGATCGTCTGGGTGGACCGATAGTTCTGGTCCAAAACCACCACGGTCGCATCAGGGAAGGCAGTCTCAAAATCCAAGATATTGCTGATGTCCGCCCCACGGAATCCGTAGATGGACTGGTCACTGTCGCCAACCACACACAAGTTCCTGTGCTCCTCGGCCAGCATCATCACCAGGTCATTTTGGACCTGATTGGTGTCCTGATATTCGTCAACCAAGATGTGCTGAAAACGCCTGCGCCACTCGTCCAAGATGTCAGGGTTGGACCGCAACAGATGAACCGTGTTTGCGAGCAGATCGTCAAAGTCCATGGCGCCGGCACGCAGGAGTCTCTTCTGATACTCGATGAACACTTCGGCAATCTTCTTTTCGAATGGGCCTGTGGCCCGCTCCATGTAGGCCGATGAGCCAACACCCTCATTCTTGGAGGCCGAGATGGACGCATGGATTGAGCGGGAGGGGAACCGCTTGTTGTCCATATTCAGGTCGCGGATGACATAGCCGGTCAATCGAACGGCATCACCTTGGTCGTAGATGCTGAAATGCCGTGGAAAGCCGATCCGCTCGGCATCCGAACGCAGCATTCTCACACAGGCTGAGTGGAACGTGGAGACCCACATCTTGTGGGCAATCGGCCCAACCAGGGCGGCCACCCGGTCCTTCATCTCAGCAGCTGCCTTGTTGGTGAAGGTGATGGCGAGGATCCCGAAGGGGGAAACACCCCTTTCTACAATCAGATGGGCCACCCGTCTGGTCAGGACACGGGTCTTCCCCGACCCTGCTCCAGCAACCACCAGCAAGGGGCCGGTGGGATGGGTCACGGCATCAAGTTGTGCTGGGTTGAGACCCGTCTCAGGGGCTTCTGGGTCGGACAGGGCCATCGCTGCCACCTTACCGCTGAGCTGTGACCGACTCCCTGGCTACCGGGGTCCTTTTAGTAGGGTTCTCCGCCATGGTCAAACCCTTCCGCTTCAGTATCCAGGCATCAGTTCCTAGACCTGCTGCCGAATGGCGCGAACTGGGTCGACGCGCTGAGGACCTCGGCTACTCGGCACTCTCAGTGTCCGACCACCTGGATACTGCGATGGCCCCCCTGATCGCACTGGCGGTCACCGCAGAGGCCACCCGCAGCCTGCGTCTCACAACTCTTGTGTTGGCAAACGACTTTCGACACCCTGCCTTTTTGGCTAAGCAAGCCGCCACCCTCGATCTTCTCTCGGATGGACGGCTGGAGTTGGGGATCGGTGCCGGCTGGAAGACCACGGATTACGAGCAGTCAGGAATCCCCCTAGAGCGGCCGGCTATCAGGATCCAGAGGCTGGCCGAAGCCATCGCCGTCCTCAAGGGATGCTTCGCAGATGGCCCTTTTGACTTTGATGGTGAGCACTACACAATCCGTGGCCTGGATGGCCAGCCTGACTGCATCCAGAGGCCGCATCCTCCGATCCTGCTGGCGGGAGGAGGACACAAGATGCTCACTCTGGCTGCGCGTGAAGGCAACATTGTTGGTGTGAACGCCAACATGGCAGCCGGCATCATCAACCACCGGGCCGGACCCTCTGCCACCTCGTCGGCAACCGACCAGAAGTTGGCGTGGATCAAAGAGGCCGCTGGGGACAGGTTCAGCCACATCGAACTCCAGACCCGTGTCCACATGTCCTCGATCACAGACGATCCGAAAGGTCTCGCCGACCTGATGGCGCCTGCTCTAGGCATCTCCGCCGAAGAGGCCTTGGCCTCACCCCATGTCCTTGTTGGATCCGAAGGCCATTGCGTTGAGACGCTGCTTGCATGGCGCGAAAAGTGGGGCCTCACCTACATAGGTATCAATGAGGACTCCATGGTGGAGTTCGGGCCCGTGGTCGAAGCTCTGACGGGCGTCTGACCTCGAGTTCAACCCAATTCAACCCCATCGACCCAACAGTGCCAGCAGGCGTAACCCCGCCGGGGCATTCGCTGGTGGCATCAGGGGTTCACCAAAATGGGTACTGATCGCCCCGCTACCGGCCACCGGCTTCCAGAAATCAAGGCACCGTTCAGCAAGGGAGTCGGGCAACCGCACCTGGCGGTCACATGCAGCAGCCAAGTCCCAGCCATGGATCAGGTTTTCTGTGGCCCTAAAGCCCAGGATTACCGTGCCTGGGAAGTTACCTGAGGGATGGGGGTAGATGCGGTCTAAGGCGTTGCCAGCCGACACCGCATCAAGGGCTGCTACTGCCGTACCCCTCCAGGTAGCCATCGGGTTAGGGCCGAGTACCGCCGTATCTACCTCGGGAGCCGTTGCCACATCTCCACCTCCAAACAACTCCACGATCATCGCCTCACCCAACACCACATGGGTAACCAGGGAGCGGACATCCCATCCGTCGCATGGTGTAGCGGTCCCCCAGTCGGCGTCACCCACCGCTGAGAGTTGCTCACCGAAGAAGGCACATGCCGTCGTATAGGCAGCGAGAGTGTCCAGCGCTGCGGCCGAGGAGGCGCCACCAGCAGAGTCGCCACCTACTCCCACTCGATCGTTCCCGGTGGCTTCGATGTGATGTCGTAAGCAACTCTGTTGACACCATCCACCTCGTTGATGATGCGACTCGACATGGTCTCCAAAAGGTCGTATGGGAGGCGTGCCCAGTCGGCGGTCATGGCGTCCTCACTGGTTACAGCCCGGATAATCACAGGACGGGAATAGGTGCGCTCGTCACCCATGACCCCAACGGAGCGAATGTCCGGAAGTACTGCAAACGCCTGCCAGATCTCATGCTCCAGGCCTGCACCGTGCAGCTCCTGGCGAACTATCAGGTCAGCGGCCCGGAGCACCGCCACGGTCTCTGGTGTCACTTCACCAATGATCCGCACCCCGAGTCCAGGACCGGGAAATGGTTGGCGCATGACGATCTCGTCGGGCAGTCCCAACTGGCTACCAGCTGCCCGGACCTCGTCTTTGAACAGGTTCCGCAGCGGCTCCACTAGCTCGAAGTCCATGTCTTCAGGCAAACCTCCTACGTTGTGGTGGCTCTTGATCATTGACGCATACCCGACGCCAGACTCGATGACATCGGGATAGAGCGTGCCCTGCACGAGGAAGCGCGCATCCTCAATGCTTCCCGCGGCTCCTTCGAAGATGCGGATGAACAGCTCACCAATAATCTTCCTCTTCTCCTCGGGCTCCACGACACCGGCCAGGCCAGAAAAGAATCGATCTGCCGCCCGTATATGGATCAGCTCAATCCCCTGGGTCTTCTGAAAGGTCTCCACAACTTGCTCACCCTCACCCGCCCTCATCAGGCCGGTATCCACGAATACGCAAGTTAGTTGGTGGCCGATTGCCTTGTGTACAAGTGCTGCCGCTACGGCTGAGTCGACCCCGCCCGAAAGACCGCATATGGCCCTACCAGTGCCAACCTGCATGCGGATGGCAGCCACCGACGACCCGATGATGGAGTCCATGTTCCAGTCGCCGGCACAGCCACACACATCGTGGACGAATCTGGCCAGAAGGGCCTGCCCACACGGGGTGTGGTGAACTTCGGGATGAAACTGGACACCGTAGAGGCCCCGCTCAGGAGCCTCGAATGTCGCTACGGGGGCATCGGCTGATGAAGCCATGACACGAGCACCACTAGGTGCAGCCGTGATTGCGTCAAAGTGGCTCATCCAGACCCCGTGAACCCCCACCCCGGCATCAAGTAGGAGCACCCCAGGATCTCCAACAGTCAGGTCCGTGCGGCCATACTCACCCCTATCGTTGCGCCCCACCGTTCCGCCTTGTTGTTGGGCAATCAGTTGTGCCCCATAGCAAATGCCAAGAATCGGAATCCCGAGCTCATAGACACCGGGATCGATCCTTGGCGCCCCATCGACGTGCACTGACGCGGGACCACCCGAAAAGATGATCCCGGACGGCCTGCGGGCAGCCAGGTCGCTTGCCGAGATGCCATGGGGGACGATCTCGCTGAATACGTTCGCCTCGCGTATCCGCCGAGCAATCAGTTGCGCGTACTGGGCCCCAAAGTCAACCACCAGAATGTGATCAATCGCCTCGGTGGCACCGGCGTCGGGAGCGAAGACCCCAGTCATAGACCTGTCCTCATGGCTTCGAGGTCAGTGCCCCATCCCCACACCCTGGGACCTCTGCAGTGACTTACCCTCAGTCTGGAGTGCCGGTGCGACCATCACCTCGGCCTTCTGAAACTCCTTGATGTCGAGGTAGCCACAGGTGGCCATTGAGGTCCGTAGGCCCCCGAATAGGTTCAGCCGGCCATCATTTTCCCTGGCTGGGCCCAGCAGGACCTCACTGAGCGTGCCTCTCGTTTCCGTTCTGACACGAGCACCTCTCGGCAAAGTCGGGTGGAACGTGGCCATACCCCAGTGGTAGCCCCGACCTGGTGCCTCGGAGGCTGCTGCCAAGGGAGACCCGACCATGACAGCGTCGGCACCGCAGACGATTGCCTTCGAGACGTCACCGCCTGTGGCCATTCCGCCGTCAGCAATCACATGACAGTAGACACCAGTTTCGTCAAGATGCCGCATCCGCGCTGCGCGGACATCGGCTATGGCTGTGGCCTGGGGAACACCTAGACCCAACACTCCTCGAGTGGTGCAGGCGTGGCCGGGTCCAACACCGACAAGGATGCCAGCAGCGCCGGTTCGCATTAGGTGCAGGCCGGCTTTGTAGGTGGCACAGCCACCCACAATCACCGGAATGTCGAGCTGCCGGATGAAGGTTTTCAGATTCAATGGCTCGACTGTCGTGGATACGTGCTCGGCTGATACGACCGTTCCCTGTATGACCAGGATGTCGAGCTCGCCGGCAAGGATGTTCCCCAGATAGGCCTCAGTTCGTTGAGGGGTAACAGAACCACAGGCAACGACCCCGGCAGCCCTGATCTCCTTGATCCGGGCGGTGATCAGTTCAGGCTGAACAGGTGCCTGATAGAGCTCCTGCATCCGCCGGGTGGCCTCTCCGGGCGGGAGCGAAGCTATCTCCTCAAGTACGGCATCAGCATCCTCGTAGCGGGTCCAGAGTCCCTCGAGGTTGAGAACGCCCACTCCGCCCAGGCGACCAACCTCGATAGCCGTGGAAGGGCTGACCACGCCATCCATTGCAGACGCCATAAGGGGCAAGTCGAACCTGTGAGCATCAATTTGCCAGCTAATGTCAACGTCTTCGGGGTCGCGGGTTCGGCGGCTCGGCACGATCGCAATGTCGTCAAAGCCATACGCCCTGCGGCCACTCTTACCCATACCGATCTCTATCTCAGCCACGTGTCACCGGCCCTTCGTTTGCCAGGTGGAAAGGGACGACCTTAGCGGCCTATCGCACAGGTCAGAGGCTCAACTGCGCCATCTGCTGCAGTTGCAGGCAGCTTTTCATGCCAGTTCGTCTAAGAGGTCAGCCAGCCTGTCGACATGGTCAGAGGTGGTCCTACTCCCGCCTATCGCCACACGCAACACATAGCGGCCCGACAATTGGGTGTGGGTGAGCAGAACCTCTCCGGTTGCGTTCAATTTGGCCAGCAATTCCTTTCCGGCGTTATCGCCATCCACATGTGAGAAGCACACCAGAGCCAACGATGCTGGTGCAGCAAGTTTCAGCCGCTGATTCGATGAGATACGTCTGGCCAGGCACGCTGCAGCCTCGACGTGGTGGCGGATGTGCGCACGCAGTCCTTCCACTCCGTAACTGCGTAACACGAACCAAAGCTTCAAGGACCTGAAGCGGCGACCCAGCGGGACCTGCCAATCCCGGTAATCGATGACCTCTCCCGAGTCGCTGGCAGGGTTGCGCAGGTACTCGGGCACCACCGACAAGGAATCTAGGAGAAACTTTCTGTCTGCAACGAAGAAGGCACTGCAATCGAAGTTGGTGAGCAGCCACTTGTGTGGGTTGAACACGTAGCTGTCGGCATGCTCTAGGCCGGTGAGGATCTCGCGATGTTCGGGACACACAGCTGCCGAGCCTGCCCACGCTGCATCCACATGCAACCACGCACCAACTGCTGCGGCCACCGCCGCTACCTCGGGAAGCGGATCGAACGCTCCCGATGATGTCGTTCCAACCGTCGCCACTATGAGACACGGGATCAAACCGGCAGCCACGTCGGCCTCAACAGCTGTTCGCAGGACTACCGGGTCCATTGCGTAGTCATCATCAGTTTCGATGGAGCGCAACTGGTCGGCTCCGAAGCCGGCCACCCTTACGTCCTTCTCAATCGAAGAGTGCGACTGGTTTGAGGTGTACACGCGCAAGTCTGCCAAAACAGCAGATCCTCCAGCCCGGTCGCGCGCTGCTACTACGGCACAAAGAGATGCTGAAGAAGCTGTGTCTTGAATAACACCGCCACCGGGTCCATCCGACCTGAACCGGTCGGGGAGGCCACAAAGTCCGACCAACAGGTCCAAGACGTGGGTCTCCAGTTCCGTACACGCTGGACTGGTCGACCAGAGCATTCCCTGTATTCCAAGCCCGGCGGACAGCAATTCACCCAGCACCGCTGGTGGTGAGGAGTTCCCAGGGAAGTAGCCGTAGAAACCCGGGTGCTGCCAATGGGTTACGGCGGGGGCAATCAATCGGTCTACGTCTGCCAACAAGTCGGCAATGGGCTCACCAGTCTCTGGAACCGTGTCCGGGAGTGAGGCCCGGACCTGGCCCGGCTGGACCCCCGGAGAAACGGGTCGGTCCTCTATGCCGGTCAAGTAGTCGATGATCCAATCGATGGTGGCGTGACCTGCCCGACGGAACTCCTCCGGGTTGAGGTGCTGTGGTGGCTCAACCGACATGGTTGCCAACTCCATTTATCAGGGTCTCAAATGACATCGCCGGACCCTACCGCTGCAAGTCCTCAACACCCAGACCTATGCAGAGCAGCTGGCGCAGTATCGCTGCCGTAGCTCCCCAGACGGTGTCGCCTGCCAACTCGAAAAAGGTGACTGTCCTGATACTCCCATCAATCGGCCAGAGCTCCTCACTGAATACACCCTCCACAAGTAGTTCCATGAGAGGCACGTGCAAGATCAGCTCGACCTCAGCGGGGTCCGGCACCAACTCGGGAACGTCGGTCAGCTCAGCCACATAGGTGTGAATCCAACTACGGCTGCCCACGGTCATCCACCTATCCAACTCACCAAGCAGTCTGGGGGCAACTGGATCCAAACCAATTTCCTCGTGTGCCTCCCGAAGGGCCGTAGCCCAATGGTCGGCATCGTCGACCTCATGACCACCACCAGGAAAGCTCACCTCCTGGCTGTGGGAGCGGAGGCCCGCTGCTCGCCGAGTCAGGATCACCGTCGCACCCTGCCTAGTTTCATACAAGGGAACCAGCACAGCCGAGGTCCGTTCAGGTGGGTCCGTTCGAGGATGTCTAACTAAGACCGGCTCATAGTGGTCTAGGGCGGTTACGAAATCCATGATCGTGGGCGTCTTGTCTACCAGGTCGGCCCAAGGTGCGGGACCTCCCTCCCTCCAGCCGTCTGGTCGCCTGATCACTTGGGGGCCCCGGCCAGGGTGCCTACTAAGCGAGCTTTCAGATTTTCGACCAACACCTTGGTCTACAGAGGACTCCATGCCCCGAGGGTACTGGTACCACCCAAAACGCCGGGAGCCGGACCCCTACGGCCCGGCTCCCGGTCGAACAGTCCAGAAGGACTACTACATCATGCCACCCATGCCACCCATGCCACCCATGCCACCCATGGGATCCATGCCACCACCGGGCGGCATCGGGGCCGGTGGCTCCGGCTTGTCGGCAACAAGTGCCTCGGTGGTCAAGAGCAGAGCGGCGATGGAGGCAGCGTTCTGCAGCGCCGCACGTGTCACCTTGGCAGGATCCAGAATGCCTGCTGCAACCAGATCCTCCAGCTCACCGGTCAGGGCGTTGAGGCCGATGGCACCCGAAGCTTGCTCAATTTCGCGAACCATGATGGATCCCTCAAGGCCGGCATTGTCAGCGATGAGCCGTGCCGGAGCCACGAGAGCAGTGTGCAAGATGCGGGCGCCGGTCTCCTCATCGTCTGACAGGCCCTCCATGGCATCAGCAACCGCTTCACGAGCTCGGATAAGGGCTGTGCCGCCACCGGCTACAACACCCTCCTCGATCGCCGCACGAGTAGCAGACAGCGCATCTTCAATCCGGTGCTTCTTCTCCTTGAGCTCAACTTCGGTAGCAGCACCGACCTGGACGACGGCAACACCGCCGGCCAACTTGGCCAGCCTCTCTTGGAGCTTTTCACTATCCCAGTCAGAGTCAGTCTCTTCAATCTCACGCTTAATCTGGGAAATTCGAGCATCCACGTCAGCTGAGTCACCCGCACCCTCAACGATCGTGGTGTCATCCTTGGTGATCACAATCTTGCGGGCAGTGCCCATCATTTCAAGGGTCACGCCATCCAACTTCAGGCCTACCTCTTCGGCAATCACCTGACCACCGGTAAGAATCGCCATGTCCTGGAGCATCGCCTTGCGGCGTTCACCAAACCCCGGGGCCTTCACTGACACCGAGTTGAAGGTGCCGCGTATCTTGTTGACCACTAGCGTTGCCAAGGCTTCACCCTCAACATCCTCTGCGACGATCAGGAGTGGGCGACCGGCCTGCATAACCTTCTCAAGAACCGGGAGCATGTCCTGAACTGAGCTGATTTTGCCTTGGCTGAAAAGAATGTATGCGTCTTCAAGGATGGCCTCCTGACGCTCCGGATCAGTAACGAAGTAGGGCGACATGTAGCCCTTGTCGAACTGCATGCCTTCCACAAAGTCAAGATCCATCCCGAAGGTGTTGGACTCCTCGACCGTCACGACACCGTCCTTGCCCACCTTGTCGATGGCATCGGCAATTACTGACCCGATGGCCTCGTCAGCAGCCGAGATTGCTGCCACATTAGCGATCTGCTCCTTGGAGTCATCAACCTGCACCGCCTGTTCGGCGATGGAGTCGACAGCCGCGTGCGTTGCCTTCTCGATACCTCTCTTTAGGCCCATCGGGTTAGCACCGGCTGTCACATTGCGCAGGCCCTCTCGGACAAGAGCCTGGGCCAGCACCGTGGCTGTTGTGGTTCCGTCACCGGCGATGTCGTTGGTCTTAGTGGCGACCTCTTTAACCAACTGGGCACCCATGTTCTCAAAGGTGTCCTCCAACTCAACTTCACGGGCGATGGAAACACCATCGTTTGTGATGGTCGGTGCACCGAACTTCTTGTCCAACACGACGTTGCGGCCGCGCGGACCAAGGGTCACTTTCACTGCGTCAGCCAGTTTGTTCACACCAGCTTCGAGGCCGCGACGGGCCTCCTCGTCAAACTTCAGGATCTTCGACATGGGCGACTACTTAACGATTGCCAGCACGTCGCGGGCATTGAGGATCAATAGGTCTTCACCACCGACAGCGATCTCGGTACCGCCATACTTGCTATAGACGACCGTATCGCCGGTGGCTACTTCCATCGGGACGAGGTCACCGCTCTGATCAGAGCGACGACCGGGTCCCACGGCTAGGACTTCGCCCTGTTGGGGCTTCTCCTTGGCCGTGTCGGGGATGACCAGGCCGCTAGCCGTGGTCTCCTCGGAATCGCTGGGGCGGACCACGATGCGGTCCTCAAGTGGCTGAAGATTCATAGAAAACGCCTCCATCTGGCGGTTAGCAGTCTCCTTGGACGAGTGCTAACGATAGGGGTGGGTGATGTGGCCCACAACGTGGCAAACAGGGTTTCGCGAAAGCCCGTGACGAAGTGCTGTGCCCTCAAGCGATCAGATTCAGGGCTAGGTTCGGGTCGGCTCCCGTGTCGAGTGGGCTGGGTCCTTCGCGCCTGAACTGCCACCAACCTGCAGCAGCAACCATTGCAGCGTTGTCGGTGCACATCGCAGGCTGGGGCAGGAACGGCCGTGCACCTGCACCCTCGCACACCTCAACGAACCGTTCCCGCAGTCGAGAGTTAGCGGCTACGCCACCACCCAGGCAAGCGGCCCCTACGCCCGTTTCCTCAATCGCCCACCTGACCTTGGTCACCAGGGCATCCACCACCGCTTCTTGAAACGATGCCACTACATCGGCTGTCAAGGCTTCGGGTTCAGATCGAAGGTGGTTCACCACCGCTGTCTTCAGTCCGCTGAACGAGAACGCGTACCGACGGTCATCGGACAGGGTGGCCGGGTTCTCCTGCACGAGGGAGCGCGGATAAGAAAAAGCCGACCGGTTGCCTGCCACAGCGAGTCGATCCACGGCCGGTCCCCCCGGGTACCCAAGGCCAAGGTAGCGAGCCACCTTGTCGAAGGCCTCTCCGGCAGCATCGTCCAGAGTGGATCCAAGCAACCTGTACCGACCATGGTCCTCCATGACAATGAGCATGGTGTGGCCACCCGAAGCAAGCAGAACGACCATCGGCATCTCCAGGTCAGGTTCCTCAAGAAGGGCCGCATATAGATGGGCCTCGAGGTGATTTACCGCAACAAAGGGAACGTCCCACGAGAGAGCCAGAGCCTTAGCGGCACTCACCCCGACCAACAGGGAGCCGACAAGTCCCGGCCCACTAGTGGCTGCGACCGCTACGAGATCACGGCCTTCAACCCCGGCTGCGACCATGGCCTCAGCCACGACTGGCACCAACAACTCGACGTGTGCCCGGCTGGCAATCTCTGGGACCACCCCTCCGAACCTGGCATGCTGATCAACCTGGCTACTAATGACCGACGACCTCACCACCCGAGCTTTCTCCACTACGGCAGCAGCAGTCTCATCACACGACGTCTCGAGCGCCAGAACTAGGTCAGACACCATCACCACCCCCACAAAGCACCTCGCCAACCGTGCTGGCCATCTCGACACGCTCCATGAAAGACGGATCTGTGATGTCGTGCATCCACATGACCAGGGCGTCTTCGTCATTGTCGGAGTAGTAGTTAGGCCGCACACCAGACGGGGCAAACCCGAACCTCGCATAGAGACCCCTGGCTGGAACGTTCGACACCCTCACCTC
>Ga0208638_1001637_pt1 | contig 11961 bp, 10 predicted proteins | sample ETNtaG_34_FD_185753 | JGI IMG/M metagenome (GOLD analysis project Ga0208638, IMG submission 185753) | Marine microbial and viral communities from oxygen minimum zone, Eastern Pacific Ocean - ETNP201306SV51 (SPAdes) (version 2) | ecosystem: Environmental > Aquatic > Marine > Oceanic ...
GAGGTTTGGGTTGATGCAACGACAGGAACAAGAAAGGAGAAACTCTGCGTTAATTAGTGGGTTTGAAGAAATGACTGGTAAAAATTTCCCTCTCCAGTCAAAAGAGATCGTCGTCAATGGTGCAACCGAGATTGATCTGGTTCGTTCAGGACTTGAGGGTATCATGCGTGAGGGGTACAAAAAAATTAGCAGGAAATTGCATTCAGACAAACGCATTAGTGATCTCAGAACTGCGGCCATGGTGATAGCAATCAAAAGAATTGCTGATTCTTACTATTTTTTAGGTATTTAAAGAAGAAAACCATCTGCTACAGCCACCAAAGTTTCATTTTTTGACTACACTGCTTAATTTTGGTTAGATGTTTATGGTATTTTTTTGAAAAAAAAGATACTTAAACGTTTAAACACCTTATAAGGGGAGAATTTTATTATGAATAAAATCAAAGGTTGGATCGCAGACTTTACGGGCATAGCAATAGCTCTTATTACACTTGGCATTGTTGCTGGTGTGGTCTTTGGAGATGTTGCGTTTGTTGGGGCAATTCAAGGAAATTTTCTCGATTTAGTTAACGCTTTAGGTGATGCCGGAGCTGTGGGCGCACTTGTCCTTGCAATTCTGGTCAGTCTCTATAACTAATCAAAGTTTGTAACCAATTAAACAATTAAAAGGGCTCTACAAAGAGCCCTTTTTTTTATAATGATTCTTGGTGAGTATTATTTTCCAACTACTTTATGAAATTGTTGCTCTTCTGTGCTCCCCTCCATTGCTGTTGTAGAAGAAACGCCGCTCGTAATAGTGGTCTGGACGGCATCAAAATAGCCCGTGCCAACGAACGCTTGGTGTTTGGTTGCCCTGAACCCATTTGGCTCATTGGCAAATTCGCGTTGTTGAAAATTTGAGTAAGCCAACATTCCATCTTTTAAGTACTCTTTTGAGAGCTCAAACATGCCCAGATTTAAAGCATGCCAACCGGCTAATGTGATAAATTGAAATTTGAACCCCATTGCTGCAATTCTTTCACGAAATTCACCGAGTTCTGTTTCATTCAAATTAGCCTGCCAATTGAAAGAAGGCGAACAGTTATAAGCTAAAAGTTTTCCAGGAAAACGATCATGGATCTCTTTGGAGAATCGTTCAGCTTCAATTAAGTTTGGCTTGGCAGTTTCAAACCATAATAAATCAGCGTATGGCGCGTAGGATAATCCTCGATCTATAGCCTGTTCTATTCCTGGCTGAACTGAGAAAAAACCATCCCTAGTTCTATTGCCGGTTAAAAATTTATGGTCTCTCTCATCGGCATCTGATTGTAAAAGATTTGCCGCATTGGCGTCGGTTCTTGCAATCAACACGGTTGGAACATCCAAGACGTCTGCAGCCAATCGAGCTGCTATCAGTTTGTTGATTGCCTCTTGGGTGGAGACCAGAACTTTACCGCCCATATGGCCGCATTTCTTTGCAGATGAGAGTTGATCTTCAAAATGAACTGCTGCAGTCCCTGCCTTAATCATCTGTTTGGTGAGTTCAAATGCATTAAGATTGCCTCCGAAACCAGCTTCTGCATCGGCAATAATTGGAGCCATCCAATCGATTGATTGATCATTATTAAGATGATATATCTGGTCTGTTCTGATTAATGAATTATTAATCCTTTCAATCATTTTAGGTACTGAATCAACAGGATAAAGACTTTGATCTGGGTACATTTCACCTGCAGAATTACCATCGCCTGCCACCTGCCACCCTGAACAGTAAATTGCTTTCAATCCAGCCTGGACAGATTCTACAGCTTGGTTTCCAGTCATTGCTCCAAGAGCTGAGACCACTGGCTCAGTATGGAGATCACTCCAAAATCTCTTGGCACCTTTTCTCGCTAAAGAATACTCAATATGAAAAGAACCTCTGAGGTTTATGACCTCTTCTGCTGAAAATGTTCTTGTTATGCCTGACCATCTTTCATCAGACCATTTATCTTCAAGAGCCTGTATTTCATTTTGCTTAGACATTTCTTATCCTTTATTAATCAGTTGTGATATTTTTTGTCTTGATTCGGGATCAAGACATCCTCGCCGTAAATTGTTAAATCAATCACTTCCATCTCTGTTAAGGGTCTGGAGAGAGGGCTTTCTTGATTCTGTTGTTTTCCCTCTGAAGATTTTTCTTTCTGCTTATTCATAATCATTGTTCTTTAATAATTTAAATGGAATTTTATTAAACTTTTAGTTAAAATTTCACAGTAAAAATTTCACAATGTAAATTTCACAAATGACTAACTTGTACAGAAAAGGCCATCTACTTGGTACCAAAGTGAAGAATATTCGCAAGATCAATAAGCTCACTTTGGAAGATCTATCAGAACGATGCAGTCAAGACGATCCAAAAAAAGCGCCTTCGATATCATACTTAAGCATGATAGAAAATGGCAAGCGTTTGCCATCTTCAGATGTTCTAGAACAAATTGCAAGAGTCTTTCAAAAGGAGCCGGCTTGGTTTCTAGATGAAAACCTAGATATGGGAATACCTGAACAACATCAGTCGAATCAACACAAATCCTCTACCCTCCCCTTAGAGCCAAAACTTTTATACAGTAGAGACCTTTTGCAAGGGGCTATCCCAGAGCTTCTTAAGCAAACTGGGATCTCAGGTAAACAATTTGCTCATCTGTTAATCCGTTCCTATCAGGAACAAAATCAAAATCGTTTCCCAGATTTGGAAAAGATCGCGGATGAAATAGGCAATAAGCTTTTCCCAATGAAGATTAAGGACATAAAAAACTTATATAAAAAACATGACCTAACAATTAAATGGTTCAAACAGAATAAAATAACGACATCAGCTCCACAAATAAAAAATAAGATGCTGCTCCGTTCCTTTTTTGAATCGCCATCTGAGGTTTATGTCAACGAGCATCTAAAAGATGATCCACAAAGACTTAAATACGACCTAGCAACCCATCTGGGACATAAAATACTCCATCAAGGCGATGGTCTTAGATCGCCAATTTCATCTGGTTCTAACGCCTTTAATTCTCAGCATCAACTCGGCAGAGATGTGAATTCCTACGATGTGCTTTCCGCCTGGCATGATTTTGAATCCAGTTTCTTCGCAAGCGCCCTGCTTTGCCCAAAAAAACCTTTTAACAGTTATCTTATTAAAAAGAAGCATCAAATACTCTCTGCCAAAGAACTGGAACTCTCTCATGCACTCATGATGAGAAGGGTTACGGCAGTTTCAAATTATCCTTATTGGCATTATTTTGAAGCATATCAGCCAGGTTATTTAACTGCAGTTTATAGAGGCAATGGTATCCCGCTTCCTTGGGGAAATATGGCAATGGTTTCTGATCCTTGTCCAAACTGGTCAGTTTTTCGAATACTCAATGAAAGCCATGTTGACAATCCCCAAACCCAAATCTCTGTCCTTAAACATGAAAATGAGACCTATTTGTATTGTTGTTACTCCATACGGTTGAAAGATCTTGCAGGAAATTTAAAGCTGTATTCTCTTGGTATCGATTTAATCCCTGCGATCAAAAACCAAGGCATTGATGCCACTCAATTGTTAAGCGATCTTGTCGAAGAATGCCAACAAGGTGGAGGTGAAGCAGAATTATCTTCAGAAACAAAAGAAGTAATTGAAAAAATCAGTCACATTTTGAGAATAGAGTGGTTGAAAGACTCTCTTTCTTTCCCTGCAAGAATTATCTGCCCAAGAAGCTCGAACTGCCAGAGAAAAAAGAAATGTGCTCCTAGTAGGACACAATACAAGTTTAATGAAATAGATGAATTAAAAGAAAACATTTTGATGCTGAAAAAAGCCGATTTAATCTAAAGACATTAATCGCTGACACTCACATCATGATTCTTATAATTATCAATATTAAATAATACGTTAATTTTTTTTAAACGAGTTGGATATTCTCTTGAACATTGACTTTGTCCAATCAATTCTATCTTTTCGATCGCGTTGTTTTCTTGACGCTCTAAACTGTCCAAAGTAAAAAAAAATGGCGAGCGAGCAGATGATCAGCAAGCCAAAAAAAAGTGTATTGGCATCCATCAATTTCTGGAATACAACTTTGCCAATAGTCTGAGAATTTCAAGATAGAGCCATATCAAGGTTACCAGTAATGAGAAGGCCCCATAGGCCTCATAATATTTAGGAGCACCCTGTTCTGCAGCTTGCTCAATAAAGTCAAAATCCAGCACTAAATTCAATGCAGCAATTGCGACCACCACCAAACTGAATCCTATTCCCATTAAACCATTGGAGTGAATGAAACCAATTTGAGCACCAAAAAAACCCATGATGATGTTCACCAGATAGAGTAATAATATTCCACCGGTTGCAGCAAACAGCATCAGCCTAAAATTTTCAGTTGGTTTGATTAAACCGGATTTATAAGCCATTAAAAGAGCTGCCAATGTTCCAAAAGTAAGACCAACAGCTTGAATCACAATACCTGGATAACTAGCCTCAAACATGGCTGAAATCCCACCAATAGCCAACCCTTCAAGCAAGGCATAAATAGGTGCGGAGATCGGTGCAGCAGTGGGTTTAAAAATTGTAACCAAGGCAACAATCAGTCCACCAAAAATGCCAATCATCATATACCCTGAAATAGAGGCAGGATCCCCTGTGGTATAAAATTGATTCCAAGTCCAAGCCGCAGTGATAAAACAAAGCAACAAATACAACCCAGTTTTATTAACCGTCCCAGATAAGGTCATCGCTTCCGATGTTGAAAAATCTGATGAACGTTTTGAAAAAGCCTTACTTTTAAATGCAGGATTTCCAGATCTACCAAATATTTGCAATGCCCGATGACGTGCCATAATGAGCTCCTCAATAAATTACCCAATGAAGGAAGTTATTATACATTAGAAATCTTAGACGGACGTGGGTGTAGTTGTCTTGTTTTTAACCTTAACGATTACTTGCACGTCTTCAATTTCAGTATTATCCGGTAATCTTGGTATCTCCTCAATACTGAGATCCTCAAGCGGTATATCCGTTAATTGACCGGTGTCTGTGTTGTAGAAGTGATGGTGTGCAGAAATAGTGGAATCGTAAAACATTCTTTCTGGATCCACAGCGACGGCATGGATCATTCCACTCTGGGTAAACGCATTCAAGGTATTGTAAACAGTGGCTTTTGAAATCCCGTGACCTTGCTTGGTTAATTGCTCAAAAATTTGCCCTGCGGAGAGATGTTGAGGGCTGTCGAATAACATCATCCCGATTCTAATGCGTGCCCTGGTTGGATGCAGATCATGCATCTTGAGTTTTTGCTCAACCTTTGACTTTAGTTTTAAAACTTCTTCCATGGCCTGTATATTTTAGTAACAAAGATAAGAATTGCAAAGTAAAACCCCCTATAAAGATCAATCCTTTGCAGAATTCTCTACTTGTTTTTTTGAGCGAAAATTCTCGATTAAATAAAGAATTAGACCAATGGTAATGCAAGCGTCTGCAATATTAAACGCTGGATAATGCCATTGGCCAATGTGAAACAATATGAAATCTACAACATAACCTTGGCTAAGTCGATCTACTAAATTTCCAATCGCACCCCCTGCAATCAAAGCCAAAGACAAATTGAGAGCTACAGTTGCCTTAAAGGCATTGCGAATAAGCCAACCAATCAAGGTGGCTCCAACCCCGGCCGAAATCAAAATGAGAGGCCAGCGTTGCCATCCGGAGTCTGAGGCAAAAAGGCTAAAGGCAGCACCGGTATTGTGCAATCGGGTAAAATCTAGAAAAGCCGTTAAGGTATAACGATCGTATACATTGAATCGCTCCACCACAAATAACTTGGATTGTTGATCAATGAAAACAATAGCCAAGATCAACACCAGCCATGTCCAATGGTACTTGCTGATCTGACTAAAATTCATTCATCCTCCGGAAGTCTAGATGTTCTTAGGTTTTTCTCGCCATACATATGATTTAAGCGTCCTACCGGTGGCCAATATTTTTGTTTCTTCAAATACGACAAAGGATAGGCTGCCGACTCACGGCTATAAGCATGATGCCAATCATTTGCTGCGACATGCTCAGCTGTATGCGGAGCATTCTTCAGTGGATTATCTAACCGATCCAGTTCACCACTTTCAATGGCTGTTATTTCATCTCTAATAGAAATCATTGCATCACAAAATCGATCCAATTCTTTTTTTGACTCACTTTCAGTGGGTTCTATCATCAATGTTCCAGGAACTGGAAATGATATGGTTGGCGGATGAAACCCATGATCAATTAACCTCTTTGCAACATCGTCAACTTCGATATCAGCACGTTGCTTGAATTCCCTAAGATCAATAATGCACTCATGTGCTACCAACCCTGAATGACCTGTGTAGAGAATTTTATAATACTGTTTTAATCTGGAAGCAATATAGTTGGCGCTGAGAATGGCCGATTCAGTCGCAGCTCTCAAGCCCTGTCTTCCCATCATAGTTATATACATCCAGCTAATTGGTAACACACTGGCGCTGCCCCAAGGAACAGCTGAGATAGACCCAATATTATTGCTGCCACTTGATGGTTCTTGATTTATCCCAAGATTAGGAAGAAATGGTTCCAGGTGTTTTAGCACACCAATTGGACCGACACCGGGTCCCCCGCCGCCATGTGGTATACAGAATGTTTTATGAAGATTGAGATGAGATACATCGCCACCAAATTCACCGGGATAACAAATACCAACCATGGCATTCATATTTGCACCATCAATATATACCTGTCCTCCGTGCTCATGGACGATGGCACAAACTTCACGGATTGTAGTTTCAAAAACACCATGGGTAGAAGGGTATGTGATCATTGCTGCTGATAATTCCTGTTGATGCAGTTTGGCTTTTGATTTCAAGTCATCAAGATCGATATTGCCTTCATTATCGCAATTGATTGAAATCACCTTCATACCAGCCATCATCGCAGAAGCTGGGTTTGTGCCGTGTGCGGATTTAGGAATCAAGCAGATATTACGCCCCGTTTCTCCCCTATTCTTATGGTAAGCGTCAATCACCAACAGTCCTGCGTATTCTCCTTGTGAACCCGCATTTGGCTCAAACGAAAATGCTGAGAATCCAGTAATCTGACACAACATTTCCTGCAACTCGTCAAACAGTTGCCTATAGCCTTGTATTTGATTTTCTGGAGCAAGAGGATGGATGGATGAAAATTTCGGCCAGCCTATGGCCAACATTTCAGATGTGGCAGTGAGTTTCATGGTACAAGAACCCAAAGGTATCATTGCTTTATCCAAGGCAATGTCTTTATCGCACAATAACCTTGCATATCTCATGAATTCTGTTTCTGAGTGATAACGGTTAAATACTGGGTCTTGAAGAACGTTTGAATTCCTTTTTAAGCTTTCTGGCAACGAAGTGGTTGGTTCCTCAGATAGAGCATTTATTTCCTGTGATTGTTTATGGCTGAAGATCTCCCAAAGTAGTTCAATATCCTCCAAGTCAACCGTCTCATCGATAGCAACACCAATGGTTTTGGAATCAATCGCTCTGAGGTTGATTCGGTGTTCCAAGGCCTTGTCAATAATGGTTTGCGTGTGCTGATTTGTTTTAACTGAGACAGTGTCGAAAAAATTCTGGTTGAGGATTTCGTAATTCATTTCAGACAAGCCATGTGCAAATATTCTCGTTAATCTATTAATTTTTGCTGCTATTTGACGCAAACCCTCCGAACCATGAAAAATAGCATAAAACCCCGCTATAATTGCTAACAATGCCTGAGCAGTGCAAATATTGCTTGTAGCCTTTTCTCTCCTGATGTGTTGTTCTCTTGTTTGAAGAGCCAAGCGGTATGCAATGTTGTCGTGCTGGTCGATTGAAACGCCAACAATTCTTCCGGGAATTGAACGTTGAAAGTCTTTCCTGGTTGCCATGTATGCGGCATGTGGCCCGCCAAATCCGATTGGAGTTCCAAACCTTTGGGTGGAGCCAACAGCAATATCCGCCCCCAGTTCTCCAGGTGATTTGAGCAACATCAAAGCTAGGATATCGGCGATCATAATTACAATTGTATGGTGTTGCTTTGCTTTACTTATGTGGCTTGATAAATCCATAATGTCACCACTAGCGCCCGGGTACTGAGTCAGTAGGCCGAAATAATTGTTGTTTAAATCCACTTCTTTTATCGATCCAATATCAATACCAATTCCTAAACTTTTGGCCCTGGTCTCAACCACTGCAATGGTTTGACTGAAACAATCTTCATCAATAAAGAATCGATCACCGCTTGACTTGGATACTCTTTTTGCCATAGCCATGGCCTCGGCTGCCGCTGTGGCTTCATCAAGCAATGAGGCATTGGCTATCTCAAGACCGGTTAGATCCGATATCATGGTCTGATAATTTAGTAAAGCTTCGAGTCTTCCCTGAGAAATTTCAGGTTGATAGGGAGTGTAGGAGGTATACCATCCTGGATTCTCCAGGATATTTCTTTGGATCACTTTGGGAGTATGGGTATTGTAATAACCTTGCCCAATATACGATTTGTATAAGTAGTTTTTCTCAGCAAGCCTTTTCAATCTAGCAATTGCAGCCTCCTCCGACAGTGGCGACTCTAGCTCCAAACTGGACTTTTCATAGATGTCATCTGGAACAATCGATTGCATACACTCTTCCATGTCTTTAAAACCCAGAAAATTAAGCATTGTTTTTTTATCATCCTCACTTAAACCAATGTGCCTGGATTGAAACATTCCCCCAATTGGAAGTGAATTGGTGGGGCTGTTGTTTTGTTTGGAATTGGATTTATTTATAGAATCATCCATCTTTTGCAATTGTCATGATTCTGATTGACAAAGATCGTTGTAGTCATCAGGTGAAAGCAATTGGTTCAGTTCATCTAAATTACGATACTCTATTTTGTAAAGCCACCCTTGTTCATCGGGTGAGGAATTAATCACTTCTGGCTGGTCGGATAATGCTTCATTGATTTCCAAGATTACCCCAGAAATTGGGGAATAAATATCTGAAGCTGCCTTTAAAGACTCTACCACAGCAATTTCATCATTCAATTGAACCTGTTGGCCGACCTCTGGCAATTCTACAAAAACAATATCCCCAAGAAGGCCTTGGGCAAAATCTGTTATGCCCACAACAGCAACATTATCTTGCTCCAACCGCACCCACTCGTGATTGGTTGAGAATTTCAACTCTCCAGTCATAGCATTCATTGTATATAATTTGTTAAGGGTCTTGTTTATAGACAAACTGCACGTCTAGAATACAACACGACCATTTCTAATAAAAGGCAGAGCAACAAATTCAACCTCGGTGTGTTTGTCTCTGATCGAAACCAATCCGTTGTGTGCATAACCTCGATCTATTCTGGCGTAACCAATGCTTGCGTTGATCAAAGGAGAAAAAGTACCACATAAAACCTCTCCACTACCATTTGGATATTTTATTTTCTGCCCGGTTCGCAACATCCCTTTACCTTTTACAATCACCCCCAGTAATTGTCGACATGATTTAGCATCAATATTTAGAAGTGCATCCTTGCCTATAAAATTTCTCTCAGGGTCCCTAAAGTCGATTGACCAACCCAAATTGGATTCAAAAGGATGGTTTGTTTCATCCATATCGACCCCATACAAATTAAATCCTGCCTCTATTCTTAATGAATCGCGTGCACCCAAGCCGATGGGTTGAATATTCATAGCAATCAAACGTTGCCAAGTCTCGGCAACTGCATGATCTGGAAGAATCAATTCCAAGCCATCCTCACCGGTATAACCAGATCTTGAAACCATGATTGATTGATCAGATGCATACCCCATGTATTCGAAAGTGATGGGTTCTAAAATGCCTAGTTGATTGAAACTCTCAACAGCTTGTGGACCTTGAAGAGCAAGGATTGACAGATCTTCTCTTCTCTTGATACCTACGTCAAATGACTTTATGTTTTGTTTGAACCAAGCCTTATTTTTTGCCATGGTTGTTGAGTTGGATACGATTCGGTAACGGTCATCCAATTTATAGGCAATTAAATCATCGATGATGCCTCCTGATTCATTGACTACAAGACTATAAAGAGATTTCTTCTGTGCATTAATTTTTTGGATGTCGTTAGCCAATAGGCGCCTAAAATAAGCGTCTTGATCCTTACCTATGAAATCAAACACAGACATATGCGAAACATCAAAAAGACCAACTGAGTCTCTGACTGCATTGTGTTCAGTAATCTGGGAACCATAATGCAAGGGCATAGACCAACCACTGAAATCAATCATTTTTGCGCCTAAAGCTTGATGGGTTTCATTCAAGACTGTCTTTTTCATGCGATCACTCATTAGTTGGCTGAGAACTATAAGTTATTATGTTCAACTGGGCAACAAGTTCACTGGGCTTGAATCAATATTTATCAATACTCTGACGGTCAGAAATAAAGTCTCGTCTCGCCATCCCCATGGATGTTTCCGATGCAACGTGGGCAAAGTTCTGGGTGATCCTTCGACTGGCTCACCAATGGATCTCTGTGCCAGCATCGAATGCATTTTTGGTGTTCAGATTGAACTACTCTGGCAGCAATGCCGTCTCCTTGGATCGCATCTGCGGGCAAATTATCCATAGATTCCACTGTAGCCTCTGAAGTGATAAACAAAAAATGCAGCTCTTCACCAAACGACGACAATAATGCAGCCATTTCACCTTCAGCATAAAAAACAATGTGTGCATCTAGAGAAGAACCAATCACACTTTGGTCTCTGGCAACTTCCAATGCCTTTGATGCGATTCCCTGTGCAAGATCAATGCCTTGCCAATCGATTTCAATGCTGGGATTCTCCGGCAATTGATGCCAATCGGAAAGAAATACCGATTCCGTCCTGCTTCCTGGTAAAAATTGCCAAATCTCTTCCGCTGTAAAAGAAATAATTGGGGCTATCCAACGAACCATTGATTCAGCTGTGTGATATAAAGCGGTTTGTGCCGATTTTCTCGCATGACAATTAGCCGGTGTGGTGTAAAGACGATCCTTGATGACATCCAAATAAAATCCCCCCATATCCACAACACAAAAATTATGAAGGCATTGAGAAACTTTATGAAAAGAATAGTTCTCGTAATGATTAAGTATTGTTGACTGAATCTCATGTAATCGCCCTATTACCCATTGATCAAGAGCCAATAACGCATCGGCGGGAAGTTCCTCTTTTTGAGGATCAAAATCGTCAAGGTTACTCAATAGAAAACGTGCTGTATTTCTGATTCTCCTATAAGCGTCCGAATTACGCTTTAGAATTTGATCTGAAATATTCATTTCACTGCTGGAATCGGTCGATGCAACCCATAGTCTCAGAATATCGGCGCCAAGATTATTGATCACCGTTTGAGGTGCAATAACATTACCTAGTGATTTAGACATTTTTTTACCCAATTCATCAACCACAAATCCATGGGTGAGTACCTGCCGATAAGGTGCTTTTTCGTGCATTGCAACCGAGGTCAACAGGGAACTTTGAAACCAACCACGGTGTTGGTCAGACCCTTCCAAATAGAGATCGGCTGGGAAAAAAACATCGTCTTGGTCTTTGGCAACAGCGTGATGAGCAAACCCTGAATCCATCCAAACATCCATGATATCGTTTGACTTCATATACTCCTCAGCATCTGATCCTATAAATTCCTCTGCCCTTGATTCGAACCAACCATCAATGCCATCCATTTCAATTTTCTGTGCCACCTGATGAAGAAGATCAATGGTATTGGGGTGAAGTGCTTCGGTTTCTTTGTGAATAAATAAGGGTATAGGCACACCCCAAAATCGCTGTCTGGATATACACCAATCAGGTCGTCCTTCCACCATGCCTTTGATGCGGTCTTGGCCCCAATCCGGCATCCATTCAATCTTTTTAATTGCTTCAAGACACGATGATCTGAAATCTTTGTTGTCCATACTGATAAACCACTGGGGCGTGGCCCTAAAAATCAATG
>Ga0208638_1001648_pt1 | contig 11928 bp, 11 predicted proteins | sample ETNtaG_34_FD_185753 | JGI IMG/M metagenome (GOLD analysis project Ga0208638, IMG submission 185753) | Marine microbial and viral communities from oxygen minimum zone, Eastern Pacific Ocean - ETNP201306SV51 (SPAdes) (version 2) | ecosystem: Environmental > Aquatic > Marine > Oceanic ...
GGGCTTGATGTTCCCTGCAATCATATTGAACATCGTGGTTTTTCCGGCCCCGTTCGGACCAATCAATCCCGTTATTGAACCCTGTTCAATGGAAAAGCTGGCTTGGCTTACAGCCTGAATTCCTTCAAATTCCTTTGAGAGGCTTTTGGCTTCGAGGATCATCACCTTGGATCAAAGGCGGGAGAATAAAATCCTGAATGGCTCTGAATCACAACAGGAGGGAAAAAACGGTGGGAAGTGAAGTGTTTGAAAAATAAAGATGGATTTCTATTGTTATAAGCAAGGGAGGTTGAAACCCGCCACCTCCCTTGTCAATCACAGGAAAGGTCAGTTCTTCAAACTTCGAACCTTGGCTTTAACCTCATTCACTTGGTCCAGACTGATGCCGCCGATTTCTTTGTAATCTCCATCAACCAACTTCATCTGAACGAAAGGTACCGCAACATCACCATAGGGATCGAAATTGATAGGACCCGTGGCCCCCACATACCAGATATCTTGCCCTTTCTGGATGGAAGCAATGGCATCTTTCATCCCAGATACCCCACCATAATGGTGTTTCCCGGTAGGGCCGGTCAATTCACGTATAATTTTTGCGAGTGTCGGTCCTTTGATATCCATTCCTCGAATGTCTGCAGTCACCATCGCGAGGCCAATCAACACCCCAGAATCATATCCTGAAGTTCGGCCAGGACCTTTGGGGCTTGCATCCCAGCGCTCCTGGAAATCGGATTCCATCTGTTTCAGAGAGGAATTTTCCGGAGTACCAGGGCTGATGAACCATGCATTTTTCAGTAAATCGGTTCCCACCGTATCAACAAACGAAGAATCGTTCATTCCCTGAGGCATGATGAAATTCTGTGGTCCATCAAATCGGATCCAATCACGGAAATGCTTCACCCCATCCTGGATATTGCTCAGCATGTAAAGGCTATCAGGATTTCCTTCCAGAGATTTCGTGATTTCCGCCCGGTAGGATGCTTGGTCGGGGTTGAATGAAACCGTTTGGGCAATTTCACCCCCTAGAGCTTTAAAAGCCTCCACAAATTCGGTCTTATTGTTTTTACCCCAGTCATTGTTCCAGTAAAGAATCGAGGGTCTCCTGAATCCTGCATTATAGGCCATGATCGCCGCGGCCACTGCCTGCAGAGAGTCTGCTGGTAGCGTCCTGAAAAACAAACCCTTTGTTTCTCCCCTTTTGCCCATATTCGTGAAAGTGGATGAAGTCGATGCGGTAGCCACAACAACCACATTTGTTTCGACTGTCACCGAACTCAACAAAGGAGCAGTGATCCCGGAGGAAATCGGTCCCACCAGTGCAGTCACTCCCTCAATGTCGATCAGTTTTCTTGCAGCATCTACAGCGACCGAGGCCTGAGTATTGGAATCGCGGACATCATAAACCAGATCACATCCGATCCCGAGTTGCTTACGTGCCTCGTTCACATGCTCCACCCCCATCTGGGCAGCTCTGGAAATTGGGACTCCATGGGCCCCATATGCACCAGTCAGTGAAAGCACCGATCCAATTTTATGCGTACAGTCTGCAGCAAATGTGTTCGCGGATCCCATCAAAAGGATGGAATAAAGAACCCACATAGTTTTTCTGATCATATCCATTCTGCACTCCTAATTGTTTTCAACAGTTGAGTCTTTTTGCTCGGTTAAACTTTAACCTAATCTAGAAAATTGAAGGTTACAACACATGCCAAGAATTTTGCAAATTATATTCAAACTAAGATTTTGGATCAAAAAGAAATCCCTAAGCTTTCATATTTAAATTCATTTCTAAATGAATGATTGAGTTCCATCCTGGACTGGTATCATCCTAATAATGGTCAAGTATAGAAATCTGATTTAAATGATTAAGGGATTAGCAAAACATTCTAAAACCTTTTCCTTTTAAGGCTTTCCGGTCAATTTTATTAATAATTTTTTTCCCTTAATTCCTGTTCTCGTTGTATCGCATGATGCTCCCATGCCGTCCTTTTTTGTCACGTTCCAGATCAAAGCAATCTCCCGAAAGCGGAAGAGATTGTTTTAAGATTTCTTCAAGCCCTTGAAGATCATCAGGATCAAAGGAAAAATCAAAGACTCCAAGATTTTCTTTCAGATGTTTGGTAGAAGTCGCACCGACGATCACGGCAGCGACTTGCGATTGATCCAAAGTCCATTTGAGGGCAACCTGAGAGAGGTTGACATGATGTTTTTTCGCGATTTGGGACATCCCTGCAAGAATCTGCTGGAATTGCCCCCACCCTCCTATGTCCTCAATGATCAGTTTGTATTTGGTCAAAGAGCGGTTGGATAAGGGGACCCCTGGTTCATCAGCCTTGAACCAATAATCTGAAAAAAAACCTCCCGCCAGAGAACCATAACAAAGCTGCATGATTTGCTTCTGCTGACAAAAAGGGACCAATTCTTTCTCGGGTCTTCTGTCGATGGGGGAATACTGAAGTTGGTTGGTCAAGACGGGTATCCCTGCTTCCACCATCGCCTTCAACTGCCTTGTATTGAAATTGGTGAGCCCAATGTGCCTGATTTTTCCTGCCTGTTTCAGTTTTAAGAGAGTCTCTGCCGTTTCCACGTATCCTGGAATTCCATCAGGATCCCACCAGTAGAACTGAACCAGATCCAACCTCTCGACCCGAAGACGTTTCAGAGAACGGTCTATTCCCCGCTCCACATCCTCAGGCCTGATGGTCCTCAAAAGGTCATAGTCCGGAACATATTTGGTATGAATCTGGATCTCTTTTGCCAGTTCAGGGAAGGATTTGCAAAATCCTCCAATCAGTTCTTCAACCCCAGTGTAAATATCAGCACAGTCGAAGGTAGTGACTCCCGCTTCTACAAATTCTGCCATATCCTTTATAGCCTGGTCTGGGTCTATCTCCCCATGACCGCCAGCCAAGTGCCATCCCCCTTTGATGATTCTTGAAATCGAGTAGCCTGAAGTAAACTCAATCCGTTCGACTCCTGATTTTCCCATCACTTATTCTTTACTTTCCTTGAGGGGGACCACCGTCGTTTCCGCGTGACTGAAAGTTCTCAATCCAAGCCTGCTGATTTTAAATTGCCCTCCACAGTGTGGGTCCGGACACGCAATAACGGCATCGGTGGTCATCCAGTCATTGGCTTCCGTAAAACGCTGTTTCGCAGGCAGAAGAGGTAACAAGGCAGCAAGGGAATAGAACGGGAATGATTTGCGGCCTTCTTCAGGAAAAACAATCTTTTCTCCAACCACATAAAAATACTCTCCTTGCTGATGATCACAGACCATCGGCTTCTCTCCTGACACTACTTCCACTTTTAAGTCATAAAGTTGAAACAGATCCGTTTCCAGGTTTTCCTCATCGCTTTGCATGGCACATAATGGTTGAATGTTTTTAAAAAAACTTGGCTAACTTGCCCGCAACACTTTCACACAGAAACTTTTTGAAATCTTTCTTCTTTCCAGATTTCATCTGAAAGAACTTTTCTCAATCGCTGGACCCCATTCAAAATATCCTGATGGGAATGGTAGAGGGGAGAGATTCCAAAACGGATCGAATCCGGTTTTCGGAAGGAAGAAACGACTCCATGCTCCAGAAGGGCTTCACTGACCGGTCCCGCTCCTTGATGCCTGATGGAAACATGTCCTCCCGCATTGGTATGGGTTGCAGGTGATGTCATTTCCGCCCCCAGGCTTCCACATTCTTGAAGGATCAGGTGGTGGAAGAGGCTGGTTAGAGATTCATGTTTGGAGTCCATTTCTTCCACCGAAACCTTTTTCCAGACATCTACCGCGGCAGCAAAGATTTCATTAGAGATGATCACAGGTGATCCGGTGGTTTGAGAGATGATTCTAGGATTGGGTTGATAGCGGTCTGCAAAGGCAAAAACATCAAAATGTCCCATCCAACCTGCGATGGAGGGCCATTTCTTGTTCTGATGTTTAGGATGAATGAACAGATAGGCTGGAGCCCCTGGGCCTCCGCAGAGGTACTTGTATCCGCAGCCAACAGCAAAATCAGCTTCATTGCCCATCAAATCCACTTTAACCGCTCCGGCTGCATGAGAAATATCCCAGACCACCAACGCCCCGACCTCTTTGGCTTTATTCATCAAATTAGCCATATCCCAGCGCAGGCTGGTTCGGTAATCAACATAAGAAACATTCACAACCGCCACATCCTTGTTCAGTGAATCCAGAAGCTGCTGGTGCGAATCCGCAAACTTGATTTCTGCATCAACTCCATATTCCTTCAAGGTCTTGATCCAACCCTCGGCAATATAGATGTCGGTGGGAAAATGCTTTGATTCCGTCAAAAGGACGTGACCTGATTGCCTGATCCCCCAGGCATAACTGAGAAGTTTATACAAATTGATCGACGTGTTGTCGCAGACGATCAGGTCCTCAGGTTCAGATCCCACCAGGTGAGCGATGCCGGCGCCCAACATTTTGGGTTTATCCAGCCAGTCCAATTTGGCCCAACCCTGTCGGCCCAAATTCCTCCATCCTTCATTCAGCATCCAGGCAACCCTTTGGGGCACTTCTTTGGGCATCGCTCCCATCGAGTTTGCATCAAAATGGATCGCCCCTGTTTCGGCCAGAGCGAACTTGGATCGAAAATCCTGGAGAGGATCCCTCGCATCAAGTTCAAGACACTCCTGAAGTTCAATCCGTTCGTTCAGCATTCCTTCGATTCCAGTATAGCCTTGATTTGCAGGATCTCGTATTCGTGGGCCGCCTTAAGTCCCCGCCATCTTTCCTCATCCATTCCGGCGACCTTCCAGGCAATCATTGTAATCACACAACCTGTTGTTGATTCCCCTTGAAACGAATGAGAAAGGACGCGGATCATGATTCTTGGAATCAGAGAATCCATGCTGTTTCCTAGATGGAAGTGAAGAATCCGCATTTCCTGATCCATCGAAAGACGGATCAGAATGGATTCTCCATTCAGTTTCAAGACTCCTCTTGCGAGGTTTTCACCCATCATCTGGATTTCCTTCAGATTAAAATTCCAATCCGTGAGCTGACTCAGATCAGAAAGACGTGCAAATGCTTTTTCCGGCATGCATGAGGAATGGACCGATGTGATGTGTGCAAATCCATCATCCATGGCAATGGCCCCTCTCTAAACTTATTTTGAATTTATTCTCCTTGTCCATAATCCTTCAAGACACCTTCATGAGTAACATATCCAGCTTCAAGATCCTCCTGGATTTTTTCTGCTTCTCGCATTTTAGGATCTCCCAGTCCCCCTCCTCCGGGGAGTTCAAGGATTAAACGTTCTTCTGGAGGAACCCGGTAAACTGCCTTGTCCTTGAAACACAAACCGTTCTCCAGACCTGCTTTCCCGGGCTTACCGGGAAGCCCCCCTTCCCTACCACGAGGAGGATTCTTCATCCGGTCAAAGGTTGCTGCTGAGATGGTGAAAACTTGATCATTTGACGAGCCAACCTCGATGACTTGCCCCAGCCCCCCCCTGAATTCTCCAGGACCTCCAGAATCCGGAAGGTATTCTTTTCTCCAGAAAACGATGGGAGAGTCAGATTCCGTCACTTCGATTGGAATCGATCCCACTCCACTTGGGAACGCAGTCACTGAGAGTCCATCTTTGCCAGGCCGTGCTCCAACACCCCCCATTCCGACATTCATCACATTGAAAGGTTGAGCAGTGTTCCCATCATCTGAAAAAGGCAGAACCCAGATGCTCCCTGCACTTTCAGCCGGGACCTTTCCTGGAAGTACCTGTGAAAGGCACCCAAAGGCCAGATCCGGAAGCATCTGACCGATCACATGTCTTGCAGTCACAGGGGAGGGAGGCAGGGGATGGACGGCGGAACCCTCCTCAGCAAGTATCCGGAAAAGACGAAGCGATCCGTGATTGTTTGGGACCTCTGGAGCAAGAATGCTTTTCAGGCCGAAAAAGGTATAGGCTTCGGTATAACAGAAGGGTGAATTGATGCCGAAATTAGAGGCTGCTGAAGAACCAGAATAATCGATCAGGATTTCTTCAGCCAATACGGACATTCTGGCCCGCAGAAGCAATTCCCTTTCATATCCGTCTAATTTCATTTCTGCCGCATAGTCTCCGGGAGGAACCTTGTTTATGGCTTTTTTCATTGCCGCATAAGACTGCTCAAGGATGTATTGCCCTAGTTCTTCCAGGGAGTCCAGATTAAATTCTCCCATCATTTCGTCCAACCGTTGTTGAGCCGTGTCATTGCAGGTAATGAGGGAGAGCAGGTCTCCTTTCATCTCGACCGGATTACGGCTGTTGGCTTCCAGAATGGAGAGGATGACCTCGTTCAAACGCTTTTCTTCGCGCAGTTTCATGTGAGGGATCCGAACCCCTTCTTCATAGATCGACCTTGCTTCAGCGGAAAAACCTCTTCCGCCGACATCGATCACATGGCAGGTTGAAGCAAACAGCGCGGTGGTTTGACCATGATAAAAGGCTGGAGATACGACAACAAAATCAAACAGATGCCCTGTTCCCATCCAAGGGTCATTGGTGACAAATACATCACCAGGCTTCATCGTCTTCAGTGGAAACCGATCCAGGAAATGCATGACTGCTTTGGCCATGGTGTTCACATGCCCAGGAGTTCCCGTAACTGCCTGGGCCAGCATCCTTCCTTCCAGGTCGTAAATTCCTGTGGAGAGATCACCCGCTTCACGGACGACCGAACCAAATGCGGTTCTCAAGATCGCCTGTGCCTGTTCTTCGACCACAGCTATCAAACGATCCCACATCAGCTGCAAACGTATTCGTTTTCGTGCGTTTTCAGACATCAGGTGCTTTCTTGTTCTGATCGTCCAGGATGATATGTCCCTGTGGGTTCATGAATGCGACAAATCCTTCAGGAATGATGACCGCCGTTTCTGCTTCCTGAATTACAGACAATCCCTGTACGGACTGTCCTGGGTTGAAGTGATCTCTTAAGTAAACAAGGGCATTCTGGATTTTTCCGGATTGTGTGTCAAAAACATCTCTATTACCAGCTGGTTCCGGTGGAGTTTGAACCGAAATTTGATCATCGCCTTCCGTCATGACTTCCTCGGTTTTCACAGTTACGGACCAAGAGATTCCTTCTACTTCCATGTCCGGGAGGGTCAACCCATAGATCTCAAGGTAGAGTTTTTCGAATTGTTCACGGAGCGTCCATGCATCATTCACAGTGAGTTTTCTTTCTGGAAGGGAGATCTTCAACTCATGGCCCTGCCCCAAATAACGAACATCAACCTTTTTTTCTTCTTTCATTTCCTCCGATAAAGCATTTTCCTGAAGGGTTAAACTACGTGCTTCACGGCCCATTTCTTCGAGTAGATGGTTAACCTCATCCACCTTGAAACGGTTGAATCCGGTTTTGAAAGAACGAACGACTTCAAAACTCATAGGAGCTCTGAGAAATCCGATTGCCGAACCTACTCCGGCCCCTTTTGGAATGATGACCCTTGCAATGCCAAGCTTTCTTGCAATTCTGCAGGCATGAAGCGGAGCCCCTCCCCCAAAAGCAATCATCGTATGCCTGTTCAGCACCCGGCCCCTTTCGACCGCATGGACTTTTGCGGCATTGGCCATGTTTTCCTCAACCGTTGCCAAAATACCCAGAGAGGACCAGTTGGTGTCCAGTTCCAATTTTTCTCCAATCTTTTCGGCCACCACTTTTTTTGCAAGAGAAGGTTCAAGGGGTATTTTCCCTCCTCCAAAATATTCAGGGTCCAGATGCCCCAGCATTAAATTCGCATCGGTCACGGTGGGGTCGTGCCCTCCTAAGGCGTAACATGCCGGACCCGGCTCCGAACCGGCACTCCTGGGTCCAACGCGTATCCGTTTCATCTCGTCGACCCGAGCGATTGATCCTCCTCCTGCACCGATTTCCACCAGTTCGATCACAGGAACCCTCAAAGGGAGACCACTCCCTTTTTGATCCCGGTAAACCCTTGCGGTTTCAAAACTTCTGGAGGTTTCCGGGATTCCATTCCGGATCATGCAGATCTTTGCAGTCGTTCCTCCCATATCCAGTGAAAGAGCATCTTCCACATCACATTGCCGGGCAACCCCTGACGCCATGATCGCTCCTCCTGCAGGACCGGATTCGAGCATGCGGATGGGAAATCTAGCGGCCGTCTCCAGATTCGTCCAACCACCCCCGGACAGCATCAGATGGATTGGACACCGATACCCCTCTTCTATAAACAGTTTTTTCAGACGGTTCAAATATCCTGAAACCAATGGACGGATATAGGCATTGGCGCAGGTCGTGGAAAAACGTTCATATTCCCGCATCTCAGGGCAGACTTCGCTCGATAGACAAACACTCATTTCCGGAAACTTCGTGGCAATGATCTTTTGCACTCGCTGTTCGTGTTCGGGGTGGGCATATGCATGGAGAAATCCTACTGCAACAGCTTCTATCTTTTCCCTTTTCAGAAATTCAAGGGCCTCCAGGATCTGGTCTTGATCCAATTCCTGCAGAATCTTGCCCTGAGAACTGATTCTTTCCCTCACTGGTAGTCTGTATTTTCTTGGAACCAGAGGAGGCGGTTTTTCGAGGTAAATGTCATAATGGTCGAAACGTTTTTCGTATCCCATCTCAAGGATGTCCCTAAACCCATCTGTCGTAAGAAATGCTGTTTTTGCCCCTGTACGTTCGATGATCGTGTTCGTCCCAAGCGTTGTCCCGTGAATGATATGCGTGATCTGGGAAGGCTCGGTGCGGGTCGACCGCATCAGTTCTTCGACCCCCTGCATGATCCCTTGTTCAGGCTGCTTCACGGTCGTCAGCACTTTGATCGAATGAATCCCGTTTTGTGATTCAAGGACCACATCGGTAAAAGTCCCCCCGATGTCTGCAGCCAGTCTTATTGGATGATTCATCAATTCAGTTAACGCTTCTTTGGCCAAAGTTCACGATTATCATGGTACGCCAAATGTCATAAATATCTGGAAACCTCTTCGATATTCCTTAGGAATGACGGATCGAAATAATACGCCCCTTTTTGTTTAAATGATTGTTGAATTCATATAATCAAATAGGGTAGACACTTGCTTTTCATATTTCAAACAGAGAGGATTCTAGAACCATCAGATTCGTCTCCATGGATGATCAATAGATTCTCTGTTTCAATGCACCTGAATAAAGTATTTGGATGACGGTTAAAGCTTTAATTCAAACTGCAGAAGTCATTCTTCCTGCGGGAGAGCTTCAGGAAACTATGGATTTTTTCAAGGAAATACTAGGGTTTCAACTGATTTCCATCTTCCCTGCAGATGCACCCCATACGGCGGTGATGGAGGGGTATGGAGTCCGCATCCGGTTCGATTCGTATTACAACGGAGCTGCTGGCTGTCTCAAACTTGCCTGTGAATCTGTTAAGGAAACGAAAGAAGGCATGGCGGTCATGACTGCACCCAACGGAACTCGCTTGATCTATGAAGAGGCAGAGTCTCCTCTGACAATTCCTCCGATGCAGGCTTCCCTGGTTCTGAGCCATGGTGGGGATCCCTCGAACTGGCACACAGGGCGTGCCGGGATGGAGTACCGTGATCTGATTCCGGATCGTCATGGAGGACGTTTCATTGCTTCCCACATCCGTATCCAGGAAGGAGGCCCCGTTCCTGATTATCTGCATCATCACAAAATCCACTTCCAGTTGATCTTTTGTTACAAAGGCTGGGTTCGTCTCGTTTATCAGGACCAGGGCCCTACTTTTGTGATGAAAGCTGGAGACTGTGTGCTTCAGCCTCCCCACATCCGGCATCAGGTTCTGGAAAGCTCCGAGGGACTGGAAGTTGTCGAAGTCACCTGTCCGGCTGAACATGAAACCTTCACCGATCACATATTGAAACTGCCCAATCCGGAACGGAACCCTTCCCGGTCCTTTTCTGGACAGACGTTCCTTTTCCATCAGGTGGAAAAAGCCTCATGGGAAAAATGGGAAGCAGGAGGAACCTTCCGGGATACCGGCATTGCTTCCGCAACTGGAGGAATCGCTGGGGGCCGTGTGATGAGACCGACTTTTGCTGAATCCACCTCTATGATGAAACAAAAGGGGGAACTACTCTTCTATTTTATCCTCGATGGAAGAATGGACTTGGCCTGTGGGGAAAATACCCCTTATTCCCTTCAGGAAGGCGATTGCTTTTCCATCCCTCATGGAATGCCCTTTTCCTTCAAAGATGGTTCTCCATCTCTTGAACTCCTCGAAGTCAGCATGCCTCCAAAGCATTAATAGTACGAACCGATTCCATATCATGAATTAAAAAAAGTGCTGATCAACGATTTGCACCTTGAACAGTGAGACTATGAACGGAACTATCATGGTGACGAAGTCTGAAGGAGATTGAAGATTGTTTTTGGATTACTTCTACCCTTGAAGGAATTCTTACACTGTAATAAGTTGATGTATTTTTTAGGAATTATTTAAACAATTGGGATTTCGTTAATTTGTTTTTATGACTTTTTCACTTAAAGAACATTTGAAACGTTATGGTATCTACGAAATCAATAAAGATAAATATTGGACTTGGAGTGGAAAGAAGTTGGGTGAACGTAAAATTAAAAGGTTGAATATTTTGAGAGAACCAATAGTTAAAGGTTGTGCTACCGAAGAGGACTATCTTAGATTTGTTGAATATATAGCAAGCCCAAAAGTAGCTTCAGTTGTTCACACCATGAATTATGGTGGAATATATAAATGTTGTGAATATATTAATAATTATATAGAAGGTGCTACATCAATTTTAGATATAGGTTGTAATATAGGGTATGGTACCACATGGTTTTCATTGAATCATAAAAAATCACATTTTACTGGTTGTGACGTGTCTTCTAGTTCAATTAAAACCGCAAAAATGTTTTCAAATAAATTCAAAATAAATAATATACAATTTATTAATGAAAATGTAACTGATCTTGATTTAAACAAAAAATTTGATTTAGTAATTAGTTCTCAATGCTTGAAATATGTTGAGGACGGAAACAATGGATTGAATTCAATCAAAAGATTTATGAATGAAGATTCAAATCTGATATGTATTGAGCATCTTAATAGTAAAAGTCAGGCAAAAGAATTTATATCAAATATTAAAAAAAATAATTTATATTTAAATTATTTTAATTTTCCAATTATATATAATAGTTTTGATGGAATTGAACTCTATCCTGTAATGTTTATAAGCAAATCAAACAAAAATTATATTTTTGATTTAGATGATATTTTTGAAAAAAAATTAAATTTATTAGAAAAATTTAAAAATGAAAATCAAATGCCAAACTCCTAAATGTCCCCCCTTCCGGTTCACATGGGCACCAGAGATGATCCAAAGGGACCCACAGGAGTGGACTGGTGGGACTTGGATTATGGAAGAGGACCCCCTTTTGGTATGTGAGTGAAGGACAGGATCAGATAAGAATGTTTAAGGATGGTTAGAAAGACTTAACGAATGGTTGGATCAGAGGAACGTCCTTAAGTTTGTTCTCTAATGAATTGTGAAGATTGTTCTTCCTTGTTTCTGATACATTTCCAAGATATGCAACAGGAACATCAATGCTCTGAGGTTCTTCTTGTTTTTGCTCTGATGAGAGAACCTAAGTATGATCCTCAGTTGTAGTTTTACGACTAAGAGAGAGGAATAGGATTGATACGATTGAAAATCAAAATTGAAATTTCATATTAACACCCTAAAATTTTGGACTAATTAGTGGGGCCTGAATATATCATCAACATATTCCACAGAATCAAAGCCACATAAAGTAAGTTTCCTGTTTTTCGAATTCTTAAATTCTCGGATGGACGGTCAACAGTTTCTAGCTATAGGGGCCTCCGCAAATGCGACCCTTGGCGTTCTGATATTCAAAATAAAGGCGGTCGATATAATCTCTGGTGCTTTCCACCGATTGGATCGCACCAATCCCCTGCCCGGAACCCCA
>Ga0208638_1001649_pt1 | contig 11926 bp, 13 predicted proteins | sample ETNtaG_34_FD_185753 | JGI IMG/M metagenome (GOLD analysis project Ga0208638, IMG submission 185753) | Marine microbial and viral communities from oxygen minimum zone, Eastern Pacific Ocean - ETNP201306SV51 (SPAdes) (version 2) | ecosystem: Environmental > Aquatic > Marine > Oceanic ...
TTAAATCTTTCAAGTCTGTCACGGTAGAATAAACATTGCTAACTACAAATTCGAAAAAGGGAGACTAAAAAGTCTCCCTTTTTAATTTATATCCATTTGTCCTTTTATCCCCTATAATCTTGTAAATTACAGCATGAATATTTCCAATAATTATTCATACTTCTATTGTGCTCAGCAAAGGTTTTTTATACTTCGATTATGCTCAGTAATTGTTCTTCAATTTTGTTTCCTTTCTGCTCAGGAATGCACCGCTGGTGACTGTATTGAAGGTTATGGTAATTACATGTACGAAGATGGCTCAAAATATATGGGTATGTTTAAAGAAAGTAAAAAATCTGGTGATGGTATTTTCATATTGTCTGATGGTGGAAAATATATTGGAAACTTTGAAGAGGATAAAATGAACGGTAAAGGAACGTTTACCTTTTCAAATGGATCTGTGTATTCTGGAGATTTTGTAAATGGTGTTAGTCATGGAGAAGGTGTATTTACCTTCCCTGATGGTGCCATTTATGAGGGTGAATTTGAAAATGGTTATCAAAATGGTCAAGGGATATTAATATTGACTAATGGCATTCAATTTTCTGGCTCATTTACTAATGGAGTACTTAACGGCACAGGTACTTGGCAGGGAGAAAATGATGAAAATTATATAGGCAATTTTCAGGATGGAAGCTTCCATGGTCAAGGCACATATTTATTTCCAAATGGGTCAAAATATGTTGGGGAATTCCGCCATGGTAAAAAAGATGGATATGGAACTTTTACGTTTAATAATTCATCTGATGATGAAAATTATGTTGGGGAATTTAAGAATGATATGTTTAACGGATACGGCACCTATAATTTCCCAAACGGGTCAGTTTATTCTGGTGAGTTTAAAGATGGGCTTTTTCATGGAGATGGGGTTTATATTCTCAGTGATGGAACGGAGTTTGAAGGGGTTTTCGAGTTTGGAGTATTTATTCATTCACATTAGACAATCGAAAAAATAGTAATCCTATTCTTTGATAAGTCATCCCTGAAAATCCTCCTATATTTATACCTTGAAAAGTGAATCACTATTAGATTGTTCTGAAAAAATATCTAATGATGTACAGGCGGTATTTTCTCTGAATCCATCTAAATATTCTCGCAGCGAAATAGCAAATAAATTAGAAAATAATACTGATAACCTTGCTATTCCAGAGCAGGTTCACTCCACTGTGGTTGAGTTTGCAAAGCTTCCGGGGATTTACCCTGATGTTGATGGATTGGTGACTACTAACTCGAATATCCTACTCACACTGAAAGTAGCCGATTGTGTACCGGTTTTTTTATATGAACCCCTAAAAAGAATAATAGGGTTGGTACATTCCGGATGGAGAGGGACGGTGGAGAATATTGTATCAAATGCCATTAAATTAATGCAGAAAAATGGAGCAGAATCTAGGGACATTAGATGCTTTCTAGGCCCCGCCATTGGTAAATGTTGTTATGAAGTAGACCGGGAAGTTTCTAAATATATTAATGATGAAGCAAAGGAAAAAATGGATTACGATAAGTGGAAGGTTGATTTGCACGGGCAGATTAGATATCAATTAACAGAATTAGGAGTTCCAACTAATAGTATTAGAGCATCAAACATCTGCACATATGAATCACCTGAATGTCACAGCTATCGGAGAGATGGAGAAAATGCCGGCAGAATGTATGCATTTTTAAGTTTGAAATAATGGACTGGATTCAAGCGCTCATTTTAGGTGTAGTTCAAGGACTCACCGAATTTCTACCGGTAAGTAGCTCGGGTCATCTCGTATTGGCTCAACATATTCTAGGTGTCAATGAAGCAGGGGTTCTTTTAGAAGTAATATTGCATATGGGTACATTAGCAGCTATTCTTTTATATTTTTACAATGACCTGAAACAGTTGGTAGTGGATTTCTTTAATGGAGGCCAGGATGCGCGAAATTATGTTATATATCTAGCTATTGCTACAATGCCGGCTGTTTGTGCAGGGTTGATTCTCAGAGATATAATTGAGTCAACCTTCACTTTATCGATTGTGAAATGGATGTTCATGATAACGGGAATCATAGTAGGTTCAACGTATTTTTCCAAAAATAGACCTCAAAGGGAGATGGTATTAATTATTGCATTTTGTATTGGGATTGCACAATCTTTTGCCCTACTGCCAGGAATTTCCCGTTCAGGTATTACGATATCTCTTGCCCTCATTATTGGTATTCAACATAAAGAAGCGGCAAAATTTGCTTTCTTTATGGCAATCCCTGTCCTCTTTGGTGCTGGGTTACTACAGGTGATTTCAATTGAACATCAAGTTAATATTTTAACAGGTCCATTAATGGTCGGATTTATTTCATCTGCTATAACAGGATATTTAGTAATAAGTTGGTTATTGGATGTAATTTCAAGGGGTAAATTCTATTGGTTTTCCCTATACTGTTTTGCGGTTTCCTTGTTAGCTTTTATATTATAAAAATTATTAATAATTATGAAAAATAATGCATCTATCGGTCAAATAATCCGTAGAATACGGACACGGGAGATTGCCCCTGTTTATGCACTGTATGGCGGAGATTCATTTCTTGAAGATTATTTTATTCAAGAGCTGTCAAAGTCCTTATTGGCAAATAATGGGACGAAGACCCATTATTCTTTAGATCAGGATTCTGATGAAAAGTTATTTGGGGAACTTTCAGCAATTTCAATGTTTGAAGAAAAACGTATCATTGTTGTCAGGGAGATTAAGAAACTGAGTAGTAAAAAGGGCAGGCAGGAGTTGATTCAGTATATCCAAACCCCAAACCCCCATATTGTATTATTGATTATTTCAGCAGAATTTGATTTGCGAAATAGTTTTTTAAAAAATATTGCAGAAAACTCAGAATTATTGGATGTGAGAACTCCCTTTGAAAATAAAATGAAAGAATGGGTGAAGTTTATGATAAACAGTAGAGGGATCAAAATTACTGAGGGTGCTATAGATCATTATATCCGGAGTTATGGAGATTCCACTGCTCATGTTATCAATGAAATAGAGAAAGCATTCCTCCTATTGGGAGATGTAGAAATCAATGAAAATAATATTGAAAAATTAGATGGTTTTGACCGCGTATTTCAAATATGGCATTTACAGGATAGCTTGGGGAAGAAAGAATTACATACATCATTAGAAATTGCAGCCTCCTTAACTGAAAATGGAACAAAATTCCCCCAGATATTAGTAAATTTAGTTTATTTATATCAGCAATTACTTTGGAAAAAAATGGGACAGTACAAACCCAATGGTTATACAGGAATTAATAAAATTATTACTTCAAATTTATCTCGTTATCATAAGGGATACTCTTATGGAGAATTGGTCCAAGTAATTCAAGAGTTGCGAAAATTGGATGTATTAAGCAAATCAACCTCAATAAATGATGTTTCTCTTATTCAACCCTTAATTGTTAAAATATGTAAAAATCAATATGTCTAATTTTGAATTAACAGATGAGGAACTAATCAAAAAGTTCCAAAATGGAGATGTTGGAGCATATAACCAGATTGTTTATCGCTATAAAGACAGATTATTAAATTTTATTTATCGTTTTTTAAATGATATTGATCGAGCAGAGGATCTGGTGCAAGATACCCTAATAAAACTATACACACATAAAGATTCATATAGAGAAATTGCAAAATTCTCCACATGGCTATATACGATTGCTGCTAACCTTGCTCGCACAGAATTACGAAAAATAAAGCGTAGAAAAACTTTTTCGGTTTCAGAATTGAGTCGGGATGATAGAGAATTTATAATTTCCAGTCCTGATATTGAACCAGATGATGAAAATTTAGCACAAATATTTGAAAAAAACGTCCAAAGAGCATTAGTGGAACTTCCTGATGATTTTAAGACAATTATCATACTTCGAGATATTCAGGAACTTTCTTATGATGAAATTAGTAAAATAGTGGAAGTTCCTCTTGGAACGGTTAAATCCCGTATTAATAGAGGAAGAGTAAAATTGCAGGAATTATTAAAAAAGAAAGAGGAGAGACCATACTGAATGAATTGTTACGATTTTGAGCTGAATATATCAGCATACATAGAGGGAGAATTAAAACAGGCAGTTCGAGAGAATTTCATCAATCATAAAGAAACCTGTGATAATTGTTTTGAAAAATTAAGTGATATTTCCAAATTAATGGAAAATATGCTAAATATTTCAAATGTGAAAACATCAAGTCAATTTGACCAAGTACTTCGGGAAAGAATCCTTGAAATTGATAATAAGGGACCATCGGTTTGGCAACGGCTCTTACTATTTAAGCCACTTGGTTTTGAACCGATTCCAGCATTGGGATTTGCCATGGCTTTTGTAATGGTAATTGGTGCTTCTTTTTTATTATTAAATCAAGATGGTTTGCCCAATGTTGACTTTGAAAAGCTATCCACTCAATCCCAGCAGAAAACTACGAATCAGTTTAAACCATCAGTTATTACCCCAACCAAAAATTTGCCATCTATGGCAGATTCAGACACATCGGGAAAATCTAATCCAAAACATTTAGAGAATCGAATTCAATTAGTTGGTGGCAATAAATAGTAATAATCCTCGGATTTATCGTTGTAAACCCAGTAGTTTTACAACTGTATTATTAGTGCAAATAGTTTAATTTTATGAAAAAGGAAAACTTATAATGGCAAAGAAACAATCCTTTGGCGAAAAAGTTGGAGATGCAAAAAAAACTTCAAAAAATCATATCATGTTAATAAGATCCGGTCGATCAAACAAAACAGGTGCATTACGGTTTAATGGAGAAATGGTCCATGTTCCAGAAGGAAAAAACGCTGATGGCCTTGTAAAGGAATTGCTCGCTAACAAAGCGTAAGTTAATTATTTTATTAATGAAATAGGAGGGTAATTCCCTCCTATTTTTGTATTTAGACGTATTTTATGGGATTATGTTTTTAATATTTAGAAAAGTACTATTAGTAGTTCTTTTTATGGTTCTTATTTTTGGAAATACTTCCAATAAAGGTGAGTCATATGAATATTTTATGAAAGCCGAATATGAGCTTCTTCAAAATGATTTTAAAATGGCAGAAAAATATTATAAAAAGGCACTTTCTCTTTCTCCCGATTCTCCCACAATTCTACATTCATTAGTTGATTTAAAAATCTATCAGGGAAAATATTCCGATGCGATTAACTATTTAGAAAGAAATTTAATATTAGACCCAGATAATAAAGAGATTGGACTAAATCTTTATGATATATACTCTCAGGAAGGAAATAATAAAAAAGCTGAACTATTACTAGATTCTCTCCTCACAATATATCCAGATGATCTAGATATTTTATATGCTAAGGCAAGCACCCAGTTTTCAAAACAGGAATGGGAAGAATTATTAAAAACATATGGAGATATTTACGAAATTGATACTAAACAAAATGAAATTCTATTAAAAATTTATGAAATTGGAGTAGCTACGGCAAATATAGAGTTAGTTTGGGAAATATTAATGGAATTAAAATCTAAATACCAAGACCCAATTATTCATGAATTATTAATTGAAATTGCCGATAGTAATGGTGAATATTTAACGGCAATTTCATTACTAATTGAGATGCTGGCTAATACTGGTAGTACAGATGAACAATTAATTAAATTAAGTCAGTTATATTTGAGAGTTGAAAAATTTAATGATGTTATAGATAATTTATTTCCTATTTATAATGCGGGAAATCATTCCTTAGATGTGCTGAGAATGCTTTTAATCGCTTTCTCCTCTCTTGACCAGACAGAAAATGAAGTTATCATTAGTGAGATATTAATAAAAGAATATCCAGAGTTGCCTGTGGGATTTGAAGCCCTATCCTTTGCTTATATACAGGCTGGGGATAACAATAAAGCAGTTGAGGTTTTACTTCAGGCACTCACAAATTTTCCAAATGAAGTTTCATTTCCCTTTTCATTGGCAACTATTTTTAATAACTCAAGGAAATTCGTGAAAGCTGAAAATTATTACCATACAGCCCTTTCCATTCAGCCAGATTTAATTGCAGCAAAACATGCCCTTGCGATAATGTATGAGGATATGAATGATACCAATCGATCGGATTCCCTCTTTCTCCACATGATTAACCAGAATGAAAATGATGCCGGTGGAAGAAATGATTATGCTTACATTTTATCAGAGCGAAAGGAATCTTCTAAGGACGATTTTAATTATGCACTTCAATTGGCAGAGAGTGCTATTGCAATAGACCCCGAAAATGCGGCTTTTTTGGATACAATTGGTTGGATATACTATAAATTGGAAACCTATCAAAAAGCCGAAGAATTCCTCGAAAAAAGTCTAAGCATCAATGATAATAACCCTGTAATTTTAGAACATCTCGGTGATATTTATATAAAATTGAATAAGACTACTGAAGCTATTAACATTTATGAAAAAATACTTAAAATAGATTCTGATAATCAAATAATAAGAAATAAAATAAATAATATATATGATTGAAAATCATTCTATCAGCATCATTGTCCCTGTTTTAAATGAAGAAGGCTCTTTAGAAAAATTATACTTAGAATCTACTAATTCTTTAAAAATATATTCTAATTGGGAATTGATTTTTATTGATGATGGAAGCGATGACGAATCCAATAATATTATGCGAAAATTAGCTGATAACGATGATAGAGTATCAGTCATTCAATTTTTTAAAAATTTTGGCAAGGCAGATGCACTTTCAGAGGGATTCAAACAAGCAAAGGGCGACATAATCATTACCATTGATGCAGATCTTCAGGATGATCCTGCTGAAATTCCCCGATTAATTACAAAAATTCAAGAGGGTTGGGATGTCGTCTCTGGTTGGAAAAAGGATAGGAAAGATCCAGCCTCAAAACGGATTCCTTCAAAGCTTTTTAATTTAGTAACCAGGATATTTACGGGAATTAAAATTCATGATTTTAACTGTGGGTTAAAAGCATATCGACGGAAAGTGGTTAAATCTATTGATATTTACGGGGGGCTTCACCGCTATATTCCTGCAATAGCTGGGCAAAAAGGGTTTTCTGTTACTGAGATTGAAGTGAATCACCGCCCGCGGGAATTTGGAGAAACCAAGTATGGGGGAAATAGATTATTCCATGGATTTTTCGACCTGTTTACCATGTTATTTACAGGAAAATATTTTGACAGGCCTCTCCATTTCTTTGGATCTATCGGACTGTTCTTTATTATTATATCAACTGGTTGTGAAATATTTCCTATTTACGATAAACTTGTAAACGGCATCCCTTTTCAAATACATTTTGCCCTCATAGTATTTGGTGCCATGGTATTTGGGTTAGGCCTATGGTTTTTCTCTATAGGTCTATTGGGAGAATTACTTATTAAAGCATCAGGAACATCTGAAAAGAAAATCCATTCTGTGTATTCAAAAAAGCAGAAATAAATGCAAATAGCACTTATCTCGGTAGCACCACCTTATCGAGGTGGAATTTCCAAACAGACTTCCATTTTGGTTGAAAATCTGTCCAAAAATCATTCGGTTGATGTCATAAACTATTCACGTCAATACCCTGATTTTCTTTTTCCTGGGAAAACCCAGTATCTAGATGATAAATCAGAAAATGACAATAGTTCAAGGATGATTGACTCAATAAATCCCCTCACATGGTTCAGCACAGGAAACAAGCTTGCCAAGAAAAATTATGACCTGGTTATTTTTAGGTTTTGGAATCCTTTTTTTGCACCAGCTCTGGGGGTCATTTCTGGAATCATAAAGAAGAAATCCTCCTACACAAAATTAATGTCATTATGTGATAATATCTTACCTCACGAAAAAACACCCTTTGCATATTTTCTTACCACGTATTTATTTGATAAGTTAGATGGGCATATTGTACAATCTAGTCAAACAGAAAATGAACTTCAAGAAGTGGTAGAGAATCCTGTATATGAGAAACGGTTTCATCCCATATATACCAATTTCCCCAAAAAAATAGATAAAATTACCGCCAGAAAAAAACTTGGATTATCAGCAAAAAATATCATTCTCTATTTTGGTATAATACGAGACTACAAAGGGTTTGATATATTATTAAATGCAATAGCTGAATTGAAAGATAGTGGGCTTGATTTTCACCTTTTAGCAGGGGGAGAATGTTATGGAAGTGATGAAAAATATACCCAATTAATTTCTAATTTAGGTATTTCTGATTATATCACCTGGCATAACAAATATATACCGGATTCTGAGGTATCCAACTATTTTTCTGCCGCAGATGTTGTTGCGCTGCCCTATCGAACCGCTTCCCAAAGTGGAGTTACCCAAATAGCCTATTCTTATGATCTTCCAGTTATTGTCACTAAAGTAGGTGGACTTCCAGAAATTGTGGATGAGGGGCAGTCAGGGATCACTATTGAACCGGAAAATCCAACAGAGTTAGCGAATATATTAGAAAAGAATTTGGAAGCAGGTACATTTCTAGAAATGGCAACCTATATAAAAAAATTTAAACAAAAATTCTCATGGGAATATTTTGTTAATGGTATTGAATTGGTGTATTCAAAAATATGACTCCACACATAAAAATTCTCATATTAAACTGGAATGGCAAACATCTACTCAAACCTTGTTTAGACTCGGTAACTGCCATAGATTACCCCAATTTTTCAGTAATGGTGATTGATAATGGATCAGTAGATGATTCTGTTAAAATGGTTAATGAAAATTTCCCCGAAGTTGACATTATAGAGTTAAAAAATAATTATGGATTTGCAGGTGGATACAATCGATGTTTTACACAATTAAGAGATGAATACTCTGAATTGGTTCTCCTGTTAAATAATGATACTGAAGTGGATCCTGATATCCTTAATAGCTTCATCCAGGCAAAAGAAAAGTACGGAGATAATAATGTATATGGTGGAAAGATATTTTATAAGAAAAATCCAGAAATAATTTGGTATGCTGGTGGAAATGTGAATTTGAAATACTTAAAAATATCTCATAGAGGCATTCGCAAACCTGATTCACCAGAGTATTCTAAACCTATGCAAACGGATTATATCACAGGTTGCTGTCTGTTTACATCCATGGAAGTGATAAATATGCTAAACGGATTTGATGAAGACTTCAATATGTACGGAGAAGATGTAGACTTTTGCCTGCGAGCAAAACAAGAAGGTATTAACTGTTTTTATTGTCCAGAAGCAAAATTATGGCATCATGTGTCGGCTAGTTTAGGTGGAGCATTCTCAATTAAAAAAATGAGTAAAAAGCTAATTGGTATGGGTCGACTGTTTAATAAACATTATTTAGAATTAACTAATAAATAACGCTAATGCATTATTTTACCCAAATTAAAGAAAATTATCGCCAAGCCATTTCCGTTAGTAATGTGATCGATTTTTGGACCAATCAGGTATGCCGGCGAATTGCAGCTGTAATAGTTGTTTTGATAAACCCCATGCCTATTACTCCAAATATAGTTACAGTGTGTTCATTTACCGTAAATATGGTGGCAAACTATCAATTAATGAACAACCAGCTAGGTATGGCTGCTTTATTATATTTTTTCTCACATGTGTTAGATTGTGCCGATGGGCAACTAGCCAGACTGAGAAATATTGTATCTAAATCTGGCATGTTTTTTGATCCCGTTCTTGATGGCTTAAAGGATTTAATAACATTTTTGGTTTTCATAGCATATTTTTCAGATTCCAATATGTTTGTTTTCAGCCTAGTTGGAATGTTTAATGTATCAGCCTCCATAATATTTGATTGGGTTCGACATACCATTCAAAAAAGACCGAAAGATATAAGGGGATCTCACAAAACTTTATTTATGAAATTGGGGATTGTATTTTGGAGCGTCCCCACTAGAAATTTTATTATTGTATTTAGTTTGATTTTGCATTACCCTGTAGCAATTGTGTATTATACTTGTTTCCCCGGAACCTATTTTACAATCAGGAAAGCATGGTCTCTAGTGGTATTGCTCAGAGAGAATTGAGACTTTAATTTTTAACTTAAATAAATTTATTTGACATGATGAAGCAGATCAAGAAACTATTTTTTGGGATTGTATTTTATCCCTTATTCATTATGAGCAAATTAATTCCTAAATCAAATAATGTGTGGATTTTTGGTGCATGGTATGGCAATCGGTATTCTGACAATACCTCATATTTGTTTGAATATATCCATAAAGAAAAACTTCCTGTCAAGGCTATTTGGTTATCAAATAAAGATATAATAATTTCTCACCTTAGATCCAAGGGGTATAAAGCATTTAATAAAAATTCTATTTTTGGATTCTACTATGGATGCAGAGCTGCAGTTTCATTTGTTAATTGTGGATATTCAGATGTGAATATGTATGCTATTGGCAAATCCTTAAAGATTCAATTGTGGCATGGAATTCCCTTAAAAAAAATTAAGTATGATGATAAAATAAATGAAAATAAACCACATAAACCCTATTACAATAGGCTTAAATCAGCATTATTATTTATCTTTCCATTTTTAAATGATAATTGGGACTTCATCATATCTTCCTCAGAAGATGTGAGCCAGAGAATGGCTTCAGCTTTTAGAGTAGATCTTTCTAAAATTATTGAAACGGGATACCCTAGAATGGATAAAATACTATCTCCAAAAGATGAGCTATTAAATATTTTTGCCGAAAAAAAAGATTGGAACCAATTTTCTAAAATAATACTATATGCTCCAACCCATAGGAAAGAGGGTTATGGTGGTGCATCTTTATTTAATTCTATGGACTACCTTAAGTTCAATGAAATGTTGTCGAATGAAAATGCTGGTATGTTTATTAAGATGCATTACCATCATGAATCAAATAACAATTATCTTTTAGATAAATCTTTTTCGAACATCATTTTATTAGAAGAGAGCGATGTGTCAGATATAAATATTATATTGCCCTTTGTAGATATATTAATTTCAGATTATTCAGGGGTTGTGTTAGATTATTTAATTTTAGATAGGCCAATAATTCCAACATCATTTGACCTTGAGGAATACATCACTAAAGATAGAGAATTATATGAGGATTATGCTAAAACTGTCATGGGAATAAATTGTAATAACTGGGAGCAGGTTCAAAATAAGTTGCAGGAAATATTTACAGGTAATGATGTAAGTTCCCCTGTTAGAAAAGAAATGTCAAGGAGATATTTCAAATACTACGACACCAACAATTGTAAAAGAATTATTGATACTGTAACAAATCATCTTTATACATAAATGTGAATACCAATACCAAAATTGCTAAAGAATCCGCTATCTCCTTCACAGGTATGGGATTTGGGCAGGTTTTTCGTTATCTATTTACTAGTCTGTTGGCTCGCTGGGCAGGTGTAGAATTATTGGGGATATATTCCCTTGCAAATGCTGTTACCCGAATTTCTGAGGTGATAGCAAAACTTGGTCTTGATCAGGGAATTCTCAGGAAGGTGAGTCGGGAAGGCAATATAGAAAACAAACAGACAGCCATTTTGTCTGCACTGAAAATGGGATCAATCTCAGGGTTAATTTTTATGCTGATACAAATTGCCCTTGCAGGTTTTTTAGCTGAGGATATTTTCAATCAATCCTCGCTGCTCACCAAGGTAATTGCTATTCATGCTATCTCTCTACCTTTTTATATAATCATCCACATTTCAGCATTTTCTACACAAGCATTTAAACTGCTCAAATATAAAATAGTGGTAACTGAAATCCAAAACCCACTCATTTTACTGTTGGCAATGGTTATCTGTTATTTTTTCTACTCTGCAGAATCAGCTATTATTATTCCTGTTGTGCTTTCTGCTGTTCTGGGATGTATAACGATAACGATATTTTTGAAAAAAGTTTCAGGGATTAATATTCTATCTGTGAATAAGGGAATATTTAAC
>Ga0208638_1001657_pt1 | contig 11892 bp, 5 predicted proteins | sample ETNtaG_34_FD_185753 | JGI IMG/M metagenome (GOLD analysis project Ga0208638, IMG submission 185753) | Marine microbial and viral communities from oxygen minimum zone, Eastern Pacific Ocean - ETNP201306SV51 (SPAdes) (version 2) | ecosystem: Environmental > Aquatic > Marine > Oceanic ...
CACCCGGAACGTTCCCATAGTGGTACCGTCCACCAGGTTTTCCACGGGGCCAGTGCTGGTGACCAAACCACCAAAGTTGGTCCGCCCTACTCGACCACTCAACTTTCCTCCGGCACGGATGGGGACCTGCTCCCCTTCATATAGGCCTATGCGTCGCGTGAAAAGAGGGGCAATGTCCGGTCTGTGAAACGTGGTTAGTCCGGCCCCGAAGTCGAAAATATCTGCACCCTCGAGAAAGAAGGTCCTTTTCTCAGGAAAGAAGAGGGGAAAACGAGTCAGATTGGTGCGGCGAGTATCCACTTCCGTCTCGCCAAAATCGGTGTTAACGGTGAATACGGCGGTGGCGTTGGATCCAATCCGCTGAGTCACATCAAAGCTCGGCTCCGCACCAACAACCCGACTACCGTCGGGCTCAACCATTTGCATCTCGCCGACTAGGGAAGGACGCACCGTAAGCCCCACACCGCTATCGAATTTTGGAAGATCCGTGATGAGCCCCGCCCGGTTGGTCTGGGCGATGAGGGCGTCCCTGTGAGGACTGGCCCAGCGGCTCACCTCCAGGATGCGCTGGATCCGTCGCTCCACGTTGAATCCCCAAGCATCGAGGGACGCATCGAAAGTTAGACTCTGGACAGGAATCCGTATCTCGGCCGTCCATCCCTCAGACGTTCGACGAGTGTTGGCCTCCCAGACCGCGTCCCAACTGGAGTTCTCTCTCGTCCCCTGACCAGCTATCAGGGCATCGTAGCGAGCGCCAGCGGGATTGATGGCAAACACATATCCAGACTGGCCATCCTGAAATGGGTCCACAATAATCTTGATGTGGTCTTCGGACCGAAGCCGGCTGTCCCGAGCTTTGGAATAGCTGACGATCTCCGCCGGATTGTCGTCGTAGGCCCAAATACCTATATAGAGGTTCCGAATATCGGCCATGACCCGGATCTCGGTTGCGGCTGTGGGCGGCTCTCCTTCCATCGGCTCTATCATTGTCAGCGGACCGAGGGGCGTCGCCCGCCCCCAGGAACCCTCGTCCAGAACACCGTCGATACGAACCTCTTCCTCCACGCGACCCACGATACCACGGGGGCGCTCTTGGGCCAGTGGTCCAGTTGAAGCTGCGAGACCGGCATAAAGGGTGATCAAAAATACCCCAAGGCGAAATGCCGGCGGTGGAGAGAAACTAATTCTCGGACTTTGTGAGCAGATTAAATTGAACATGATCAAGCGGAGAGAGAGGGATTCGAACCCCCGTTACCCAAAGGGTAAACCGCATTTCGAGTGCGGCGCATTCAGCCAGGCTCTGCCATCTCTCCAAGTACTGGTTACCAGCCGAGAATTTAGGTTTTTCGCCGGGAATTGAAAAAGGTGGTTAGGAGTGACCCGCACTCCTGCTCCAACACGCCCCCCTTCACCGCTGCCCGGTGGGCAAACCTGGGATCGCCGCACAGCTGATATAAAGAACCGCAACATCCTTCATGTTCATCGTAACACCCGAAAATGACTTGCTCCAGCCGGGAGTTAATAACAGCACCGGCACACATGGCGCACGGCTCTTTTGTAACGTAAAGCTTGCACCCCTCGAGACGCCAGTTGTTTAGATGGTTGGCAGCAGCCGTTATTGCAATAATTTCCGCATGGGCTGTGGAATCCTTTAGCATTTCGCACTGATTGTGTCCTTTACCTATAAGGTGATTCCCCTTCACCACTACCGCTCCAACAGGAACTTCATCCATATCAAAAGCTCGGTTCGCTTCAGCCAGAGCAAGCTTCATCCACTTGTCGTGTGAAGCAGCATTCATTTGATCTAAAGTGTTAAAACCGGTTTTACCGGCGGATTAGAGGTTAAGTCTTAATCGGGCGATCTCAATAGATAGTTTCTGTATACCTTCCACGGTTTCCGTATTAAAAGTAGAATCTACCACATTGAGACGGTTCGCATAGTCAAGACTTTCCGTGTATTTACCCAACGCAAAGTAAGATGAAGAGATGGTCCAGATAATGTGTTTAGAATTAATTGTTACATCCCTCGAAAAATTCCAGGCTGGTTGTCCTAGTGTTACATTGTAAAAGTTATCATTAACCCTCTCTAATAAATCCAGGCCATATTGTACAGCGTCCAAATGAGAATTTTTCGCATGATATGCCAAAGCCAGACCTGCAGTACACTCTAATGCTGGATCGTGAGGCGGATCAGATATGAGAAGTATCTCATCTTGCCATGTTGTATCTGATAACGCTTTTGTTCTTCCTAAAGTAAATCTGAGTATACTCGAATCAATTTCACCAATTTTTCCATAAGTCCACCCTTGCCCGTTATAGCCATCTTTGTAGCTGGTATCTTGGAAAACGGCGTTAATGAACCACTCATTCGATTTTTTGAATTTTCCTTCACTGTAGAGCATCCAGCCGTATTCTGACATATCCATATCAGAAGCAGTGACCTGTTTTCTGCATCCGCTTCCTACAAGAATGACGGCCATAAGAAGAAACAAATGAAGCTTCGTTATACTGCTGTGGACCTTCATCTTAACAGTGTCATTTTTTTCGATTTGGAAACTCCCGCATCAGACAGCAGTCTGATTACATAAACACCTGAGGAGACAGGAGATTCGTTCATATCTCTTGCATCCCATCTGAGTTTATGGTGGCCTATGGCCAGAGGCCCCTTATGAAGCGTTTTTATTTTTTGACCAAGAATATTAAACACTTCAACAGAAATACGCTGATTAGGGCCACCAAAAAAGCCTACATCAAATTCCACATTGGTGGAGGAATTAAAAGGGTTGGGATAGTTTGTTCCGAGGAGTGTTTCTTCAGGAACAATAATTGTTTTATCACCAATCTTGAAATAACCCATTGCATTGGTCCAAGCCATAATTTCATTTTTTCTGTGAATAGTTGGAAGCTCTTGCCAGACACCACCGAACATTTGGTGAATTGCCTGATCTTCAGCCGGGAATCGCTTATCTGCCAGAATGGTAACCATAACAGATTTTTCAAATTCTACCAGTGGGTGCCCCATACGGTAAAGACCACCTTCACCTTCACCCAATGGAAACAGCAATGAATCAACAATCATGAAAGGTTTGTCAAAAGGAACGGAGTTAGCGCTCTTTGAAATAACCGTGAAACCGCCGTCGTATGTTTCAGCCCGCCACGGTCCAGCGGCTCGCGCAATCGCGTGAGCGACAGTATCATAAATTGTTGTATCACCTACTTGTAAACCATCACCCTTCATTTCAATACGGTAATTGGCTGTGGTATCAAACTCAAAATTGCCTACCCATGTGAAGTTTCCCATTGAATCCATTTTTGCTTCACCTTGGGGCTCAATTAAATTTTCATATATATAAACAGACAAATTCTTTGCTTTCTCAGCTGTATCTGTAACCATTAGTTCGTAATAGCGAGTGAACGTTGGGTTCTGACCCATGATCATTTTAAAGTTGGGACGTGGAACATGTATTACGTTCAAAATAAATTTTGTTTTAATGGTTCGAAGAGTATCCTTTACAATACCATCGGATAAACTCAGGGTCACTTTTGACATGTTGTCCCATGCTGAGTCCGGTGTAAATGTGGTTTGTATATCCTTAGGCAATATTGACCCTGCTGTATCTGTTGTGGAAAGTGCAAGCTGAACAGAATCAGCAATAATACCGTAAGAGATAAGTGTATCATCATCCAGATCACTTAGTGAAAAAGTGACCGTGATAGTATCATTTTCCCACATCTTCAAAGTGTCAGGGACAGTAACCAAAGTATCCATTTGGCCTGCCATATTTTTATAAATCATTTTTGCTATACGCGGCACATAGTTTTCATTGACCCGCAAAATAAAGTTTTCCGTAATACTCCTATCCCATTTATTCGCTGTGCTGTCAGCATCCTCTGAAGAAAAAATCTTTAATGTCACATTGTAATTTGTTGTATCCCCATGCCACGGAGCCGCCCAAGTGATCAACCCTGTGGTACTATCAATAGTTAGTATTGTGTCAGGAGTGGTAGAAAGAAGAGCATTCTGAGGTTTTACACTAAACAGATGGCTTGTAGTAGTACCGTCTGACTGAAGAAAAAGATATTTCAAACTGTCAGATAATAATGTAGCCAAATCAAGATCTGAGACTGAATCTGAGACAACAAATGAGAGACTATCTTCTTCTTTAACTTCCACTATTCCCAAAGTTTTTATGGTCGGTGACGAATTAAGTCTCCAAATACCGGGATCCGTATAGAGTGTGTCTGATATGTTACCAGCTTCATCCAATGCCCGGACATTCAGCCTGTGCATTGTAGAATCTCTGAGTGGCGCTTTACCGTTAATTGTGGAATCGCTTGTTGTCCAGGCTCCTATGCTGTCCAGTTTTGTTAATACATTAACAGAATCCCCTAAGACATTCACTGTTTTTTTGAACTTACCCACAGCCCAATCATAGGAATCAACTGCAGATAACGCCTCAGAAAAACCGGTTACTGATGCAATGATTGTATCAGTTGAAGTTAGTGTCGTACCGCTCATATCAATAAGCCACGTACCTTTTACAGGTGGTATGGTGTCTATGAGCAAGGTATCTAAACTGGCTATCCCAATCCTGGAATTACCCGCTTTATCAAACCTCTCCGCTATAGTAAAAAGTCGGTCTCCCTGTCCTAGTTTTTCACCGGCCCAGGGCGGACCTACGGATGTGGTAAAATTCCGACGGATAGAATCTTTTTTCGTAACAATCGTCAGCGGATCAATATAGTTCACAATCTTTACCGTCGTGTCTACCTGGGTTAGAGTTGCCTCCGCACCAACAATTTGCATTTTTAACTTGACCTGTCCCCCATTAAGAGTAATGTCGCTGGCATCCATGGGTACAACAACTGATACCGAATCAGTCCCAATATTGAAATATTTAGTTTTTGGATATTTTCCCAAAGGTGTTACATCTGCAACTGTAAATGGATTTGGATCTGTATTATCAAAAACCATTAACTCGGATCCCACCGTGGAGGCGGTAACCAGTGCATTCCCCGCGTTGTCCGTACCATTAACAGTAACAGTTCCCGTACCATCAATACCGTCAGGTGGGGTAAAGGTGTACGTCCAGATATGATCATTAGCTGGATCTACCGTCATAGCTGTATTTGCAAAATCGTCGTCGGTCGTTTCAGGCAAATCAACAGTGACAGTAGGAGGTGTTGTATTGTTCATTCCATCAGGATTGCCACTGGCATCTGTAAAGGTTGCCTTTATGGTCAATTGACCATCTTCAAATCTCATTAGTGAATCGGGATCTTCAGCTAAAGTGCTAAGAGCATTGACAGTGCTGTAACTCAGCGTGGCTTGAGGTTCTTTTGTATCAATATAAAATGTGGACGTTCCGCTAGAAGAACTATTCCCGGCACTATCAGTTTGATGACCATATATTAGGTATTCATGATATTTATAATCCCCTACATTATCTGAACTGTCAGGTAAAGCTGCTAAAACAGCCTGTGTTTGGTCTCCCCATGTTTTTTCTTCCGTTCCTACAAATTGCGCATCAAAGGGGGATGTGGTTAAAGTGTCGCTGGCAAGATCAAATTGAACCCATTCCAAATCATTGATTGCATTTCCACGCAAATAATAATAGAGACTGATTCCATTACCGACAGTAATATTCGAAACTCTTACAGACGGTGTATTATCATTGGTAATCCTATCAGTACCTGACTCATCAACCCCTACAGCGGATGCACTTGATGAAAAAGATTCAAGCACGGGCGCATCGGGAGCCGTCGTATCAAGCTTATAGGTCATGGAACCAGCAGTTGACGCATTCCCAGCGCTGTCAGTAGCTATTGCCGTAAAAGTATAATTGCCATCTCCTCCCGTAATACCTCCAATACCCGCCGACAGCTCATCCCAATTTATAGTTTCGTCAGAATGCCATTGCAGATCTCGAGTTGTCGTAGAAGTTCCTCCACTGGTCATTTCGCTCATTACCGCAACACCATCCATATAGACAGTAATGGAGTCTCCAGGTACTACATTACTAACAGCAAAATCAGCGTGAGTGATATTTGTCCAATTGTCCGTATTGGAGTATCCATAATCATTCCAATCCTGCAAACCAATTGTAGGAGTGGCTGGTGCCGTGTTGTCAATCGTCCCCTTGAGAAATGTCTCAACGCTGGGATTACCTACCCCATCCTTCACGACGATTGTACCTCTTGTCACTTCACCTGCTCCAGCTGTTACAGTAATTTCAGTATCGGAATCAACCGTAAAACTTCCACCAAGACCACCAGCCCCTACAGTTGTTGCCAGATCTTTATCACCAATTACCACGGCTGAAGCGTTCCCTCCATTGTCCTTAAAGCCACCCCCTGAGGCTACAATTTTAAAAGTGTCTCCACTTTTTGCCTGTGCCGTTCTACCATGACCGTCACCCACTATATTGTTCCCTTTTGTACTGACTACACTTGTTAATACCGGAGGTGTATTATCAATAGTCAAAAGTTTGCCCGTATCGGTACTGGCATTACCGGCCGAGTCCGTTACAACAACATTTCCCTCTGTCACTTCAGTATTTCCGCCTGTAATAGTCAACCCTGTAGCACTGTTAACGGTGAAACTACCGTTCAACTCGGTAACCAGATTCTTTCCGCCAACCTCAACCTTTTGTATCTTGGTTACAACACTTGTCCCTATGGTAAGTCCTGTACCCCCAATAGTAGCATCTGTACCGTTTCTTATGATATCATAAGTGTCTATTGAGCCAGTGACAGTTGATACAGTTGGCAGCGTATTATCAATATGCATTGCAACGGTACTTGTACTTGTGTTGCCCGCATAGTCTGTGACCTTGATCTGTCCATCGGTCACATTGCCGGCACTTGCTGTAACAATCAATGCTGAATTAGTTAGATCATCCCAATTCACCGAAAAATCATCATTTCCGTCGTTTCCATCATTGGTTGCATCCAGTGACCCAATCTCAACCTTAGATGGCTCATTAGTTCCAGTGGTAAAACCTTCACCTGATATTGTTACAGTAGAACCAGTTTTTACGGAGGCTACGCTTTTATCGCTAACCGTAGGCGCTGTGTTATCTATATCGAGGTTAGATTTTGCACTGCTCCAGTTGCCGGCTCTGTCCGCCACATAAACATCCCCATTAGTAATGTCACCTGTGCCACCCGTTATTGTTAAGGAATTGTCCGCTGTCACGCTTATGCTGAAGTAGGCTGAAGCGCTGTATTGACCGCCAACATAAACATCAACATCTGTTCCATCATCAGTACCGGCTACTTGAGTATAAAAACCACCACCAGCTATTACAGTCGGCCCATCTTCTTTAATGCTAGGTACACTGATAGTGTCTATTGTTGGCGCAGTGTTATCAATGGTCATTTTAATTGATTGAGTACTGGCATTTCCAGCAGGATCAGTAATGGTGATAGCCACGTCCTCATAATCACCTGTACCAGCTGTTATAGTAAGAGTAGCATCCGCTGTCACAGCTGTAGTAACGGTAGGATTACCAGCTATTGCCACAGTTGCATCGATTCCGCCAGTCTGGAAACCGTGGCCGTTGGTTGTTCCGGTAGAAGTAGTCGTTATAGTGGCAGCAGCACCACTCTTTCGCGCAGGGTTTGTTATTGACATATTGGCTGGTATTTCATTGTCCAGATAAATAGTCCCAGCCGAAGCAGATTCATTACCCGCCGCATCTTTCACGGTAAGAGCACCTGCAACATTTGAATCTTGATTAAATGTAACCTTAATCTCAGTGGCTGACTGAGCGACAACAGTGGCGTAATTCGTCATATTTGTCCCACCAAGCCAGACTGTTGGGTCGGTAACGGCTGCTGCTGCTGCTGTAAACCCATCATTCACAAAAGTTGCAGGATTACTCGACGTTGTTCTTATCCAAAGAATATCTCCATTTTTAAAAACAGTAGCTGTCTGATCATGATTGCTGCCACCAGCCGTAAGAGTTATGTTTGTCGGTGCTGTATTATCAATGGTCACTTTATGCGTTGTAGTGGTACTTGCATTGCCTGAAGCGTCTGTAACAACAACCACACCATCAGCAAACTCTCCTGATCCGGCAGTAACCACCAGTTTAGCATCCGTATCAGTGCCATAAACCCAACTCATTCCAGTCGGAGGGGAGCCACCAATCGTAACCAGGCTAGCAAATGCAGCAGTAGTTGAAGGTGCTGTGGGCGCTCCATCTGAGTAATGATCTCCATCTATGTCAAACTCATCTCCACTCTTTGCAATCACCTGTGTCACACCGCTGGTATTTGCAACATTGGTCAGGCCACTTATCGTAGGCAAAGTATTATCTATGGTAACCTTGTGTGAGGTTGCCGTACTTGCATTACCTACATAATCAGTTACTTTAACATAACAATCTTTACACTCAGTACCAGCAGCAGTTATGGTAAGTGAGGTTGCAGTTACGCTACCCCATGAACCTCCTAAATCCGCTACCAAATCTTGTGCTGCGGCGCTGGTGTTCACTAAATGCACGTTGCCACTCCCTTGCCCATCGGTTATGGTACCACCATCAGTACTAGCAAACCCTGTACCAGAGACTACAGCTGTTCCTCCGCTCTTAATATAGCGATCCTCCGTAGCCACACCAGTTACAGTAGGTACCCGATTATCAATATCCAAGGGCCCACCATCTGAACTCGCATTACCTGCCGCATCAGTAACTATGACCGTAGGAGCTGTATTTTCCGCTGTATTATTAGTTCCTATAACAATTGTAATGTATGCGTCATCTGTTTCATCGACGGAAAACAGGTTGCCACCTGCAGCTGTATCTTCAATCTTAATTGTTGGCGTTCCGTTGGTTTCCCAGCCTCCGGCACTACCAGCAATTTTTACTGTCTGACCACTCTTTGCAATGGCTGCTGCAGAGTTACTTATGGTGATTCCTGTTATGGCAGGAGCAGTAACATCAACAGCAAAGCTTGTACCGGTTGTTAATGTATTACCAGCACTATCAGTGAAAGCTAATACACCCGCACTAAAAGTCGAGTTTGGACCAGTAATAGTGATCGTGTTGGCATTGTTTATTTCCCAGGCCGATGTACCCAGAGTCGACCCTCCAATGGTAATTGTTTTAATTCCTGTTTGAGGGGAAGTTTCATCAAAACCTCCACCTGAAACTGTTGCTGTCGCTTCTGCCTTGACCACAGGAGCTGAAACACTGCTAAAGGTTGGAGCGGTATCATCATGCCTATAAGTGGGGCCAGATGCATTTTTATTACAGGCATTATCCCAATAATAAACAGTTCCACCATAGTCGGAACCGGTATTTATTGTAGTCACTGTAGTGACAGTAGAGCTCGTGTAGGTTATACTACTAGAAATCTTATCAGTATCTATGTATAAACCTTCGTATGCGTTCCAACTAGAAGTATTCCTGGCGGTGTTACTATCATCAGTACCGTTAAAACCTGTTCCTGTTACAGCAATGTTTGTACCACCGGTACCGAAGGTTGCGTTTGTGGTTGCATTAACAGCTGTAGAAATTGTTGGAAGAGTAACATCGTATATTAAATAAGAAGAACTTCCGCTATTACCTGTAGCATAAACCGCTGTACTGGCGACGTCCTCGTCTGAAATTCCAAAAGTAATTCCGTATGCAGCATCCCCTAGACTGTATGAAGCAATTTCAGCATGAGTTATTTCAACATAGTACGTTGTAGATGATGCATCCGATGTAAAAATATTATTTGATGAATTGGTCGACATAGCGCCAAGGCTAGCACCACCAGCGAATGGCACAACAGAACCAGTCGCTGTGGTTGCACCATCCGCCTTCTGGAGCGTTTTATAAAACAAGTAATAATTATCTGAATTAGCAAGACCTGTGAACGTTATCCGGATAGCCCTTGTACTGTTAGCATCAGCGTAAGATTTATCAGAATCATTGTACCAGCCTGCAATTGATCCCGAACAGTCAGTTGTTAAACCTTCATTAATTTCATGCAATGTCTGCATATTTCCTGCACATCCGGCACAGGCAGCCCAAGAGACTGAGCTAAGAAAAAACAAGAATGCAATGATTTTGATATAATTTTTCACTATTTGATCAATTCAGCCATTTTCAAACAATTTATTTTTCTAACAAGTTTTTTCCTGTGATCCACGGCACTTCTCAAAATGATATTCCAAAGGCTACAAACGCGTCAACCCAGCTGGCATGAGTCCCTTCTCGCTTAATTTCCTCAGGCGGGCCGTAGGCTGTTGTAGCCCTGATTCCCAGCCTCAAATCCAGAGAAGAGCCTAAGGAAAATCCAAAGCTCTGTGAGGCCATATATGCCGGTGAGCTGCCAACGATACCAACACCAAGTTTCAGGTTGGTTACTCCAAAGGTAGTAGTGGCTACTCCAAAAGCAGCAATGCCTCCAAATTTCCCATCAATGGGTAAAACATCTGGATCAGATTCAAAAGATGCCATTCCAATATCAACGCCAGTGCGAAATCCAATTGGACCAAGTTCAAGATAATTGGGAAAATCAACACTTATCCGGAAAAATGGTGTGGGAGAAACCCACTTTGCTAAAGCACTGTTTTTATATGTTGGGTAAAAAACACTTGTTCCACCAGAAGTGTTCCCGGGAAGGCCCGGAAGTGCGCCAACAATCTGAACAGTGAAACCTAAGCGATTATCTTCTTCGCCAAAATCCTCTTCTGGCTCTTCTTCCAGTTCTCCACCAAACTGTAGTTCACCCTCATCCTCAAAAAAATCATCCTCGCCAAATTCATCCCCTTCCAGAAAGGCGTCTTCTTCATCCAGGAATTCCTCATCATCAAAAAATTCCTCGTCGTCCATAAACTCTTCATCAAACTCTTCTTCGAACTCTTCTTCAAAAAATTCTTCCTCCTCCTGTGCTAAACCTGGAACCACAAGAAACAGGGTGATAACCAGAAAAAGAATTGTAATTCTGGAAACATTTGAAATCATTACTGTAACTCTCTTCACAACTGTCTTGACTTCCTCATAAATCCAATAAATAATTAATAGATACGCCGCCATCAAGCCACCCGGTTGTAGAGCCGTAATTGGTCAACGTTGTGGGTACCGTTAAACCTGTAGTAGAGCGAAAACCGAATCTTATTTCCATCTGTTCATTCAATCTTACCCCAAAACTCTGCCCGATCGTAATTGCTGGTGAAGTCCCCACAACCCCTAAACCCACCTGCAATTGAGAGCCCCCGGACGGTATAGAAATTATCCCAAATACGCCTACACCAGAATATTCACCACCTTCAGGCATGTAATTATCAAACTTGAATGTTGAAACCTCAGCACCAAAACGCATAACAATAGAACCTAGTTCAAAAAAGAAAGGTGTATTAACACCTGCACGAAGATCTACAAATGAGTTCCAGGTAGCCAATGTTGAATTAGCAAAAGCTGTAGAGGCAACGGAAACATTGACGTTCCAGCCCGCTTCAAAATCTTCTTCATCCTCAAAACCTTCATCCTCTGCTTCCTCATCCAGCAGTTCATCCTCTTCAAGGAATTCATCCATCTCGTCTCCGAACTCCTCTTCGGCACCAAACTCATCATCAAACGATTCCTCTCCTTCATCAAAGAACTCGTCATCCTCGCCAAAGAAGTCTTCATCAAAGCCTTCCTCTTCTTCACCCCAGATAATCCCTTCTTCCTCTTCTTCCTCCTGGGCATAAAGAGGGTGCACCCAGACGGTGGCCGTTAGGGCAATAACAATAGTACATAGTCTCATCACTCGAATATTAGTCATCGTTTCGAGACGTTTTTTCATTCTCCCACTCCATGATGTCTGAACGTACCTTACCTCTTCTAGTCGACAGACGCTGTCAACTAAGAATATAAAGTTCTCTGAGAATCAAAGCAATAAAACTACTGTTAC
>Ga0208638_1001659_pt1 | contig 11862 bp, 10 predicted proteins | sample ETNtaG_34_FD_185753 | JGI IMG/M metagenome (GOLD analysis project Ga0208638, IMG submission 185753) | Marine microbial and viral communities from oxygen minimum zone, Eastern Pacific Ocean - ETNP201306SV51 (SPAdes) (version 2) | ecosystem: Environmental > Aquatic > Marine > Oceanic ...
GTCTGGAATAATGTAGTTTCTGCTTTGGAACAAAACCCCGTGCAGGTGACCCAGTCATAACTTTCATTTGATTGTTTTCACTCAATCTTTTGCCTACTTGTAATTTCGTAAAAGATTTAATACTTCCCTATTAAGTTTTTCCAAAGTAGCTTCCTCTGACTTTTCATCGCCCACCGAAGAAAATCCGCTGACCAGTCGAGACATGACTAAATTTTTAAAAAATTTGCATAATAAAAATAATTTGAGTCCGGCTAACCCCGGTTGGCCGTAATACTTTTTATAGAAATATAATTGGCTTCTGCGAAATTCCAACGCCGATTTTAAAAAGTTTTTTGAAATGCTGGCACCTTCATGGTGAACAATGGAAGCTTTCGGAGTAAAGCGAACCTTCCATCCTGCTTTGCGAATTTGGGCACCCAGGTCAACATCTTCCAGAAACATGAAAAACTGTTCGTCCATTAAGCCTGCTTGGACTAGGGCTTCTCTTCGTAGCATCATGCAGGCACCGCGAATCCAGTCGACATCTTTTTCTACTGAATGCCATTGGGTTAACAGAGACTTTGCCATCGGGTTTCCCGGGTTTGCATAAATTTTGTTGGCACATAATTTTTGACCTAATTGAGTCACCGGATTCAGCATTCGACCGAAGGATTGTTGAATGGTCTGATTCGGGTTAATAAGCCGACAACCCAGAAGACCTACCTCCGGGGAATGGTTCATTATTTCGATAAGGGTATCTATGGCCTCCGGCAAAGCTTCGGTGTCATTGTTCAGCAGAAGAACATATTTCCCTCCCGAAATCAGAATCCCCTGATTGTTGCCTCTGGCGAATCCCAGGTTCTCAGTATTTTCTATCACTCGCAGGTTTGGAAATTCCCGGTGAATCGTTTCCGGGGTCTCATCACCGGATTGATTATCTACGATTATAATTTCATATGGATTTGTTTTGACCGTATCCACGATTGACTGAATACATTTTCGCAGACAGTCGAGACGCTTATAGCTGACAATGATGATGGACAAATCTTTTGTTATGGGAGGAAGCTCTATCTGATTTGGTTTTGAGTCAGGCATAAAATTAATCAGGAAATTGGTTGGTGAAAATTTTATCACTACCTCATCATGCTCCAGGAGTATTTTTAAGGCTGACTTTTTTGAGATACATGAGTTCCATCGGATTTATTTCAAACCCGCTAACGTAGGGTTTGATTAATAGATTTTGCGTTGATACGAATAACGGGATCATCGCGGTATCGGTTTCGGTTAAAATTCGCTGGGCTTCATCATACACGCTTTGTCTTTCTCTGGGGTTGTTAAGGGTTGCTCCCAATGCGACCAACTCATCGTAGCGAGAGTTACTCCATCGCAGGCGATTGTTCCCGCTTGTGGAAATGAACAGGTTCATGAAATTATCTGGATCGGGAAAGTCTGCTCCCCATCCCAGACGGAAAACCTGAGGCGGATCAACCTGAAGTCTATTAAGAAAAACTTTCCATTCCTGACTTTCAAGCTGGATGTTGACATTGAGGTGCTCTTTCCATTGAGCTTGAAGAAATTCCCCGATCAAACGATTCGTGTCGTTAGTGTTATACATCGCTACAGTTTCGGGAAACCCTGTGCCATCAGGGTATCCGGCTTGCGCAAGGAGTTTTTGCGCTGTCACCGGATTAAACTTCGCTCCAATATCCGGATTATATCCAAACATCCCCTTGGGAATCCATGAAGAGGTGGGGAATTCACCTCCCTTAAGTAGTAGTGGAAGACGGGACCGGTCTATGGAATGAGCGAATGCCCTGCGAACAAGCGGATTATCAAAAGGAGCTTTGGTAACATTTATCCCGTAATAATACCCGCGTAATTGAGGCAGGCTGTCGAATTCCTTATGTTTTTTAAAGTGGGGAATGGCGACTGGCGGCAGTTCCACCATTTCTAGCTCTCCGGTTTCGTAGAGAGTCAGGGCAGTGGTTTTTTCTCGAACCACATAAGCCAAGATAGCATCCAGTGACGGCCGCCCTTCATAAAATTTGTCGTTTGCTGAGAGCTCCAGTTTATATTCGTGTTTCCATTCGGTGAGTTTGAAAGGTCCATTGGTTACAATTTTATCAGGGTCCGTCCAACGGTCACCGAACTTTTCAACGATGTCCTTGCGTTGCGGAAAGGTCACCATGAAAGTGGTGATGCTGGGGAAATAGACGACCGGTTTTTTCAGGCGTACTTCTAATACGAGATCGGACTTAGCGGATACGCCTACTTTTGAGGGATCAGTGATTTTGCCCGAGTTGTATTCGTAGGCGTTTTCTATGTCGAAGAGAAAATAGGCATATTGAGCGGCAGTGGCGGGATTGAGCAGGCGTTTCCAGGAATATTCGAAATCTGAGGCCTTAACGGGTTGACCATCTGTCCAAAACACATCATCACGCAGGTAATAGGTGATGATTCTCCCATTGTCAGAAATTTCCCAATGCCGGGCTATTGCCGGGACCGGTTTCATATTTACGTCATATTGGGTGAGTCCCTCCATAATATTCGTCAAAATGTCAAAAGAGACGCTATCTGTGGCCAGAGTCCAGTCGAGAGTCGGCGGTTCATTGCTGATTGGCATGCGGAACACCTGCCGCGTGTCATCATTGCCGCCGGAACAAGCCGTTATTAAACCGCAGAGTATCCCTGTCAGAAGGAATCTCTGGAATCGGCCTGACTTTAAATGGGCATATATCTTCATAGGCAGAAAGCATAACATATTCCATGTCTGGTACAGTTGCCGGGTTCCTCTGAGGCTGGCAGAATTATCTCTTTACTTTTCAGGGGACATCGCTAGAATAAACGGCTTAACCCAATAGCCAGAATCAGGACTACTGGATCGCGAAAAACTATAATTGGAGCTGTTCCCATGCCCGGAGAAGCACGCCCGGTTAAAACCGAAGACCTGTTTTATATTCGCAAATGGATCAAACGGGGCCTGAGTAAAGATGGTAAGACCCTGGATTTTTCCAACAGGGGAATTAACAACGAGATCGCATTTGAATTAGCGGAAAATGTTTCTCTGCCTGACATTGAGATACTTTATCTACACACAAATAAGCTCAAGGATGTGGGTTTGGAGGAATTGGCCCAGGCGGAAATATTTGCTCCACTGAGAGAGCTGTGGTTATACGAAAACAGGATTGGCGATGAGGGAGCCGTGGCGTTGGCGGAATCGGAACGGGTCACCAAACTAAGGTACTTGAGCTTGTATACCAACAGGGTTTCTGATGATGGCGCTGTTGCCCTGGCTGAGTCGGACACTTTAAGCAATCTGGAAACGCTGGACCTTTCTTTCAACCGGGTTGGCGACCGGGGAGCGGTTGCGCTCGCGAATTCTGGAAAATTGAAAAACCTGAAGACCTTGCATCTCGATGCCAACCGGGTTGGTTATGAAGGAATGAAAGCCCTGGCTAATGCACCGGGTCTTCCTGCCCTTTGTGAACTTAATTTGAAATATAACCTTATCGACCCCGAAGGATTAGAATTGATGCAGGAGTCGAATAGGCTCAATAGCCTCTCCGTATTTAAATCTGATTGTCCTTCCGAAGACTGACCTGAACATGGAACCAAATAAAAGCGATTTACATACGGTTGATTTATTGCGAAAAACCATCGCAACCGGAAGCCCCTGTCTTGATCTGAGTTATGAGCGGTTGGGTGATGCCGGTATTCTCTTTCTCGCACGCATGAAAGATTTGTCGCATGTGACACAACTGGACCTGAGTTGGAATGAACTTACCTGTAAGGGCGTTGAGGCTTTGGCGAACTGTGATTCACTGACGAGCCTGACGACCTTGATTCTGGACGCGAACGAGATTGGAAATGACGGGGCACTTGCTATTGCCGCATCTAAAACACTGGGCAATTTGAAAGTTATCAGTTTAACTAAAAATCAGGTTAGCGATTCGGGGGCGTTGGCTTTAGTCAAGTCTGATAACTTAAACCAGTTGTTAACGCTGGATTTTGAGCTGAACCGGATTGGTGAAGAACGGTTGACTCAATTTCCCGATGGCACGGCCACCGCTACGCTGTCCCGGCTTAATCTGCGACGCAACCAAATAGGAGACGATACCGTTTTCGACTGGTTGCAAACGGGCGCGTTTGTTCCCATCAAACATCTTAATCTGGGATGGAACAAGATTGGTGATGCCAGTGCCGGGGCGCTTGCCAGATCCCCCATGCTTTCCGGTTTGGAGCAATTAATACTTGACTCCAATTCCATCGGCAACGAAGGCGCAAACGCCATCGCGCAATCCAAAAACCTGGAATCTCTAACCGTTCTTGAACTGCACGACAACAATTATAATCTCGCTACCGCGAAGGCTCTTATGGATTTGCGTATTCGCCTTCTTATAAAACGACACCTTTCGGGAACTGAATTGAACCTGAGCGGAAAACGGCTGGAGAATAAAGGGCTCATGGCTCTTGCCCGGTCGGAGCAGTTGGCAGGCGTTGAAACCCTGTCGTTGAGAAATAATCATTTTGATCATGTTGGACTCGATGCGTTGGCTCAAAGCGAGCATTTATCATCCCTCAAGGCGCTTAATCTGATGGATAATTCTATCAGGAACCAGGGGGCGATTATTCTGGCGGGGTCTAAAGCTTTTTCCGGATTGAACAACTTGAACCTTGAAAACTGCGGGATCATGCCTGCGGGTATTTTGGCGATAGCAAAATCGACGACTTTGAAGAATCTTGAAGAAATCACCCTCAATAAAAACGAAATTAAGGAAAAAGGGATTCAGCATCTGGCCGCTTCAGGGAATTTTTCTAATCTGACCAGCCTCAGGGTAGGCGATGTTTCCATTGGGGATATGGCGATAAAAACACTGGTTTTGTCCCAGCATCTTGGGAAGTTGCAGGAACTGCGTCTTAACGGTAACAACATCACACGTGATGGTCTCGACTCCCTGCACGATACACCCAATTTGACCGCACTTAAGAAAATAGACCTAAGGAGGAATCACCTGCTTTACGAAGATTGTATTTTCCTCGCTGATTCGCCTCGCTTCAAAAACCTGGAAGTGGTTCGGTTTTAACAGGCGCTTCATCCCTTGAACGTCTTTTGAATTACTATTTGGAAATGGTTCTATGAAAAAAATCGTCATCATAGGCGGCGGAATAGCCGGTTTGGCGGCGGCTTATCGTATTCATGAGGCAATCGCCCAGGACGCTCCTGTTGAGTGTGTCCTTCTCGAATCTGCTGAAAAATTCGGTGGAAAAATTTCGACGATGCGGTTCGATGGATTTATTGTTGAGCGGGGTCCCGACTCTTTTATTTCACAAAAACCGCAGGCCATTGAGTTATGCAAGAAACTGGGTCTTGCCGACCGACTCACGGGCACTAATCCAGACCATCCAAGTACTTATGTTTATCTCAACAATAAACTGGTGACCATGCCCGATGGGTTGAGCCTCATGATTCCCACCAAGTTCATGCCCTTTATCTTCAGCCCCTTGTTTAGCTGGTCTGCAAAAATTCGAATGGGGATGGATTTGTTTATTCCCAAAAAGAAAGGTGATGACGATGAAAGTCTCGCCTCATTTGTCAGAAGACGAATGGGTGAAGAAGCGCTCCAGAAAATGGCAGAGCCTATGCTGGCCGGGATCTATGCTTCTGATCCGGAGCTTATGAGCATCAACACCACTTTCCCGATGTTTGTGCAGACAGAGCAGAAGTATCGCTCGCTTATCCTTGGAATGCTGGCACGTAAACGGCAACAGATGATACATCAGGCGAAAGCGCCAGCGGGAAAACAACCGTTCTCCCTTTTCATGACGCTTAAAAACGGATTGGATGAAATGGTCGAGACCTTGGTTGAAAAAGCATCCAGCATCACCTTTCGTGCGGAAACGAAGGTGGTCAGTCTTTCCCGAAATGAGGACGGCTGGGATTTAACTTTAGACGATGGCAGTTCCATGAGTTCGGACGCGGTCATTCTGGCAACACCGGCACAGATAACGGCACGGCTGGTTGAACAGACGACTCCAAAGGTAAGCGAATTGCTCAACCGCATCAAATATGTTTCCACGGCCACCGTTTCCATTGCTTATAAAAAGGAGGGTTTCCCGCATTCGCTCGATGGATTCGGATTTGTCATACCTCGAACAGAGGGGAAGCGCATTCTTGCATGTACGTGGACATCGTCCAAGTTTCCCGCACGGGTTCCCGATGGCTGTGTCATGCTGAGATGTTTTGTCGGCGGGGCGATGCGGGAAGAATTGGCCGAGCAGGATGGAGATGCTATCGGCACCATGGTGCGTGAGGAACTCATCGACCTCATGGGAATAGACCGTGAGCCGGTATTTCTCAAAGTTTTTCATAATAAAAAATCCAATGTGCAATATCAGGTGGGACACGCCAAGTTGATTGAATCCGTCTACGAGGAATTGAAAGCCGTTGCAGGACTCTACGTTACGGGAAGCGCGTATACGGGAATCGGCATTCCTGACTGTATTCGTGATGGAACCAAGGTCGCTGAAGATGCAATAGAATTTCTAACCGGTAAAACCAAAACCTAGGTTTAGCATCTAACAGGGTATTGAAAAGGTATAGATGATTGTCACCCTGAGTTTGTAGTATTTAACCACTGCTTTCATACCCCGAGAGGGGTCTGTAGAAGGGTTCATGCTTCAACGGGACTCAGCACGACATCGATTATTTTACCCAGGAGATTATATATATGAGATGGGCGTCCCATTTAGCCATTCAGGATAATATCGAAGCGTGTATTGATGAAGCAGTCGAAGCTGTTCGTGGGCAACTGGAAAATGCTCCGGCGCACTTGACGGTTATTTTTGTATCACCACAATTCAAAGAGCGGTATGACGAAATTCCCGGAATGATTAGTCAACGGATGGATCCGGGGTGTTTTCTGGGTTGTTCCGGCGGTGGTATTGTTGGCGGTGGGAAAGAAGTGGAACAGCAGGCGGCATTCAGCATGACCTGCGCGAACTTACCCGATGTGGAAATCAAAAGCATCTATTCCGACACAATGAATTTGCCGGATCAGGATACCGCTCCCGGAGTTTGGCGGGAATGGTTGGGTGTTGAAGCAGAAAAGAAACCGAATTTTATTTTTCTTGCCGACCCATTTTCGTTTCGCGGGGAGGAGTTTCTTTCAGGGGTCGACTTTGCCTTTCCCAACAGCAGTAAAGTGGGTGGGCTGGCCAGTGGAGCACAAATGCAAGGGGGCAACGCGCTTTACCTTGATGACAAAATCTATCGTAACGGATTGATCGGTGTCGCTTTGAGTGGAAACCTGAGCATGGACACTATTGTCGCGCAAGGATGCCGCCCGATTGGAGAACCGGTTAAAATTTCCAAATGCGATGGAACTCTCCTCACTGGAATGGACGGACAACCCCCTCTCGAAGAGTTACAAAAGGTATACGAAGGCTTGGATGAAAATGACAAACGTCTGGTGCAGTCGTCGTTGTTTCTGGGAATCGAGATGGACCCGCTCAAAGACGACCCCAAACAGGGAGATTTTCTTATACGAAATATAATGGGGGTCGATCGGGAAGCAGGGGGGATACAGATTGGAGCCATGTTGCGTGAAGGCCAGTTGGTCCAGTTTCACTTGCGCGACAAGGTGATGTCGGCAGAAGACCTGGAGTTGATGCTGAGTCGCTACAAAGACCAGGAAATTTCCAGGAACGCCTGCGGTGCGCTCCTGTTTTCCTGCTTGGGGCGCGGACAATATTTGTACGGAAAACCCAACCACGATTCCGACATGTTTCGTGACCAACTCGGCGATATTCCGCTGGGAGGATTTTTCTGCAACGGTGAGATCGGGCCGGTAGGAAACTCCACCTTCCTGCACGGGTACACCAGCTCGTTTGGTATCTTTCGTCCACTTCAAGATTAAATTCAGGAGTGCCACGTGAAAGTGACTATCATGGGTTCAGGCACGATGGTGCCTTCTAATGATCGAAATTCTTCCGGAGTGCTCATTGAACATGATGGCATCCATTCCATGCTGGATTTCGGATACGGTACTCTGCACCATCTCCTCAAGGTGGGCCTGACCTACCACGATATTGACCGTATCTATTTCACCCACAATCATCCCGACCACATGTGCGATCTGGTCCCGTTTCTTTTCGCGTCACGGTATCATGCCGACCCAAGGAAGAAGGATCTGGAAATTGTTGCGGCTCCTGGATTCAAAGAATATTTCGATACCCTGATGCAGGCGTATAAACGCTGGCTGATTCCCAGCACCTATCAAGTGCAGATCATGGAGCAGGATCAAGAGACAAGAACTTATGATGGTCTGTCCGTCACCTCAAAAAAAGTGAAGCACATAGATATGAGTCGAGGTTACCGATTTCAAACAACGGAGGGAAAGTCCCTTGCAGTTTCTGGCGATACGGATTATTGCGAAGGGATGATTGAATTGGGAAAGGAAGCAGACCTGATGATCCTTGAGAGTTCCTCGCCTGACAACATGAAACTGCCGGGTCACCTCACACCAACGGAATGCGGGAAACTGGCCGAGGAAGCCGGTTGCAGAAAGTTATGTCTCACTCATTTTTATCCAGTGTGTGATCTGGAAGATGTACGTGCAACCTGTCACGCAGTGTATACCGGAGAGTTGTTCCTCGCTGAGGACCTGATGGAATTCAATATTTAAAAATTGAAAAATTTTGGAACCAGGGTAAACGTCATATGCGTAAATTTAATGACATTCCAAGAAGTAATTTTGGACTTTATTTGAAGGAGTGTGAGTGGCGTTTTAACAACCCTGATCCACAAGCGCAACTAAAACAGATTAAACAATGGGTTAGGGGAATATTGACTTAGTTATCTAAGGCAGTCCCTTAAAAAAATAAAAATCAATCTAATGGGCCAGTTGTTCAAGAGGCCCGCTCTATAGCCTCTTCAATAAGTTCGGCGGCATTCTCAGCACCTTCCCAGCCTTCCAACGTGACCCATTTCCCTGGTTCTAAATCTTTATAATGAGAAAAAAAATGAGAAATTTGATCCAGTAGAATTTTGGGCAATTCGGAATATTGTTTGACTTCTGCATAATAAGGGTTAAGGGCGTCAACCGGAACAGCTAAAATTTTTTCATCGGCTCCTTTTTCATCCTTCATTTTTAGAACCCCGATAGGCCGACAACGGACGATGCAACCAGATAAAAACTCTACAGGGGAAGCCACCAGAATATCTATGGGGTCGCCGTCTTCAGAAAGCGTGTGTGGCACAAACCCATAATTACAAGGGTAGCGCATTGAAGTGTGCATAACGCGGTCCACATAAAGTGCCCCCGACTTCTTGTCCATTTCGTATTTCACCGGTTCCCGGCCAAATGGAACTTCAACGATTACGTTAATATCCCAGGGCGGCGCTTCGCCTATTGGTATCTCATCAATATTCATGGCAGGCCACTTATTTTGTGGAATGGCAATTTATTCACGCTAGCACCTCCCTCCATTTTCATTATGTGTTGCAATCCAAAAGGTACGGGAGTCCGTACTATTTGGTTTTTTAGTGTGACACTGGGAAGAATAGAAGAGTACCGGGAACGGGAATCGAACCCGTAAGGCCTTACGGCCACAGGATTTTAAGTCCTGCGTGTTTACCAATTTCACCATCCCGGCGCACCAATTTCCGATGGTTCGTTTAAAAAATTTTCGCTAACAGGCTGTTTTATAAGTTTTTCTGTGGCTGGTTTATCGGGTCGTTTAGTGTGGGTTCATATTTGAGTAGGATTATATCAATTTTTGGGAAGAATAAAACAAACAAAAACGATTCTGATACTCTCGTTAGCCCCATGTTTTTTAATTAGATATCCACATTCTTAAGAAAATAGATATTTGGTTTAAATCAGAGTTCGGGACATACTTTCTCCCATGCCAATTTTTTTTCCAATGGATTGTAGTCTGATTTTATTTGATACCATTTTGTTATTATAACCACAGTATTTTTTGAGTTGTTGACTCTGCATCTACTGGTTGTAATAATTTCTCTCCTTGCATGTCTCCCTCTTAGGCCAACCAACCACACAGGAGCGAACACCTCCCGTATTTTTCCAGTGATATAATTCCGTTTTTAGTAGTAGAATGTTTTCCTTCAGATATTAAAGCAATCCAATTTCCACCGTTCTATATCGGTATGAAAACAAATCATCTCTTGATCCGAAACGCGCTTTTCATTTCGTTTATTATTTTATTCAACGCTTGCGGAACCTTTAAAGAAGAGAGAACTTACTCTAAAAATGGCTTAACAGTAACCTACCGGAGTTTCAGCCGGTTCGGCGGCGACATTCAAAACGAAATCATTCGACATCCGATAGACATTCCAAGTGAATTGCTGAGCAACCATCTTTTATCCCTTTGGCATCGAAAAATAGATCCTCCCGGAAGGCCCAGGCCTGTATTTTTGAAGGCAGAGGCTCAGGGCCTGAGTCCTCTTTTCGCCAAGGCGTTTCAAAAAATCAAACCTGAAAAGTACCTTCATTTCGAATATGAATCGCCCCGGGGATTGACTGAGGGCGATGCTTTTGCCTCTGCTGATAAAATCCACTGGCGTCTTTCAAGAATTAACGGAAAGATTTATTCCAACGATCCCTTGAGAATCCGAAAGCCAACTTGGAAACTGGTGCGGACAAAGGGCCAAAAGTTCCAGGCGGTAAAAACGGCCATCGACCAAAAATCTCAAGAAAATTGGGTTGTCGCCGATTTTCAACTGTCCAAGCCAAGACGAAAAACTCGTTTAAGTCCTTCCTCAGAGACATCCTCCAAATCTTCTCAAAGCCCCAGGTTGAGAAAAAAACTTAAATCTCTTAAAGGCCTTTTTGACGATGGATTAATAAACGAAAGAGAATACCAGCAGAAGAAAGAAGAGCTGTTAGACCAGCACCTGTAAACACCCGATATTCTCAAAAAAAAAGGCAACCCCGGGTCCCTTGGAGGAGGTGAACCCGAAGTTGCCTCGAATAACTTCTTCCCTTAATATTTAAGTTCTAGAAGTTGATTTCCATACCTCCAAACGCCTGGAATGGAGCGCCTCCGCGGACACCGTGAGGCAATCGGCTGGCCAGATAGACTTCATTTGTCACGTTCCTTAAATTCGTGAACAATTTCACCTTTGGATTGACCTTATAAGATAAGCCGAGATCCAACAGGAAAACAGAGTCGGTTTTTCCATACCTGACATCCTTGTTTCCTTTCAAGTCCGTGTTGTTGGTGGCATTGTTGCCCGTTCCAAAGGTCTCACCGACATACTGCCCATCGAGATTGACTGTGAGTTTGTCGAAGATGAACGATGTTCCAACAGCGAACTGGACTTGCGGAATATTGGGAACCTCGTTACCCTGCTGGGCCCCGGTAAAGATGTTCGCCTCGTCTAACTTTGTCGAAGAAACGGCGGTGCGAAATGTCGCGTCGGTAAAAGTCATCGTGAAATACCAGGGATTCTGGAAAGTCCAACGTCGTTGAATACTGGGGTCGTAGGTCATTTGGAGTTCGACACCGCGTGACCGGACCTGACCAATATTAGCGGTCTCGCCATCCAGAGTGCCACCAGAGCCAGTGATGGCCGTTATGACCATATCATCGATCTCGGTCCAGAAGCCGATCATTTCAGCACTGAAACCTTTTTCAGGCTTGTTGTAGCGAGTTCCCATCTCATAAGCCATGCTGGTTTCCTCCGCAACGCCCTTGGTTCCGCCGTTTGGATCAGGGGTCGAAAATCCCCGATTGATGCCAAAGAAGGTGTTGGTGGTGTCGGAGAGTCGATAGTCAAAGGAACTGCCTGCGGCCCAAACCCCGTAATTGGTGTCCCGATCGTAATCATCTTTAAAGTCCTGATAATGTTGCCAGAGTTGT
>Ga0208638_1001672_pt1 | contig 11773 bp, 10 predicted proteins | sample ETNtaG_34_FD_185753 | JGI IMG/M metagenome (GOLD analysis project Ga0208638, IMG submission 185753) | Marine microbial and viral communities from oxygen minimum zone, Eastern Pacific Ocean - ETNP201306SV51 (SPAdes) (version 2) | ecosystem: Environmental > Aquatic > Marine > Oceanic ...
CGACGAGGCGGCGGGGACCTGCGAGTTCGACGCCCCCAATGGCGACCACCTGGTCATCGACCTCGAAACGGGAGCCGGAACGGCGACTCGACCCGACGGTACGGTGGTCGAACTCCCGCCACGGCCCGGGGCGCCCGGCGGTGCCGGCGCTGGACCGTCCGGAGTACCCGGGGACGTGGTGCCCGGTTGCCCTCCCTTCGGTGAGGTCGACGAGGTCGAGAACACCTGCACGATCACCGAACCGGACGGATCGGTCGTCGTGCTCGACCTCGAGACGGACACCGGGTCGGTGACGCTTCCCGACGGAGAGGTCACGTCGCTGCCGCCGCCGGGAGGGTCAGGCCCGACCGGGGGACCCGGCGGCTCGGACTTCGCCGCCACCGAGGAGACGCCCGAACACCTGCCGTGGCTGGTGAAGTTCGACGAGTTCGTCGATGGCCAGCGCTACCAGGGACTCGAGGAGGTCGTGGTTCGATCCTCGCCCACGGCCACCGCCCTCAACGAGACCCTGGCGCTCGGCATCGTGGGCCTCGCCGGCGAGCCCACCCAACGGTCGGTCCACACGGCGTTTTCGGTGAATGGCGGTGACCGGGCCCTGCGCCACCTCATCGAGGTACCCGACGACGTCTGGGAGGGGCGCTCATTCGGGTCCGACGGCGTGCTGTACAAGGCGCTCACCCGGGGAACCTGGCAGTACCAGGGCGAGGACCCGTTGGCGTACACGGACTCGTTCAGCCAGGAGACCCGAAGGAACCGCCAGGACCTGCAGCCCCTGATCGACTTCGTGCGCTTCCTCGACGAAGCGGACGACGAGTCGTTCGCCTCGGAGTTGCCCGCCCGCTTCGACGTCGGCTCGTTCGCCCGCTACCTCGCCCTCATGGACCTGCTCGCCAACTTCGACGACATCGACGGCCCCGGCAACAACGCCTACCTCCGCTTCGACCTCGACACGGAGCGCTTCCGGATCCTGACCTGGGACCTCAACTTCGCCCTACAGGGCGGTGGCGGCAGGGGCCCCGGACCCGGCGAGCGCCCGGAGGGTGAACCCGGGGGGAGTGATCGGGGACCCGTCGTCGACCGGGTCGGTGATGTCGCCCAACAAGGCCCGGCGGATCAGGCCGGCCGGGCAGGGCCAGGCGGAGCCTTGGGCCCGGGCGGTTCGGGCCTCGGCAATCCCCTCGTCACCCGGTTCCGTGCCGTCGCCGCCTTCGCCGACCTCATAGAGCAGGCGTCGACGGACCTCGCCGCGGACATCTACGTCTCGGGCACCTATGCCCGGATCCTCGAGGAACGGGCCGAGGTGCTGACCACCGAGGCCGGTGACCTGGTCGAACCGGAGGTGGTCCGGAGCGAGGTCGAGGCCCTCCACGCCCTCATCGGGCAGTTGGGAGCGTCCGCCGCCGGCTGAGGTCATGTACGAAGGCGAAGGTTCCTCGGGTCGTACATCGAACGCAAGGAAGCCTGCGCCGGGTAGCACGTGCCGGCCGCCTGGATCTCGAAGTTCCCTGTCTTCACGAAGTCGGTGGCCACGCCCGCCTCATCTTCCACGTAGCCGAACCCCATGGCACCGCCCCGGTGCCCATTCGCCTTCTTGCCCATGAGAGCATCGTGGCGCATTGGTTTCAGTTGAGTAAGTGCCATGATGCAGACGAAATCCACCTCTGAGTTCGACTATGCGACTGAATGAGTTGCATGGTTGGGAATCTTGGTGTTGAATCTGTTGGCAGGGGCTCCACGGAAGGTGGTGAGGCATGGAACACGATCGGCTCGCGGAGTTGGGGCGACGCCATCTCTGGGGTCACTTCAGCGTGCTGAAGAACGACGTCGACGGCATGCACATCATCGAGCGCGGCGACGGCTGCTACGTCTGGGACGATCAGGGCAACCGCTACCTGGATGGCCTGGCCGGACTGTTCGTCAGCCAGTTGGGCCACGGCCGCCCCGAACTGGCCCGTGCCGCCGGCAACCAGGCGGCGACACTCGGGTACTTCCCGATCTGGACCTACGCCCACCCCGCCGCCGTCGAGTTGGCGGCCAAGCTGGCGTCGCTGGCGCCCGGTGACCTGAACCGGGTGTTCTTCACCACCGGAGGATCCGAGGCGGTCGAGTCGGCCTGGAAGTTGGCCCGCCAGTACTTCAAGCAGGTCGGCCAACCCGACCGCGTCAAGGCCATCAGCCGCAACCTCGCCTACCACGGCACCTCGATGGGGGCGTTGTCGATCACCGGCCTCGAGTCCATCAAGACCGTGTTCGAACCGCTGGTGCCCGGTGCCGTCAAGGTGCCCGAGACCAACCACTACCGGTGCCCGACCTGTCAGGACGAGCCGCACTGTTCGCTGCACGCCGCCGAGGCCATCGAGGAGGCCATCGTCCGCGAGGGTCCCGAGACGGTGGCGGCGGTATTTCTGGAACCGGTGCAGAACGCCGGCGGCTGCTTCGTCCCGCCGCCGGGCTACTTCGACAGGGTCCGCGAGATCTGTGACCGGCACGGCGTGCTGCTCGTATCCGACGAGGTCATCTGCGCCTTCGGTCGCATCGGCCGGATGTTCGGCTGCGAGCGCTACGGCTACCAGCCCGACATCATCACGTCGGCGAAGGGGCTCACCTCCGGCTACGCGCCGCTCGGCGCCATGATCGTGAGCGACCGGATCGCCGAGCCGTTCGTCGGCACCGGAGAATCCTTCATCCACGGCTTCACCTTCGCTGGCCATCCCGTGAGTTGCGCCGTGGCACTGGCCAACCTGAAGATCTTTGAAGACGAGGACATCGTGGGCCATGTGCAGGCCAACGAGGATGCGTTCCGGGCCGCACTCGACGACCTGTCGGACCTGCCGATCGTCGGCGACATCCGCGGCACGGGCTACTTCTACGCCATCGAGTTGGTGCGGGATCGGGACACCAGGTCCTCGTTCAGCGACGAGGAGCGCGAATCCCTGTTGCGGGGCTTTCTCTCCAATCGCTTCCTCGAGTTGGGCCTGATCTGTCGCGCCGACGACCGGGGCGAACCGGTCATCCAACTGTCACCGCCGCTCATCGCCGAACAGGCCGAGTTCGACTTCATCAACCAGGCCCTTCGCAGTGCCCTGACCGAAGCCACTGCAAGGATGCGATGATGATGGCGACCTCATTCGAGTTGGACGCGACGGACAAGGCCATTATCGCCGAGCTGCAGGTCCAGGGCCGTTTGGCCTATGCAAAGTTGGCACCGCTTGTCGGCCTCAGTGAGGCCGCGACCCGAAAGCGGGTCAACAAGCTGCTCGAACGGGGGGTGATGGAGATCGTCGCCGTCACCGATCCGACCAGACTGGGCCTGTCGCACCAGTCGATGGTGGGCATCAACGTCGACGCTGACGTTCGCAAGATCGCCGACGAGCTCGCCAGGATCGAGGCCATCTACTACGTGGTCGTCACCGCCGGCCGCTACGACATTCTCGCCGAGGTGTTTAGCGCCGATGCCACTCAATTCGTGGGGGTCATCAACGATCAGATCCGGCCCATCCCGGGAATCATCAATCTCGAGATCCTCACCTACCTCGACCTTGTGAAGCAGACATACAACTGGGGCACCGCATGAGTGCGTCGACGCCGGTGGAAATCACGGCCCTCACGAGACGGTTCGGCGACGTGGTTGCCCGGGCCGCTACGACGTGCCGGCCGAAGTGCTCTGCACCGACAACGACGCACGGCTCGAACCCGTAGATGACCGGATCCGCCCCGTCCAAGGCGTGGCCTCGACCGAGGTCTTCCCGATCCTCGAGATGGAGGAGTTGACGTTCTCCCGGGGCACCGGCTGACGCCAGCCCCCCGAACCGCTACTTCAAGGCTGCCGCCATGGTGTCGATGATGCGGCCGACCTCGTCGTCGGAGATGACCAGCGGCGGACAGATGGCCAGGCAGGTGCCGATCGGCCGGATGATGACCCCGTTGGCGAGGATCTCGTTGCGCACCGGGATGCTGTCGCGTCCCAACTCGGCCGCGTAGACGGCGCCGATCCCACGCCACGACTCGATCAGGCCGTCGCCGACGAGGGCCTCGAGCCCGTCGCGTATCTGTTCACCCACGTGGCGGCCGCGCACCACCAGGTCCTCGGCCTCCATCAGTTCGATGTTGGCGACGCCGGCGGCACAGGCCGCCGGATGCCCCGAATAGGTGTAGCCCGTGCGTAGGAGGAAACCCGGCTCCTCGAACTCGGCGCTGAGGTCACGCGACAGGATCACGCCCGACAGCGGCTGGTAGCCGGAGGTGACGGCCTTGGCGAACGTGATCATGTCCGGGGTGACCCCGAACGTCTGGGCTCCGAACCATTCGCCGGTGCGGCCGAACCCGCAGATGACCTCGTCGAAGATCAACAGGGCGCCGTGGTCGTCGCAGAGCCGGCGCAGGCCCTCGAGGTAACCGTCGACCGGTGGGAACACGCCGCCGGCGCCCTGCACGGGCTCCGTGATGATCGCCGCGATCCGGTCGCCCTGGTCGGCGAACACCTGGGCGGCGGCCTCGAGGTCGTCATGGGGTACCTCGACGAAGTGGGGTACCAGGTCGCCCCAGCCCTCCCGGTTGGGCGCGATGCCCTGTGCCGAGGTGCCGCCGAAGTTGGTGCCGTGGTAGCCGTTGGTGCGGCGTACGACGACCTGGCGCTCGGTCTGGCCGCGGCGCTGCATCGCCTGGCGGGCGATCTTGATGGCGGTGTCGACGGCCTCCGAACCGGAACAGCCCAGGAACACCCGGCCATCGGGGAACGGCGAGCGCTCCACGACCATCTCTGCCACGCGGTCAGCCGGTTCGTTCGTGAACGGGTCGAAGATGTTGTAGGCCTCGATTCGGCGCATCTGGTCGGCGACGGCGTCGATGATCTCGGCACGGCCGTGGCCCACCTGGCAGTACCAGAGGCTGCCCAGTCCGTCGACGTAGTCCATGCCCGTGTCGTCGTAGACGAGAGACCCCGCCCCGCGGACGATGTTGATGTAGTCGGACGCGGGCTTTGCCGCCGGGGCGAAGGGATGCAACAGGGCGTTCGTCATTGGAAGAGCCTCCTGACCAGGCCGAAGGGTACGCCGGGCCGCACGGGTTGGCGATCCGGGGGACGGGTGAGCACAGCGCCGATCGCCAGCAGGACGGCCATGACCACGGCGACGGCCACCCAGACCGTCAGGTCGTCGGTGGCCCCGTAGAGGGCAGCGAACGCGATGGCGGCGATGGCGCCGGTCGCCACCGAGACTGCACTCATGAGGCCCTGCGCCGACGCCTGGCGCTCCTCGGTGACCGCAGCCGCGACCAACATCGGCGTTGATGGGAAGCCGAAGCCCTCGATGACGGACGTGAGCATGGTCACGACGAGGAGCCAGATCACGCCCGGAACGATTCCGTAGAAGACGATTGCGAGGCTGAGGGCCGACAGGCAGCCGATCGCCCAGCGGCGGGCACCGTAGCGCTGGGCCAGGATGCCGCCCCACGGCGAGAGGAGCGCGATCGGCATGGCAGCGACCGTGAGTCCGATGCCGATGGTCATGCTCGAGGCGCCACGGATGTCGAGTTCGAGAATCCAGACAGCCTCCATGGCGCCGATGAAGACGAAGTATGCGGCAACGACGAAGAAGGCGCCGATGAGGCGACGAATCCTGAACAGGCCCCGAAATCCCTGGCCTTCGGTGTCCTTTGCGCCCGTGTCGGGTTGCGCCCGGAACGACATGGGAAGCAGCAGGACGAATAGCCCGGCAAACACCCAGAACGTCAACCGGAAGCCACCCAGGCCGTTTAGAACGGCGGCCAGGAACGGGCCGACAACGAAGCCGCCGATGTCCCAGGCGCCGAGTCGGCCCATGTTGCGACCCAGGTTGTCGGGGTCGGCCACGATGACAGTGCGTCGGGCACCCGGCCCGGCGGTCCCGAGTGAGAAGCCGAACACGATGCGTCCGACGACGAAGTGCCACAACTGATCGCCGACGGCCAGCAGGACCAGGCCGCAAACGCCCAGAGCGATCCCGACCTGCAACAGTCTCGGGGCCTTCCCCCGGTCAGCATGTGGGGCCATCACCAGGGTCGCCACGAACGCGGCACCGAAGCCGGATCCGATGGCCAGGCCGATACCTGCCTCCGAGAAGCCGAGTTCGTTCCGCAGTTCGGCCACCAGCGTCATGATCGACGCCAGGCCCGCCGACATCCCGCCGAGGATCAGGAAGTACGGGAGAAGCCTCGGTCCGCCGCCGGCCGCCGACGGCGCGGTGTCAGTCGCGGTACTGGACACCGGGGAGCACGCAGAGCATCTCGTAGAGCAGGTTGGCGCCGACGAGGCTGGTCATCCCGCTGGTGTCGTAGATGGGGGCGATCTCGACCACGTCGCAGCCGACCAGGTCGAGCCCCCGGCAGCCCCGGATGACCTCCAGGGCCTGGGGCATGGTGAGGCCACCGACCTCGGGGGTGCCGGTGCCCGGAGCGAAGGCCGGGTCGAGGCCGTCGATGTCGAAGCTCAGGTAGACCGGTCCGCCGCCCACCTGTTCGCGCACCTCGGCCATGAGCGGTTCGAGGCTGCGGTGCCAGCACTCCTCGGCCTGGACCACCCGGAAGCCCTGTTGGCGGGACCAGTCGAAGTCGTCCGCGGCGTAGCCGGTGCCGCGCACGCCGATCTGGACGACCCGGTCGCAGTCGAGGATCCCGGCCTCGACTGCCCGCCGGAACGGGGTGCCGTGGGCGACCTTGGAGCCGAACATGATGTCGTTGATGTCGGTGTGGGCGTCGACGTGGACGAGGCCGACGGGTCCGTGCCGCTTCGCCATGGCCTTGAGGATCGGGAGCACGACCGTGTGGTCTCCTCCCATGGCAACAGTGATGAGCCCGTGTCCGAGCAACGTGGCGAAGTGGGCCTCGATGGCGTCGACAGCGGCCAGCAGGTCGTAGGGGCTGGCCGCCACGTCGCCGACGTCGTCGATGCGGAGGCTGTCGAATGGCGCCGCCCGGGTGGCCATGTTGTAGGGGCGCAGCAGCACGGACTCGTCGCGGATGCCCCTTGGTCCGAAGCGGGCACCGGGTCGGTTGGAGGTTCCGATGTCGAGCGGCACGCCGACGACAGCCACGTCGAGGTCCGCAGGGTCGCTGCGACCGGGCAGGCGCATGAACGTGGCGATGCCACCGAATCGGGGCATCTCGTTGTTGCCCAGTGGCTGCGGCTTCCGGTCGTCGTCCAAGGGGCCTCCGTCGTTCAGGTCTCGCAGTCTTGCACGGGGCCGACTGGGGTTGCCGAGACCGGAGGATGGCAGAATGCGGACCGCCATGGGCCATGACCACTACCGCCACGCCCACGACAGGCGGTTGAGGACGAAGTTCCACTGGTTGTTCAAGATCCGGAAGTTCTGGCAGTCGGACGTGAACCGGGATGCACTGGCCCTGGCGGCGCCCGGCGAAGGCGACCGGGCGGTCGACATCGGCGCCGGCATGGGGCCCGCAACCGTCCAGGCGGCCCGCCGGGGCGCCTCGGTCACCGCCGTCGACCCGTCCCGGTTCATGCGGGCGGTCCTCTCGATGCGGCGGCCGTTCCAACGCGCCAGGTCCCGGATCATGGTGGCGGACGGTGTTGCCGAGTCGCTGCCGGTCGCCGACGGGTCGGTCGACGTGCTCTGGACCGTCAACGCCGTCCACCACTGGGTCGACCTTGAGGTCGCCTTCGACGAGATCGCCCGGGTGCTCGCTCCAGGCGGCCGGATCGTGCTCATGGATGAGGACTTCACGCATCCCGACCATCCCCAACACGCCACCCACCACGACCACGAGGCCGAGACCACGATCGTGGACGTGGCAGCCATCGCCGAGGAGCTGCGTATCCGGGGCCTCGACGCCACCGGCGAGAAGACGTTCGGCGGCGGCGTCCCCGTGAAGCTGATCCGGGCGACCAGGCCCGCCGGGTAAGCAGGGGTCAGCCGGTCACCGGGTCGATGGGGGTGAACGTGCCGAGGGCCGCTTCGATGTCGGCGGCGGCGGAAAGCGCCAGGTCCTCGCGCCAGCGGTCGGCGTAGCACTGCACCCCGAGTGGGAGCCCGTCGGAGACGCCGACCGGGACCGCCACGACGGGCAGGGCCAGAACGTTGCCGGGGATGATGCAGCGCAGGAGTTCGGATAGTTCTGTCATCTCGACATCGCCCGAGAGGTCGGCGCCGTGCGGGAACGGCGGCTGGGTCCAGGTCGGCATGACCAGGACCGGGAGGTCGACGAAGAAGAGGCCCCATTCCCGGGCGAGGCGCATGTACTCGGCCTGGACGACGGCCGGGGCAAGGGCCTCCGTGGAGTACTCGGAGGCCATCCCGTCCAGCAACGCACCCAGTTCGTCGCTCAGGATCGGTCGCGCCGCCTCCATGAGGACACCGATGTCGTTGGCGAGCAGGTGCGCCCAGATGTCGCTGCAGCGTTCCAGTTCCGGCGGGACGGCGTCGACGACCTCCCAGCCGGCGGCAGCCAGTGCGTCGGCTGCACGGTCCACCCCGTCGATCGCCGAGGGGTGCAGGTCGATCCCGGGCACCTCGCGGACCACCGCTGCCCGTCGGGGGGCCTCCGGGCCCTCGAGCGGAACCGTCACCGATCGTGGGTCGCGGGGGTCGCGTCCGTGGAGCACCCCGAGGGCCGTGCGCAGGTCGGCCACGGACCGGGCCATCGGGCCGTCCGTCAGCATCACCTGGGACGAGAGCGGCGGGTTCTGGTCGTGCTCGAAGGCGCTGAACGACGGGAGGCGCCCGTGGCTCGGCTTGAGAGACGTGATCCCGCAGCAGAAGGCCGGATTCCGGACCGATCCCCCGATGTCGTTGCCGAGGCCCAGCGGTGACATGCCGGTCGCGATCGCCGATCCCTCGCCGCCCGACGACCCGCCGGCACAGAGGCCCGGGTGCCAGGGGTTGCGGGTCAGGCCGTGCAACGGGTTGTCGGTGCTGACACGTAAACCGAGTTCGGGCAGGTTGGTGCGGCCGATCGGGATACCCCCGGCGGATCGCATGCGTTCGACGATCGGGGCATCGGTCGGGGCTACCAGGTCGGCGAACACCGGAAGTCCCTGCGTCGTGGGGGTCCCTGCCACGTCCAGGTTCTCCTTCACCGTGAAGGGCACGCCGTGGAAGGGCCCCAGGTCGTCGCCGGCGGCCATAGCGGCATCGGCGGCGTCGGCTTCGGCACGTGCCTCATCGACTAGCACGCGAACGACGGCGTTGCAGTGGCCGTTGACCTCGTCGATGCGTCCGAGGTGGGCGTCGACCACCTCCCTACTCGAGGCCTCCCCCGAGGCAATCAGGGCAGATAGTTCGGTTGCTGTCCGCTGCCATATCTCTTGGCCCATCGTGCAAACCTAAAGGACAACAGGAGAACGAAACAAGGAGGCATGCCTTGCGGCAGGTCGAGGCCAACGGAATCAACATCGAGGTCGAGGAGTTCGGCGACCCGGCGGATCCGACGGTGCTCCTGATCATGGGCCTGGGCGCCCAGTTGATCGTGTGGCCCGAAGACTTCTGCCGACTCCTCGCCGGTGCGGGCCACCACGTGGTCCGGTTCGACAACCGTGATGTCGGCTTGTCGACCTGGTTCGACGAGGCCGGCGAGCCCGACATGATGGCCCTGTTCGGCGCAGCCATGGCAGGCCAGTCGGTCGAATCTCCCTATTCGCTCTCCGACATGGCGGACGATGCCGTCGGCGTGCTCGACGCCCTCGGGATCGACTCGGCGCACATCGTGGGCGCCTCGATGGGCGGGATGATCGCCCAGCAGGTGGCGATCAACCACCCCGACCGGACCAGTTCCCTGTGCTCGATCATGTCGATGCCCCGATTCATCACCGGCGATCCCGAGGTGACGGCAGTGCTCATGGCCGAGGATCCGGGGACCCGGGAGGGTCGAATCGAGGTGGGCATCGAGGGGTCCCGCTTTCTTGCCGGTGACGGGTTCCCGTTCGACGAGGACCGGACCCGGGCGACAGCCGAGGCGACCATCGACCGGGCCTGGCACCCGGAGGGCACGGCGCGCCAGATGGCGGCGATCATCGCCGACGGCGACCGCACGGAGGGCCTGCGGGGCGTGACCGCACCGACGGTCGTGATCCACGGGACCTCCGACCGACTCGTGCTCCCGCAGGGGGGCGAGGAGACGGCGGCAGCGGTTCCCGGCGCCGAACTGGTGTGGGTCGAGGGCATGGGCCACGACCTCCCGGTGGGCGCCCAACAGCAGATCGTGGACGCCGTGGGCAGGCTGGTGGAACGGGCAGGGAACTGAGGGTCGGTCGACCGCAGTGCCCGTGACGCCCTCTGACCGGGGTCCCTTCGACCACATCCCGTCGGCTACGGGCGGAGCGTTCCCGCCACGCGACGGCAACCTCGTCGAGCCGCTGGTGGACGGTGGTGTGGCGTTCGACCGGATCGCCGCCGCCGTCGAATCAGCGAAGTCCTCGGTGTGGGTGTGCGTGGCGTTCCTCGAGGTCGGTTCCCGGTTCCCCGGCGGACGGGGCACGTTTCTCGACCTGATGGACGGGGCCGCCCGGCGGGGCCTGGACGTGCGGGTGCTGTTCTGGCACCCGGAGGGGACGCCGACGGGTGAAGATGCCGACGACGTGTTCCCCGGCGACGAGTCGGCGGCCGGGGTGCTCGCCGGCCGCGACACGGGGTGGCAGGCACGGTGGGACTCGGCGGGGCGGCAGTGCCAGCACCAGAAGGTCTGGCTGGTCGACGCTGGCATGTCCGACGAGGTGGTGTTCGTGGGAGGCATCAACATCGGTGCAGGTTCGATGGCTGGACCCGACCACGCCGAGGCGCCGGAACCGTGGCGCTACGGCAACATCCATGACGTGCACTGCCTCGTCAGGGGCCCGGTGGCTACCGACGTCCATGAGAACTTCACCATGCGCTGGAACGGCGCCTCCGAACGTGGGCGCGAGCACGGTGCCTGGCCTCCGGGCGGTACCGACGACCTTCCTCCGCCCGGCGGGCGCTCGGCGCCAGCCGGAGGGACCCGTGCGCAGATCAGTCGCAGTGTCCTGCCCGGTCTCTACGACCCCCTGCCCGACGGGGAGAACAGCGTGCGCGAGCAGTACCTGGCGGCCGTGGGCGCTGCCCGCGACTACGTGTACCTCGAGAACCAGGTCCTGCTCAGCCGGGCCGTGCTCGAGGTGCTCGGCGAGGCGCTCGACCGCGGCGTACGCGTCGTGGCGATGGTTCCCGGAGATCCGATGCCCGTGCTCGCCGCCGCCCGGTCACACCCCGGCGTCGCCGCCGGGTTCGATGCCCTGGCTGCACTCGGCCGCCGGGAGGGCTTCTGCCTGGCCGCCCCGGCCGCCCGTCGGTCGTGGGGCTATGAGGAGGTGTACGTCCATGCCAAGGCGGCGGTCGTCGACGACGCCTGGGCCACGATCGGCTCGACCAACCTCATCTTCACCTCGTTCCAGGGCGACACCGAGATGAACGTGTCTTTCTGGGACGGCGACCTGGTGAGGGGCCTGCGCTCCCGACTGGTCGGCGAACAGGGCGGCTTCGACTCCTCGGGGATGTCGGGCGTCGAGGCCATGGACCGGCTCGCCGGGGTCGCCCGTTCCAACGCCGGGCGCAGGGAGGGCGGCGAGGTGCTGCAGGGCTTCGCCTGCGCCATCGACCCCGCAACCTGGGCTACCTGAGCACAGGTCCATAGCCCCGGGGCCTGCCGGGGCTTCTGTCGCACCGGTGTCACAGGACGCGCCTACGGTGCATGGCATGGACGTCCTGATGCTTCTCGTGGCCCTTCTCTCCCTTGCCGTGGCGGTTGTCGCCGTTGTCTGGGCTACTCG
>Ga0208638_1001693_pt1 | contig 11694 bp, 7 predicted proteins | sample ETNtaG_34_FD_185753 | JGI IMG/M metagenome (GOLD analysis project Ga0208638, IMG submission 185753) | Marine microbial and viral communities from oxygen minimum zone, Eastern Pacific Ocean - ETNP201306SV51 (SPAdes) (version 2) | ecosystem: Environmental > Aquatic > Marine > Oceanic ...
CGACGGGTCGCCCCCTTACAAGCTTGTGGACAATCCCCTATCTCCACTGGACGTAGCCGATCTGGTCTGCATCGATCCCGTCGGGACGGGCTACAGTCTCGCTATGGGGGAGCACGAGAACAAGGAGTTCTGGGGGGTTCAGCAAGACGCCCAGAGTGTTTCACAATTTGTTCGAAGGTGGATCCAGGATAATAACCGGTGGAATTCACCCAAGTACATCCTTGGGGAAAGCTACGGCGGCATACGGGGGCCGCAGATGCTGGCGGAACTCCGTAATGGCGAACTAACCAATATTGAGATCAACGGCCTGATCCTAGTCTCTCCCGCTACCGATCTTCAGCATATCCGTTTTACTCCGGGGAACAATTCGCCCTATGTCAGATACCTTCCCACATATGCCGCTACAGCCTATTACCACGGCAAGATTCGTACTCGGCAAACCCTGCTCGAGTTCTACGAGGAAGCGAAACAGTTCAGTATTAATGAACTGGGTCCGGCTCTCCTGAAAGGGACACGAATTTCGGAGCGAGAAAAAGATGAAGTGGCCGAAAGAATTGCCTATTTTTCCGGCCTTTCAAAACAGTTTGTCCTCAATTCCAACCTTCGGGTGAACGCCTCCAGTTTTCGCAAGGAACTACTCCGGGATGAAGGATTTTCGGTGGGCCGGCTTGATTCAAGATACAAGGGCCATGATTACATGGCGGCGGGCCAGTATCCTGATACGGATATTTCCAGTGAAGGCTTTTCCGCCGCCTATGTGTCGGCGCTCCATGCGTGGCTGGCAGAGATCGGCGTGGATGTGAAACGGCTCTACCGCAGTGGCGACAACGAACTGGGGAAGAACTGGGACTGGGTTTCGACACAGGGCGGGTGGCCGCGCTATGTGAATGTGGCGCCCCATATCGGCAGGGCCATGCGGGAGAACATCGATTTCAAGGTCTATCTTGCCTGCGGGATCTATGACCTTGCAACACCCTGCTTCACTGCCACCAATACGATCCATGAAAACGGGATTGATGTGGACCGGGTGAAATTTATCGAACTTGAGGGAGGCCACATGATGTACAACCATCAGCCATCCTTTGACATCTTCCTGACAGAACTGAGGGAATTTGTAAAGTAGGAACATTGTATTCTGGACCTCCTGATTGACTTTACCGCTATCTCTCCTTAGTTTGCCTCCAGAGAGGTAGTTTCTCCATTATGCTTCCCCATAGGAGTCATTAATGAAACAGCGTTCAATGATCATTGTTAATATTCTTCTTATCCTTTCATTGTCTTCTTTTGCTTCATCACAGGAACGAATTCATTGGAATGTTTTAGATAGAATACGTGAAGAAGGTTTCGATCGTTCTAAAGTGGACGAATACATTTGGACATTAACTGAACTCCATGGCCCCAGATGGACTGCTTCCCCCAATATGCGCGTTGCTCAGGATTGGGTAAAAACTATAATAGATCAAATGGAATTGGAAAATACAGCGCTGGAGCCTTGGGGAGGAAAATATGTGAGTTGGGATCTGGAATACGCTTCTATTCACATGCTGGAACCAGATTATCAGATGGTGATTGGCTATCCCATGGCCTTGACCCGTGGTACAAATAGAAAAATTACCCGGGAAGCTATGATCGTTAATATCCAACAAAAGTCAGATCTGGATAAATATAAGGGTCAGCTTTATAATAAAATTATATTGGTCTCTCCCCTTCGTGAATTTGCTCCTCGATTCAAAGCTGATGCTCTGCGTCATGATGAAAACTCGTTAAATGTCTATGCGACAGAAGGCGTAGATATCAATGTGGCTGAGCGTCGTAAACAAGTCTTTATGAAAAAGTCGCCAAAGCCTGAAGATATTAACAATGATGAACTGGAAGCATTTTATAAAGATGAAGGTGCCGATGCCGTGCTATACTCGGGTACTGGTGGTGATGGGACCGTTCGGGTAACATCACGGCAAACAAGGAAAAAAGATCGCACCAATGATGCAGTAAAAAATTCATTACCCACGTTGGTCATTGCCGGCGAACATTACAATCGGATCTACCGTCTGTTGGAGAAAAAACATACGGTAAAAATGGAAATCGATGTCCGGGTAAACTTGGGCAATACTGAACTCGAGGGTCGCAACGTGATTGGTGAAATACGTGGCTCAGATCTAGCTGATGAAATCGTTATGATTGGGGCACATCTGGATTCCTATCATACAGGTACCGGTGCTGCAGATAATGCCACCGGCAGTGCGGTGGTCCTAGAAGCTATGCGCATTCTAAAGTCTCTAGGTCTCAAGCCTCGTCGGACAATACGTATGGCTCTTTGGACAGGAGAAGAATGGGGGTTTCTTGGCTCCCGTGGATATGTCGCTAAGCATTTTGGCAACCCCGATGAAGGCAAAAAGTCTGACTACGATAAACTTTCTGTGTATTTCAATATGGATAATGGCACCGGTCAGTTCCGAGGAATACACCTGCAAGGGCATAATGCGGCAAGTTCCATCTTAGAAGCGTGGATGAAACCTTTCCAAGATTTAAAGATGAAAACACTTTCGCAGTTCAGCAACACAGGTACGGATCATATTACCTTTGTCAGGGCAGGACTACCGGGATTTCAGTTTTTGCAGGACCGCATCGATTATAGAACCCGAACTTGGCATTACAACATGGATGTATATGATCACATAGTGGTGGATGATTTAAAGATAAATGCCATTGTACTCGCCAGTATTGCTTATCACGCTGCTATGCGCGACGAAATGATGCCGCGTATCCCTTTCAAAAGATGGAAATCCAATTTTTCCAAGCACCAGCCAGAGCTTTTTAAGGATGGAGGTTCCCTAACCAATGCCTTTGCTGATTATGACAATGATGGCGATCTTGATCTGTTCGTAGGATTTAATGACAAACCAAATCGCTTATATAGAAATAATAATGGGACCTTCGAAAATGTGGCTGATCAAGTTGGCATAGCCGATTCCAATGTCACCCGTACAGCGGCATGGGGCGATTACGATGGTGATGGCCATGTAGACCTTTTCGTCGGTTTCGTTTCCAGGGATAGAAGTAGTAACAAACTTTACCGCAACGAAGGCGATGGCAAGAGTTTCACTGATGTGACTCGCACTTCAGGAGTCAATCTCACTGGCAGCTTCCGTCAAGCAAGCTGGATCGATTATGACAACGATGGTGATTTGGATCTTTTTGTAGGTCTGAGAAATAAACCCAATGTACTGTTGCAAAATACCAGTGGCAAATTCAGGAATATGGCGAAACAGTTAGGTATTGACGATGCACGAAGAACTGTCGGTTCTGTTTGGTTTGACTACGATAAAGACGGAGACCTCGATTGTTATGTCGCAAATATGGATGGAGATGCCAACGGCCTGTTCCGTAATGATGGTTCCAAGTTTGTGGATATTGCTGAAGAAGCAGGTCTGGAAAGTGGAGGAAGGCCTCTTGGATCGGAAGATTATGGCAGTGTGCGTCCTTCTCTTGGCGATTATGACAACGATGGGAATTTAGATGTTTTCCTGGCCAATTATGGCCCCAACGGGCTCTATCGAAACATAAATAGCAGGAATTTCAACAATGTAGCACCTGAACTTGGCCTTGCGATTGATAATAGTTACGACACCGGTTCCTGGGGTGATTACGATAATAACGGCCGCTTGGATCTTTATGTAAATGGAACGATTACTGGCGGTAATAGCTATGAGGATTACCTATTTCATAACGATGCTAGTGGCTTTACCAATATCACTCCAAAAATCATCAAGGACAATGATGGTGATCATGGCGCCCACTGGGTGGATTTTGATCAAGATGGAGACCTTGACCTTGCCCTAACTGGTGCTTCATCTGATGGCATGCATCACTTGCTTCGCAACGAGATCGCTGAGGAACTTGCCCAGCAATCTCTGCAAGTCGTCGTTCTAGATGGTAATGGGCATTACACTCGGTCCGGTTCTGAGGTGCGTCTTTATAAAGCGGGTACGAAGCAACTCCTAGGTATGAATATTATAGATACGGGCTCGGGCTACAATTCCCAGAATGCTATGCCAGTCCATTTCGGCCTGAGAGGAATCAATTCTGTCGATGTTAAAGTGACCGTTATGACCAATGCAGGCAGAAAAAGTGTCTTGTTGAATGATGTAGATCCAAAAAAATATTCGGGACGACATTTAATAGTGAAAATTAATGCCGCCGGAGTAAGAGTAAACTAAGCATTTATAACGCCCGGTATAAATACAGCCAAGGCCCAGCACAAAAAAGTGCTCATATTGCTGGGTAATTTTTTTAGATAATGAAAAAGCTAATTACATCCGTACTCATCTCTCTCCTCAGCCCAAATTTCATCTTCGCTCAGACGATATTTCCTACAGGTACTACCATCTATAAACCCAGTGAGGTCTACAGTAGCTATATCCTCATTTCAGACCACTCATCCATGGGCAATCACCCGAAAGCCAAGATTAGGGAAACAAGCGCAGACAAAGTGCCCGATGATATACGACTCATCGATATGAATGGGAATGTGGTGCACACATGGAAGGTAGATCCTTATTTCAACAAACGCAGCCGACTTTTATCAAATGGCAATCTGGTATGTGTTGGCCTTAACAAAACAATCACTGAATACGACTGGGATGGAAACATTGTGTGGACTCACCAGGGTATCGGCTCCGTTAATGATATGCGCATCTTGCCCAATAATAACAGGCTACTTATTGCCCATGAACCATTACCTGAAGAGTTCCAGCAACAAGTTAAAGATGTCGAAATCGCACCCTGGTGGGGACCTCGAAAAAGAGGCAGTAAAGAAAAGCAATTGAGTGCCGACCTGTACGAAGTTAATCTGAAAGGAGAAGTTATCTGGGAGTGGCACGCATATAATCATCTTGATCTGAACAGATTTTCACCAGTTACTCCGGAAGGTGATTGGTTGCATGTGAACTCGATCGCCCCACTTCCGGAGAACAAGTGGCATGACGCAGGTGATGAGAGGTTCAGACCCGGTAATATCTTACTCAATGCAAGAAACATTGATACCATGTATATCATCGACAAAAAAACCAAAGAGGTTGTTTGGGAGGGCACTCATAACTACAAGGGCGGAATGGCACATAGCCATGAACCTGAAATGATAGAGAAGGGATTGCCCGGGGCCGGCAATATCATCTTGTTTGATAACGGCCTCTTTACCCGGCATAGGACTCATACTGGACAGTCGTTCATCGTAGAACTCAACCCTGTCACTCAAGAAATAGTATGGCTATATGAAACCAAAGGTTATGCAAATATCAAGTTTTTCAGCAAAACCATGGGAACACAGAAACGGCTTCCTAACGGCAACACGTTCATAGCGGAGGATAACAAAGGAAGACTCTTTCAAGTAAAACCTGATGGCGAGATTGTCTGGGAATTTGTTAACAGGGGAGGTTCCAATCGTCCTTCTGTTATCCCCTACGACTTCACCCCGCAACTCAGAATCATACCTGAGCCTGAAGAGCTCTCTGTGACACCACCAAACAATCTGGAATGGCACCTCAAACCTGATACACTCAGAAGAAAAGAAGTTCTTCTGAAGGTGCTGCTGGCATCGATTTGCGCCCTATTCGGATTTTCCAGTTATTTAAGCTCTTAAAGGCATTATGCTTTTCAACCTAAAATCTCAACCGCACCCTGATAACGAACGGGGTACTGTGCGATGTATAAGACCGACCCACATTCTTGAAACATTCTTCAAGGAGTTCTGAAGTGACATTAAATACAATCAATATAAAAGAAAAATTCTCAATGTTCTCAAAATACTGGTCCCCGCACGTAATTGCAGAAATGAATGATTATCAATTCAAGCTCGCCAAAATAAAAGGCGAGTTTATTTGGCACGAACATGATGATACGGATGAAGTCTTTATAGTGATTGAAGGCTCAATGAACATCGAGTTTCAAGATGGTATAGTAGATCTGTCAGAAGGGGAAATGTTTGTCGTTCCGAAAGGTGTTGCACATAAGCCTTTTGCAGAAAACGAATGTAAAATAATGCTTGTTGAACCTAAGGGTGTAATAAATACTGGTGAATCAGGGGGTGAGATGACTGCACCCAATGATGTCTGGATCTAAACCTAATTATTAATCGCGGGTCAAATAGTAACAACAGTACGGTAGGGATTAAAAGAGTATGAAAACCGAAATTTATTGACATTGCTGTTGACGCGTTATAACTCCATCAGAGTATTTTCTAGCATTTTACTTATCACAGCTGTCTACGGCCAGAAGGAGCCAATGAAGGTGGATGGCAATATTGTGAAAAAAACAGATCTGAATTATCTACTATTCTTACCAGAAAGTTATAATAATGATCAGGAAACCAAATGGCCCCTTATCCTATTTCTCCATGGGATAGGTGAAAGAGGAAATGATCTCGAATTGTTAAAAATTCATGGTATTCCGAAAATTGTAGAAAAAGAAAAAAAATTCCCTTTCATTGCCATATCGCCCCAATGCCCCGCCGATAATGACTGGAGGGATGAGGCTATGCAAAAAAATGTATTGGACCTTCTAACAAAAATATTGAATGATTATCGTGTTGATAAAGATAGAGTCTATATTACAGGATTGAGCATGGGTGGGTATGGCACTTGGGCTTTAGCGGCTAAAAAGCCTGATCTGTTTGCTGCGGCGGTACCCATCTGCGGTGGCGGTGAACCTTCTACCGCTAGTCTCTTGAAAAATTTGCCAATTTGGGTTTTTCACGGTGCACGGGATAAGGTAGTATTGCCCGAAGAATCTGAAAAAATGGTAAAGGCTCTTCAAAAAGTTAATGGCAAAGTGCGTTATACATTATATCCCAACGCTTATCATGATTCATGGACGGAGACCTACGCCAATCAGAAACTGTACGATTGGTTGCTTACCCATAAAAGAACGGATCACAAAAAATTCTAATTGGGGCCTTCAACCTGGAAAGTGACTGAGACCAGTCGGGATGTAATAGGGAGAGATAGATTACTGATAATCTATATGGCCAGTTGTAAGCCTAAACAATGGAAGGAATAATATGTGTAAACCAATAGCAGTTTTTACGTTTCTTATTTTTTCAACAACTGTATATGCACAGGAATCTGTAACACTGGCAGATTATCAGCGGGCAGAGCGCTTCCTGAGTACGAACACGCGTTCGCTTGTGTACCATGCGAATGTCAGTCCAAATTGGCTGGACGAAGGCCGCATGTGGTATCGGAATACGATCGCAGACGGGGCGGAATTCATCATTGTAGACCCAAAAGCAAAAACCCGAAAGCATGCTTTTGACCATCAGCGACTTGCTAATGCTCTCTCGAACAGTGATACCACCTATCAAGCTTTTGGTCTTCCATTCACATTATTTGAGCTCACAAAAAACGGTCGCGCCATTTCCTTCGATGTGGAAAATAAAACATATACATGCAATATTCGGAATTACCACTGCTCCGCTGAGGAAAATGAAAAAAATACCACTGCCGACGAGTTCCCTGAAGCTAGTTTCCGGCGCGGGCGCACCCAGGTATTGTCGCCGAATGGAAAACAAGCGGCTTTTATTCGCGACCACAACCTCTGGGTCCGAAATGTGGCGACCAAAAAAGAGCAGCAGCTTACCTTTGACGGAATCGAGGATTACGGCTACGCCACGAATAATGCCGGATGGACGAAAGGACCGGGACCGGTGGTTCTCTGGTCTCCAGATTCCAAAAAAATAGCCACCTTCCAGCACGACAGTCGCGGCGTAGGGGAAATGTACATGGTCTCCACAAAGTCTGGCCATCCGGAACTGTCCCAATGGAAATATCCCCTTCCAGGCGACAGCCTTATTTTTCGCATCAGTCGGGTAGTAATTAATGTTAAAGACGCGAGCATGGTCCGAATGAATATGTCACCAGATCAGCATCGCAGCACAAGCGATGATCATATTGCGGGTCGAGGGGGTACATTTCTGGATGTGAGATGGAGTAAGGACACGAAGCAGTTGGCATTTGTATCCAGTTCTCGTGATCATAAAGAAGCGCAGCTTCGTGTAGCAAATACGAAAACAGGTGAAGTGCGGAATGTAATGAAAGAAGTACAAGAGACCTATTTTGAATCGGGTGACGGTTTTTCCAACTGGCATTATTTATCAGAAACTGATGAAGTGATCTGGTTTTCCGAGCGGGACAACTGGGGCCACCTGTATTTGATTGATCTGAAAACAGGAAAAATTAAGAACCGCATCACCCAGGGCGAATGGGCCGTGCAGCAGGTACGATATGTAGATCGAAAAAAGCGAAAAATATATTTCACCGCTGGGGGAAAAGAACAGGGGGATCCTTATTACTGGCACTTTTACAGTGTAAACTTGGACGGTTCCGATCTCAAGCTGCTTACACCGGAATATGCTCACCATACCGTCACTTTTTCTCCGGAATATAAGTATTTCGTTGATAGTTACTCTACGCCAGTTACACCACCTGTCACGGTACTACGCGACATGGACGGCAACCAATTAATCAAGTTGGAGCAGGCTGATATTTCACAATTGATCACCTCAAAATGGCAACCACCCACCCAGGTCAAGATCAAGGCACGGGACGGTGTGACTGATATTTACGGCCTTTTGTACAAGCCGACCAATTTTGATCCCAGCAGGAAATATCCGGTATTAAATCCACTTTATCCCGGCCCACAATCAGGCAGTGTGGGTAGCCGCAGCTTCAGGCCATCCCGGAGTGATAAACAGGCCGTTGCTGAACTGGGCTTTATCGTCATCGAGGTTGACGCAATGGGAACACCGGGACGCTCAAAATCCTTTCACGATGCATACTACGGCAACATGGGCGATAACGGCCTGCCGGATCAGGTCGAAGCAATCAAACAACTAGGTGCCCAGCATCCATGGATGGATCTTGACCGAATCGGTATTTACGGCGGTTCCGGCGGCGGTTTTGCCTCCACAGGCGGGATTCTCCGCTACCCCGATTTCTATAAAGTGGCCGTTTCAGGGTCCGGCAACCACGACAATGCCACTTATGAGGACGACTGGGGTGAAAAATGGCAGGGGATGCTTATCAGAAATGAGGATGGAAGCACCACCTATGATAACCAGGCAAATCATCTCCTGGCCAAAAATTTAAAAGGCAAGCTGCTTTTGGGTCACGGTTCCCTGGATGGAAACGTTCCAGTAAATAACACGCTATTAATGGCAAAAGCATTGATGGATGCCAACAAGGATTTTGATATGCTCATTTTTCCCAACAAGGGCCATGGTCTTGGTCAGTACTGGATGCGCCGCCGGTGGGACTACTTCGTCCAGCATCTGAAAGGTGCAGTGCCACCAAAGGAATTTGAATTTGGGCAGCAATCCAATCTCCCAAAATGAATAATAGTCATCTCTCGATCACCATCCTCTGGATAGCCAGAATATCCAGTTTAGGGAGCATTGCATTTTTATTGTTTATGGTTGGTGGGCATCTATTTGGCTCAGAACCATCATCAGGCACACCTACGTTTGGTGAAATGATTGCGTTATCCTTTTTCCCTCTAGGTGTTATCATAGGTTTGATTACCGCCTGGAAGTGGGATGGATTGGGAGGAATGATAGCGGTTGGCAGTATAATCAGTTTTCATCTAACAATGTTTATACTCCACGAAAAACCTAGTTTCGATCCACTCATTGATACCCTCGCAGCCCCTGGTCTTTTATTTCTATTAAGTTGGTTTTTGTCTTCACAATCCGACGCCCACCCCACTCCCCAAAATTCGGGGTAAGTTTATCCCCCCACCAGTGGGGGGTTATATTTATAGAATGCCAACCTTATATTCCCCTCTGATTGACTTTACCGCTATCTCTCCTTAGTTTTCCTCCAGCGAGGTAGTCCCTCCCATTATGCTTTTCAAGCTAATTTGCAAATCGCAACCAGAAACGGAGATGTTTCCATGAAGAAAAACCACCACACTATGTTTACAATTTTATTGTCACTTCTCCTGCTTGCCGGGTTACATGTTAACGGACAGACTATTGGTAAACAGTATCCAGTAGATTGGGAGATGGTTGCCAAGATTCGGGAGGAAGGATTTCACCGTTCAGAACTTCCCAACACTCTATCCTATATGACCGATGTTTTAGGCGCCCGCCTCACCAATTCAGAGGATATGCGCAGGGCCCAGGCATGGGCCATGGATGAGTTAAAGCGCATAGGCCTGAAGAACAGAAAAATAGAACCGTTCATGGATTACGGTGTCAGCTGGGACAACACTTATTTTTCCTTGCATCTCCTAGAACCTGATTATCAGGTCATGGTAGGCTATCCCATAGCCCATACGCCAGGTATCACTGGACGAAAAAAACTTGATGTCGTTATTGCGGATATCAAGACAAAAGCTGACCGGGAGGAGTTCAAGGGCAAGCTTAAGGGAAAGGCAGTCCTGTCGACACCACCGCCAACCATTGATCTGACCCGCTACAGCGAAGGTGTTCAGCGGTGGAGTGATGAAGAGTTACGGGAAAAGGCCGAACAACCCCTACCGCCTGGTCCCCGTAAACCTCGCCCCCCTGCCAATCCCGATCTGATTACAAATGTAGAACGGAACACTTTCTTTAAAGAGGAAGGTGCTGTGGTGATCCTGGAGTCTCGCAGCGGCTGGCCCGGCGCCGTTCGCGGTTTTGCCCGGCCCGGTGCCAAGATCGATAAATGGGCACGAGAAGAAACGGTAGCTCACCTGCCCATTGTGGCCGTTAACCCTGAACACTACAACCGCATGTACCGGATTCTTGAAAGAGATATCCCTGTAAAAATTCAAGTAGAGATCGAAACCACAATAGGTAAGAAAGTTCAAAAAGCCAGCAATGTTCTAGGTGAAATACCCGGATCAAACAAAAAGAAAGAGGTGGTCATGCTGGGAGCCCATTTTGATACTTGGCACGCCAGCCCCAACGCCAGTGACAACACCTCCGGTGTGGCTGTAATGCTGGAGGCTGTCCGTATTCTGAAAGTAGTGGGCGCCAGACCCAGGAGAACCATTCGAATTGCCCTCTGGTCAGGTGAAGAACAGGGGATACATGGCTCCCGGGAATATGTATATAAACATTTTGGATATCCTGACGACCCTGAGATTGGTTTAAAACCGGACTATAAGAAATTTTCAGCCTATTTCAATCAAGACTACGGCCCAGGACAATATAGAGGTATCTATCTCCAGGAAAATGAACATGTTCGGCAAATCTTTGCATCCTGGATGGAACCTTTCAAGGACCTGGGAATGACTACTATCTCATCCCAAAGTGTCGGGAGTACAGATCATGTAGCCTTTGATCGGGTCGGCCTTCCGGCATTCCAGTTTTTGCAGGACCGGGTCGGCGGCACTGGAGGCCACACCAACATGGACTACTACGATACACTACCCATTGATGACCTGAAAAAAAATGCTGTTATCATGGCTTCCTTTGTCTACCACACGGCCATGCTTGATGAAAAGTTACCTCGGAAAGGGAATTGACACCGTGATGCTGGAAACCATTTCCTGTTTCAACTGACTCAAGTTGGTTTTACCGCCTTCGGTTGCTAGTTTCCTTCTTCGTGGGGTAGCTCAGATTATTTAACTCAACAGTGGAGGTCTCTATGGCAACACATTCCATGAGCCGTCGAGAGTTTGCCCGTCTTTTTGCAATGGGAGGTTCTGCCGCAATCC
>Ga0208638_1001712_pt1 | contig 11593 bp, 11 predicted proteins | sample ETNtaG_34_FD_185753 | JGI IMG/M metagenome (GOLD analysis project Ga0208638, IMG submission 185753) | Marine microbial and viral communities from oxygen minimum zone, Eastern Pacific Ocean - ETNP201306SV51 (SPAdes) (version 2) | ecosystem: Environmental > Aquatic > Marine > Oceanic ...
TTTTCGATATAATTATTTTTTATTAATAAAAATTAATAAGAATTCTAAAACATCCCTCATAGGTTGGCGGTAGATATATTAACGGAATTTGACTTAGATCAAAAAAATTATTATATTTTTATTCATCAAGCTAACCCTACCACAATACCGATACGGGATTAAGGGGGAAATTTAAATACCGGGTACGCGAGTGGAGCGTATGTGGCGCGAAAAAATTATCTCTAAAAAGAGAAAAGTTAAAAAAAATACTTTAAATTACTTAAATAACGCAGCTGAGCCTATTAATCCTGTGTGATCACCAAGTTTAGAGATTTTTATTTTCATAGATTGTAAATCTTTAGCAAAAATAAAATTCCTTGTGTATTGAATTAATCTATCTCTAAAATTTTTGTTTTTAACAACAACACCTCCCCCTAATACCACCATACTAGGATCAACTGAATTAATTAAGTTACCCATTAAAGAACCAAGCGATTCAGCAATATTGTTAATATATTTTTTCTTCTTAGGAGATTTATTATATTTTTTTAAAAACTTAATTATTGATTTACCCGAGTAATAGTCTTCTGGGATCAAAGATAATTTTTTGTTAGTTTGTGGATTAAATAAAGTAATTGTACTAGAAGCAAAAGAAATTGCAAATCCATTAGCACCAGAATAAATTTTATTGTTTTTAAAATGTGAAAAACTTAATCCAGTTCCTATGTTAATATATATAAAATTATCTATTTTATGACCATACCCATAGTATTTCTCTGCCCTTACTGCATTTCTAACATCGGAGTCAACTTTTATAGATAATCCCTTTTTGTTAAATTTTTTACTTAAATCAAAATTATGCCATTTAAAATTATATTGATCACGTATTATTCCTTCGTTATTAATCAATTCAGGTACACCTATTCCAATTTTTTTTATTTTAATATTTGTTTTTGATTTAAATTCATTAATTAAATTTGTTGTTTCCAATATTATATTATTTAAATTTTGTTGATCATTAGTTGTTGCTTTGGATTTGATAATTTTATTTATGATTACTTTACCTTTATTTGTATCCACAACGGCAATAGATGTTTTTGTTCCACCAATGTCAACACCAATACAATATTTAGTCATCATTTGAATAGTGCAGACTGATCAACATAAATCAACTTCTTTTTACATTTATGTATAATAGTTGATGGCCACTTATTTGAGAATGTTTTTCTGTAAATAATATTTTGTACTGCCAGTCTCTTTTCTTTGCCACTTAAAACAATAATTGCAAGTTTTGTTAGTTGTGAAATTGTTCCTAAACCAACAGTAAGCCCATATTTTGGTACATTTGAAAGTGATTTAAATTTAGGAAAAGTTTTCATATTGTCTCTTCTTGTTTCATCGGAAAGTTTAATAATATGTGTTTTTTTAATTATTGATGTTTTGCTGTTGTTAAAAGCAACATGACCATCTGAACTTCCTGAAGCCAATAAAAAAATATCTATTCCTCCCAACTTTTGAATTAATTGATCATATGCAGAAGGCTTATTAATTGTAGGAAAGAAAATATTTTGATCTTTTAATTTATGCTTAAGAGGTTTTTTAAAATTTATAAGTTTTTTTATTACTTTCCTAGAGAACCTGACACAACTATAATGAGCATTAGAGTCAACCAGTTGATATCTGTTATTATTTTTTTCTACATATTCATCCATCATTATTATAATCAAATGATCTAAACTAATCTTTAACTTAGAAGATAACACTCCAAGATAGTAATATGTTTTTTTTAGCGATCTTCCTCCAGGACAGCCTAAAACAAATATTTTTTTTCCTTTGATTTTTGTTAATATGAATAAGGCTAAATCTTTTGCTAGATCATCTTGATTGTTGAATTTTTTAATCATTATTCTTTTATGGCTCCTGTAACCATTCCAGATATAAATCTTCTTTGAAGAAAAATATAAACGATCAAAACAGGAAGAGCGACAAGAACAGCTGCTGCTGCAGTAATTGCAGGGTCTCCATAGCGCTTATTTCCTGCAAAATAGCTTAGCGCAAGGGGTGCGGTGCGCATTTCATTATCTTGTATCATGATTAAAGCTAGCAAAAACTCATTCCAAGTCCACATAAATAACAGAACAGTTAAGGTCAAAAGAGCTGGGATTGTTTGAGGAAGTAATATTCTTATAAGAATTGTCCATCTGCCAGCTCCTTCAATCATAGCAGCTTCCGAAAGATTATTAGGAATTGCTCGAAAACTAGCTCTCATCCAAAAAATACTAAAAGGTATTGACAATCCTATTTGCGGTAAAATTAATGACCAATAAGTATTAACTAAATCATAACTTCTCATTGTGTAATAAAGAGAGATGACAATTGACTCATAAGGAAGCACCAGGCCTAAAAGTAAAATAGCAAACAAAAGTGTTGTACCCATTACATTCAGTTTTTCAAAAGCATAAGCTGCAAGCGTGCTGCAAATCAAAGTTATTCCTACTACAAATAGAACGACAACAAATGATGAAAATAGAGCTGTATCAAATCCTCCTCCATTCCAGGCCTTAATAAAATTATCAAAATATATTCCGTTTGGAATAGTAAAGCCTGATATCCTTTTACCTGGCTCACTTAATGCTAGAAATAAAATAGAAACAAAAGGGTACAATACAAAAAAAGTTCCCGTTAAAAAAATAGTATGAGCAATAATTTTTTCTCTTTTTGTATAATTCACTTTCTTTCCCTCAAAGAAATCAAAATTAGTGAGACCAAGGTGAAAATTAGCAAAGTGAGTATTATACCAAGAGAAGAAGCTGATCCCACTTGCCCTTGCTGAAAAGCTTTTTTATAAATGAACATCGAAGGTATCATAGTTGATGTCCCTGGACCACCACCAGTTGTAATCCAAATCAGATCAAAATTTCTTAAGGCTAAAGTCACAGTAAAAATTAATGCAACAATAATTTCGCCTCTAAGATTAGGCAAAGTAACATTAAAGAATTCTGAAATTGCTCCTGCACCATCAACTTTTGCTGCATCATATAATTCTGTCGGAATTTTTTGAACTCCTGCAATAAACAAAATCATTGCAAAGCCAAACATAACCCATGTGCCTATAAAACCAACTGCAGGAAGTGCATAATCAAAGGAACCTAACCAGGCTCTTGAAACATTCTCAAAACCAAGATAATCCAATCCGACATTCAATGGTCCTTTAGGAGCATAAATCCATCTCCATGAAACACCTACAACAATCATGGACAAAATTTGAGGTAAAAACAAAATTGCTCTGTAAAAAGTTAATCCATAGATTTTAACACGTATCATTATGCCTGCTATTATTAATCCAATTACTATGGGTAAAAAGGAATAGAAAATAATTAATATAAAAGAGTGAACTATTGAGGATGTTATTTTCTTATTATTAAGATTATCGATATATTGTTGAAGTCCAACCCACTTTTTCTCAGATATACCATTCCATTCTGTAAATGATGTATAAAGAGTGTCACCTAAAGGAAATAAAACAAATAAAATATAAAATACGAAAGCAGGTATAATATATAGATATGAAGAGTATTGGAATTTACTTTGAGGTCTATAAATATTTTTATTACTCATAGACCTCAAAAAAGATTAAATTAATTCAAACTTTCAGCTGCCATTGCACTAATAAAGTCTTCTGCAGACGCAGCTCCGCCAATAAGCTTCTGTAGTTCTTGAGTTACGACATCATACATGCCTGGCGTAGCCCAATCAGTATAAAAAGTTTTGGCATTAGCTCCAACTAAAGCATTGGAAGATGCTATTACTTCAGCTTGAAGATTTGATGTTGGTGCAATAGTTGGTGCTTGAGCAGGAACTCTTCCAACTTCCATTAAATCATCTACAAAATCATTACTCATTAAATGAGCTAAAAATTTTGCTGCTAAATCTGGATTTGAAGCTTTTGAGCTTATATGCCATCCTAAAGCAAAAGATCCACCACCAGCAACACTGCTTCCTCCACTAGTAGGCATTGCAAAAGCGCCGACATTGTCGCCCATACCTTCATCCAATTGAGCAGTCATCCATGTACCTGTTAAATTGAAAACACCTTCTCCATTAATGAACATAGCATTTGCATCATCATAACCAATACCAAGAGAGTCAGATCCAAAATAGCCAGCTGCAGCCATGTCAGCTAATTTTTTGGCTGCATCCATTCGTGATGGAGTATTAAATTCAAAGTTTTTTGGATTAAAAATCCAACCTCTAGTATGATTTGGATCGACAAAAGCACCATCAATTATTCCCCAAACATGAATAATTGGCCATCCATCAGCGCCGCCAAGAATGATTGGCAATTCACCTGCTTCTTTTGACACAGCAAGAGCATTTTCAAAATCTTCAAAAGAATTTGGAACGGATAAACCAAGTGCATCTAATTTAGACTTATTATAGAAGACGATTACATCTTCTGCGACAGGGCTAACTCCAAATAAACTTCCTGAGCCCCAAGTGGAACCATCATCACTCCACATGAATTCAGCAAGAGCTCCATCAGCAAACAAATCTTTCCAACCATATTGATCAGCATATTTTTCTAGTGAAATTATTAAACCATTTTGAACTAATGTTCCATCAACAGTAAATCCTTGATTACCATGTGCAAGATCTGGTGGATTATTATCAGCTAGCTTAAGTTTAATAGTAGCCATAAAATCATCCCAACCTAAATAGCTTGCATCTATAGTTACGCCTGGATTAGCGGCTTCAAATTGAGCCGCAGCTCTAGTTAATGTAGACTCATCCCCTGCTTCAGCTAAAATACGCAAAGTTTCTGCATTTATTCCAGTTGAAAAAAATATTAGAGAAGAGAGTAAAACAACAATTTTTTTCATATAACCTCCAAAGTAAAATTATAAGTTAATATGAATACATATTTGATTAAAAATCAAAATAAAACTACTTTTAATTTTTTATTTTTATCTTGACCTGAGTTTAAAAAAAACATCTTTAACGCTTGAAAAAAGGATTCATTTATAGTTTTATTTGAAAGAAAATAAAATATGTCTCAAAAAATTGTATTAATTGGAGCAGGAAGTGCCAATTTTGGACTTGAAGCTGTTTCCGATATTTATAAATCTAAAACTCTCGAAGGTAGTGAAATCGTTCTTCATGATACTGATCAAAAAGCTTTAAAAGAAACACAAGAAGTTGCTGATAAATATAAAGAAAAATGGGGCGTAAATTTTAAAGTATCGTCTGCAACAAGCAGAAAAGATGCATTGAAAGGTGCAACTGTTGTTGTAATTTCTATAGAAGTAACTCCTCGATTTGGTCTATGGGATCAGGATTGGAAAATTCCCCAACAATATGGAATGAAACAGATTTATGCTGAAAATGGAGGGCCTGGTGGTCTATTTCATTCTTTAAGAGTCATTCCTCCTATTATTGAAATATGTGATGACATAAATAAAATTTGTCCAGATGCTTATGTTTTTAATTTTAGCAACCCTATGCAAAGAATTTGTCATGCTGTTAGTGTTAAGTTTCCTGATTTAAAATTTATTGGATTATGTCATGCAATTGCTGAGATGGAAAGAGATCTTCCTGAGCTGCTTAATACAGATTTTTCTAACATAGAGTATCGAGCTGGGGGCCTTAATCACATTAGTATTTTGGTAGATGTAAAATATAAAGATACGCAGAAAGATGCTTATCCTTTAATTAGAAAAAAAGCACTTGAGTACTATAAAAATTACATCATTGATTTTGAAAAAATGAATGAACAATCAACATCACCAGGAGCTGAAAGAGGAATATTTTTAAAATTATTTGAAACTTATAAATATCTTCCTATTACAACAGATAGTCACTTAGGAGAATATCTCCCATGGGCACATAGTATAGCTGATCATTATGCTATTTTAGAATTTTATAAAAATTATAAAAAAAATTGTTTAACGGTTTATAGATCAGAAGAAATGCATGAATTTTATTTTGACAAAAACAGAAAATCAAAAGAGAGATTAATAGATTTAATGGAAGCAATTATTGAAGACAAAAATATTGAAGAAGCTGCTGTAAATATACCTAATAAAGATTTTATTAAACAAATACCTAATGATATAGTTGTGGAAGTTCCAGCAATGGTAAATAACAAAGGAATTAATGGAATTAAATTAGAAAATTATCCAGATAATTTTGCTTCTATCCTTGTTAACCAAGTAGGTACAATAAGATTAACCACTGCTGCAGTTTTAGAAAAATCTAAGTCATTGGCTTTTCAAGCTCTTCTAGCAGATCCTGTTGTTGACAATTACCAATCTGCTGAAAAACTATTAGATACAATGATGACTTTTCAAAGTGAACATTTAGGTTATTTAAAATAAATTGTTAAATTTAGGAATTATTGGATGTGGATCTGTTATGCAAGGTCCATATATGGAATTAGTTAAAAAATTATCATTTAAAAAAATTATTAATTTAAAATCTGTTTCAGATATTAATCATAAAATTGATAAAATAATTAATAAAAAAACTAGATATCAATATTTCTATAAAAATTACAAAAAAATTCTTGAAGATACTGAAATTGATTTAGTACTTGTTTTAACTTCAATGAAAGAACATGCCAAAATTTCTAAGGAAGCTCTTAGAAAGGGAAAGCATGTATTAGTTGAAAAACCAATGGCTACAAACATGAAAGATTTAAAAGAATTAATGCAAATAGCTAAAAAAACAAAAAAATATTTATTTGCTGCGCCATTTGTAATTTTAAGTCCTGTTTTTCAAGCTATTCATCAAGAAATAATTAATAAATCAATTGGAAAAATATCTTTAGCAAGAGCAAGATATGGATGGACTGGTCCTAACTGGGGTGAATGGTATTATCAAACAGGTGGGGGGCCACTCTTTGATTTAGGTGTATACAACATCACCACTCTTACAGGTTTATTAGGTCCAGTAAAAAATATTACAGCAAAATCATCTATTTCTAACCATTTTAGAAAGATTGGTGGAAAAAGAATTAAAGTAAATACAGATGATAATTTTCAAATATTATTAGAATTTAAAAATAATTGTTTAGCGGTAGTAACAACTGGTTTTACTATGCAACAATATAATTCACCTGCCGTTGAAATATACGGAAGTGAAGGAACTATTCAAATGTTAGGGGATGATTGGGAGCCTAAAGGGTTTGAAATTTGGAGAAATAAAAGATCATCGTGGGAATTATATAAAACTCCTTATGCAAATTGGCCATGGGCTTCAGGGTTTACACATTTAGTTGATTGTATATTAAATAATACCAAACCTTTAATAGGTCTTGATCATGCTTATCATGTAAATGAAATAATGATAAAAATTTATGAATCATCACAAAAGAATAAACAAATATTAATAAACAGCACTTTTAAACCTCTTAAATTTTACAAAAAAATTAAAATTAAGAAAAGTCATTTAGACCATGATAGAAATCATGATGACATATAAGCCTTCTCCAAGACCAAGTTATTCCATGCCTACTCATATTGAATACAATAATATGAAAATTCATAAATGGGGTGATGAAGAAGCGGGTTATGTAGATGATTGGATTTACATATCAAATGAAAAATTGCACCAAATTATATTTGGTCTAGAACCTCATGGTTGTTTCAAACATTCAAAAGAATTTAGAACAATATTTGGTGCTGATGAATTACTATATATTCTAAGTGGAATTTTTGTAATTAGCAATCCCGAAACTGGTGAGACACACAAAGTTCTTCCTGGAGATTCTATTTTTTTTCGAAAAGATACCTGGCATCATGGATTTAATTTTAGTGATGATTATCTTCAAGTTCTTGAATTTTTTTCACCCCCTCCATCATTAGGAACTTCTGGAGTCTACGCAAAAACAAAACCATATATTGAGAGTATTGACTACTCAATTGAATCACGTCTCAATAACTGGCTTTTAAATTCTAATGTAACCAATAAAAATAAATCTTTTGCTATAATTAAGGAAAAAGACCATCTTTGGTCATCAGATGAAAAGAATCGGGAAATATTTACAACAACTTTAGCAAATACTAATAATTTATTTGTAAAAAAAATTTCTATCTCTCCAAATCAAACATCTAAAGAAATAGACTTAGAAACTGAAAAAAGTTTGTTAGTGATTTCAGGAAATATCGAAATATATGTATATTTTAATAACAAAGAAGAAAAATTTATGTTGTCAGAAAAAGACGGTTTTTATTTTCCAAAGAAAGTAAGACACAAATTTATAAACCCTTTTAATAAAAAAGTTTCTCTTATTGTCTGTGAAGCAAAAAATTAAAAACCGGTTGTGCAAGTGAGTCCATATTAAAACAAAAACTTTATGAACTTCGTGAGTGTTATATTCTTGATAACGAAGAATACTGTTGGATTCCTAGTAGTAAACAAGATTGATTTTTAACCAATTTTAAAAATTGAACTAAGTAAAAATCTGGAAATAATTAAGATAAAATCAAGATAAAATAGGAAAAATTAACTCCTTTTTTCTAATCTATTGATTTTTGAATAAAAAAGTATTTCATTAAATTTATAAATAAACAAAAGGGAGGAAAAATGTTTCAAATAAAGAAATTATTTTCATTTATCTTTATATCTTTAATATTATTATCATTTAATGCAAATGCTATAAAGGTTGGGTTATCACAACCTAATTTAGGCTGGCCCTATATAGCCGTTGTTACAAACACTCTTATAGCTGAGGCTGATAAAATGGATGATGTTGAGTTAATTGTAATGGATGCCGGAGGTGACATTGCTAAACAGGTTGCTGATTTGGAATCTTTAACTGCTAAGGGAGTCGATGTAATTATGTTTTGCTCTCTAGATGGTAATGCAATTGTACCAGGTTTAATGGTAGCACACGATGCTGGAATTCCTTTACTAGCTATTTCTAATGAACCTAATGAACAAGGAAAAAAACTATATGCAGGATTTTCTGGTCCCGATGATTACGTTCAGGGAGTTATAGCAGCTGAGATTATGCATGAAGCTTTGGGAGGTAAAGGAAATGTTGTTGTGATTGAAGGAAGTCTTGGTCAATCCACTACTGATTTACGAAATAATGGGTTTAAAGATGGTCTATCAAAACTCAATTCTGATATAATAATTTTAGCAAATCAAACTGCAAATTGGGATCCAGTGCAAGCAAAGGCAGTTACTGAAGATTTTATAACTACATTTGGTGATAAAATTGATGGCTTATTCAGTCAAGATGATAATACGGCTGCTTCTGCCGCGGAGGTATTTAAAGATGCTGGTATGTTACCTAGAGTTAAAATTGTTGGAACAGGTGGTAGCACAAATGGTCTTGCTGCAATCAAGGATGGTTTGGTTTACGGTACAATGAATCAATCTCCTTCAACAGATGCTAAACAGGGTTTATCTTTTGCAATAGACCTTGCTAATGGAAAATCTTTACCAGAAGTTAGAAATATTATTCCAATGCCGATAATTACTGCTGAAAATGTTAGTCAGTTTAAAGGAGAATGGTAATTTTATTTTATAAACATAATTTTATTACAAAGAGGCAGATATTATCTGCCTCTTTCTATTTATAATGAATAAAATTCTTGGAATGAAAGTTTATGACAATGATTGGTTTCTTAAATTTCATTTTTCATATTCTGAGGTAGCTAAAATTTTAAAAGATTGGGGTGTTAATTTAATTTTAACTCAAAGTAAATATATCCCTATGCCTGACACTGCTGTAAAAAGTGAAATATCAAAGCAAGAAAAAAAACTTTACAATTCATATAGTGATTTAAAATTTAGAGAAGCTCTCGCTAATGAAGGAATAGATTATTATTCAACTATTTTAATGTTTTTTGATCCTTCAGCATTAGCAATAAATAGAAAACTTTCTGCATATGATGAAAATTTAAAAAAGATGAAAAAAATAGATTGGTATATTGGCATACCACCAACAATGGAAGGACATATAGAAAATAAGATAACTTTGTTAAAAAAAGCTGTAAAAGAATTAAATCCAGATGGAGTTCATTTGGCATTTATGAGATGGCCTGGGTTTTGGGAATTATGGATGCCTGATAGTAAAATAACTGATTTTAATGATTATAGCTTTGATAATATTTCTATTGAAAAATTTTTTCATGATTGTGAGTTAACTAAACCGAAAATTGAAATTAATTCTATACCGAAATGGATTAAAGAAAATTATAGTAATGAATGGATATCATGGAAATGCAGGGTAGTGCAAAATGTAATTAGTAATATTAAATTTGAATTAAGAAGAATTAAACCTGATCTTAAAATTATGCTTAACACAGTTCCTTTTGGCAAGAATGATTACAATAATGCTCAAGATAAAATATTTGGTCAAAATTTTGAATTACTCTCAGAAATTGTAGATACTTTTGAAGTAATGACGTATCATCAAATTTTAAAACGTACTCCAGAATGGATCAAATTATCTGGTGAGGAAATCAAAAACAGAACAAAAAAAAATACAATTTGCACAATTCAAGCTCAACCTTTGTATTTAGAAGGTATTCACAAAAAAGAAAATAGAAATACTGTACTCAATGGAAATGAGTTTAATGAATGTTTAGAATTTATCAAAGATTCAAACATAGATGGAGTAGTAGTTTTTTTATTTACAGATTTTCTTAATCAATATTTTAAAGAAAAAAATAAAAATCTTATCAATAAAATTTTAAATTTCTCAAAATAATCATCATGTTTATATGTCTATGAAAAAAATTATATCTTTAAAAAACATTTCGAAGAGATTTGGTGGTGTAAAAGCAGTAGAGGATATTTCTTTAGATTTATTTGAAAGTGAGGTTTGTGGAATTGTTGGACATAATGGTGCTGGCAAAACTGTCTTAATGAATATTTTATCAGGTGTATATAATTCAGATACTGGCGAAATATATTATTATGGTAATAAAGTTAATTTTAAATCTCCTGCAGATGCTAAAAAAAAAGGTATAGAAACTATCCATCAAAATCTAGCTTTGGCTGAAAATTTGAATGCATCTGCTAATTTTTTTCTTGGCAGAGAAATATATAATAAAATTTATTTCAGAGATGAAAAAAAAATGTTCTTAGAGTCAAAAAAAGCAATAAATAAAATAAATAAATATTTCAAAGATTTTAACACAAATGTAGCCAACCTCTCTGGAGGACAAAAACAATCAATAGCTATAGCAAGAGCTGTTTATTTTAATGCTAAAGTAATAATTATGGATGAACCAACAGCTGCATTGGGCCCTGAAGAAACTTCAGTTGTAAGAGATATAATTAAAAAATTAAAAGAAAATGGAATAAGTATTTTTTTAATTAGTCATGATATTAATGATCTCTTTGATCTTTCAGATAAAATTGCAGTTTTGAAAAATGGAAAGTTAATTGGTGTAAAAGAAAAATTAAATTCTAATAAAGATGAAATATTAGAAATGATAATTACAGGAAAATAATGAAATTTTTAAGTAACAACTCAATTTGGATAATTGTATTTATAATTTTTATTCTAATGTTTTTTGCATCTGAAAATTTTTACACCTTAAATAATCAGCTAAATGTTTTGAGACAAGTATCAATATTAGGGATAATTTGTATTGGT
>Ga0208638_1001729_pt1 | contig 11516 bp, 10 predicted proteins | sample ETNtaG_34_FD_185753 | JGI IMG/M metagenome (GOLD analysis project Ga0208638, IMG submission 185753) | Marine microbial and viral communities from oxygen minimum zone, Eastern Pacific Ocean - ETNP201306SV51 (SPAdes) (version 2) | ecosystem: Environmental > Aquatic > Marine > Oceanic ...
AAGCAGCAGGTATAGTTTTATCGCAACCTGTTGTTAATATAACTCCATCTATTGGATAACCATAAAGAACTTCCACTAAAGATAGATATGACAAATTTCTATCTAAAGCTGCTGTTGGTCTTTTTCCCGTTTCCTGAATTGGATGTGTGGGAAATTCCATTGGTACACCGCCCGCTTCTACTATTCCTTCTTTAATAATTTTACTTAAAGCTAAAAAATGTCTGTTACATGGAGAAAGATCGCTACCAGATTGTGCTATTCCTATTATAGGTTTGCCTGACTGCAAATCTTCTCTTTTCAATCCATAATTTAAATAACGTTCTAAATATAAAGCGGTTAATCCAGGATCTTTTGGATTATTAAACCACTCTTCGCTTCTTAATTTTACTTTTTTCATTGAATTATTCTTATACTAATCCTGCATCAACAATAAAATTTTGCTTAGTACAGCCCGATGAAACATCTGATGATAAATATAAAACCATACTTGCAACATCTTCTGGTTTCAATTGACGCTTTAAACATTGTTTTTCTAAAATTGATCTTTTGTATTCGGGTGTAAGCCAGTTTTTGATCTGTCTCTCAGTAGCTATTGATCCAGGTATTATGGAATTTGATCTAATGTTATGTGGTCCCAATTCTCTTGCAAAAGATCTCGTTAATCCTACAACAGCTGATTTAGCTGTTTCATAACCAACTTTATCACCTTCTCCCATCATCCAAGATACTGAACCTATGTTTACTATTGATCCACAACCTTTTTTAATCATTCCATCTTTAGCTGCTTTGATTGTAAAAAAAAAATGTTTTAAATTGACAGCCATTCTATTGTCCCAATATTCTTCATCAACTTCATCAGTAGTATGACGTTGATCATTGGCAGCATTATTTACAATCACATCTATTGAACCCTTTTCTGAATTTATTTTTGATATTACACTTTGTAATTTACCAATATCTGTTAAATCACAGTTAAAATATGTTGGTGTCTTAAATTTTTTTTTATCAATTAAGTTAATTAATTTATTAGACTCATCGTCATTTATATCTACAAAATAAACGTCACTTCTTTGTTCACAAAAATATTCAACAATTGAAGCTCCTATACCTGATCCACCGCCTGTTATAAAAACTCTTTTATTATTAAGATCAAAATATTTAGCTTTCATTTATATTCTTTCTTTTGAATTTTTATCAAATAAAGAAATTTGAGATAAATCAAAATATAATTTAATTTCTTTGTTTATTTCTATTTTTGTTGTTGACGGAAATTTTGCTAAAACTTCTTGATTATAATAATTTAAAGTTATGATTTGCTCATGCCCTATATACTCACTTAAATCAGCTTTTAGTTTAATTTCAAAATCTTCTTCATTGCTTTTTTTATAATGAATATGTTCCGGTCTAATACCAAAATATACTTCTTTACTATCTAACTCTATTTTTTTCTCAAAATTATAATTATTTATTGGTATCTGAAAGCCATTACTAGCACCTTCTCCTGCAAATGATAATTGATCTGATTTTTTTATTATATTACCTTTAATTAAGTTCATTGAAGGCGAACCAATAAAATCAGCTACAAATGTATTGCTTGGCTTATTATAAATAATTTCTGGTGTATCATTTTGCTGAATAACGCCGTGATTCATTATTGCAATTTTCGTACCTAAGCTCATAGCTTCTGTTTGATCATGAGTAACATAAACAACCGTTGTTTTTAATGTTTGGTGTAACTTTTTAATTTCACGTCTCATTTCTACTCTTAGTTTTGCATCCAAATTTGATAAAGGTTCATCAAACAAAAATATTCTAGGCTCTCTAACTAAAGCTCTACCTATTGCTACACGCTGTCTTTGACCACCGGATAATTGTGAAGGTTTTCGATTTAACAATTCATCTACTTTTAAAAAAGATGAAACTTTTTTAAGTTGCTCTTCAATTTTTTCTTTTGATGTTTTTGCTTGTTTAAGGCCAAAAGTTATATTTTCTTTAACATTCATGGATGGATAAAGTGCGTAAGATTGAAAAACCATTGCAATATTTCTATCTTTTGGTTCAACCTTGCTAACATTGTAATCATCTATATAGACATTTCCTTCATTAATCGTTTCTAAACCTGCTATTATATTTAATAAAGTGGATTTACCGCATCCAGAAGGACCTAGAAGCACTAGAAAATTACCTTCATCAATTTCTAAATTTATTTTTTTTAAAACCTCTGTGGTTCCAAAATTTTTTGACAAATCTTCAATTTTTAATGTTTTCATTTTTATCCTTTCACTGCTCCTGAAGTTAAACCTCTTATAAAATATTTACCCGCTAACACATACACAATGAGTGTTGGAATACCGGCAATAATTGCAGATGCCATATCTACATTGTATTCTTTAACACTAGTGCTAGATAAAACCATATTGTTTAAAGCTACCTGTATTGGTGCCGCTTCACCAAAAGAAAAAGTTGATCCAAATAGAAAGTCATTCCATATTTGTGTAAATTGCCAAATTACAGTTACGACAATTATTGGTGCTGATATAGGAAGTAGTATTTTAAAAAATATTTTAAAAAACCCAGCACCATCTATCCTAGCTGCTTTAACTAACTCAGTTGGTATTGAAACATAATAATTTCTAAAAAATAATGTTGTAAAAGGTATTCCATAAACAGAATGTACTACCACTAATCCTAAAATTGAATTTGATATACCTAGCACTCCCAAAGTTCTTGCCATTGGAAGTAAAATTGCTTGAAAAGGTATAAAACAACCAAATAGTAAAAATAAAAAGACCCACTGATCTCCTTTAAATCTCCATTTGGTCAAAACATAACCTGTCATGGCTCCAATAAAAGTAGAAAAAAAAACTGCAGGAACAACCATTTTAATTGAATTCCAAAAGTAAGGACGTAAAAAAGTATCTCCTGCTCCATAACCTCTTCCTCCCCATGCTACAGCCCATGGTTTAAAATTTAATTGACTAGGCCAAGTAATTAGATTGCCTTGTCTAATTTCTGGCATTGTTTTTAATGAAGTTACAACCATCACATATAATGGAAATATAAAATAAGAAGCAAAAAGTATTAAAACGAAATACAAAAACCATCTCAAAAACATGTTTGTTAATTTTGATTTTTGCTCAAGTTGTTTGTATGAAGATGCTCTTATATTAGCTTGCATTTTCTCTCCTTAATTCAGAATAAAGATAAGGTATAATTACTGCTGCTACTGCCATAAACATCATCATCGCACTTGCAGCAGATAAGCCAACTTGACTTTTGTGAAAAGCAGTTTGCGTCATGTATAAAGCCGGCATAGTTGTTGAAATACCAGGTCCTCCCTGTGTAAGGGCTACTACTAAATCATAACTTTTAATCGATATATGAACCAAAATCACAAAACTGGTAAAGAACACGGGTCTCATCATTGGTATAAGTATTTTCCAATATACTGTAAATAATCCAGCTCCATCAATTTTTGCAGCTTTTACAATTTCGTCTTCAACAGATCTAAGGCCTGCTAAAAATAAAGCCATCACAAATCCTGCTGATTGCCATACCCCAGCTATAACAATGGTATAAATAGCCATTTCCCTATTAACCAGCCAATCAAAAGTAAAATTTTCAAACCCCCAATCAATAAACATTTTTTGAATACCTAAACTTGGATTTAAAATCCATTTCCATGCAGTTCCAGTAACAATAAAAGAAAGTGCCATAGGATATAGATAGATAGTTCTAAGAACACCTTCTGCTCTAATTTTTTGATCAAGAAATATTGCGAGAATAATTCCTAAAACAATGCAAATAATTAAAAAAAGTGCTGTAAAAATAAGTAAATTATCTACAGCGATAAGCCATTTACGCGAAGCCCATAGTTTAACATATTGACCAACACCCCAAAGTTCATATTTTGGAAGAATTTTTGAATTTGTAAATGATATATAAAAAGTCCAAAGAATAAAACCATAAACAAACCAGCTTATTAAGCCAACGGCTGGGGCTAATACAACTTTAGGTAAATTTTTTTCTAAAAACTTTAACATTTTTTTAATTCCTAATAAAAAAAGGCCACTTAAATAAAGTGGCCTTTTTTAAAAAAATTAATTACATATTTTGTAAAACAGAATCAGCTAAAGCATTAGCAGCGTCATTTGAAGACATGCTAGAATTAAAGTGCTCTGTAATAACGTCTTGAAGAGCAGCTTTCATTGTATTGCCTTGAGCCATACCGTGAGCAAAACTTGGAACTAAACCTCCCTTTGCTCCAGCTGTTTTAATATCAGCATTAGATGTTTTTGCACATTGGTCAAACTCATCCATTGATACATCTAAACGAGCTGGGATTGAACCTTTGTACAGGTTAAAAACTTTTTGAAAGTTTTTACCCATCATAAGTTTAGCCAATAGTTTTTGACCTGCTTGTTTGTCAGGATCGCTAGTTTTATAGAAAATAAAACTATCGACATTGTACAAGTATCCATTGTTTGATGGAGTTGAAGTACAGTAATAATCTACACCTGGTGTTTTGCCAGCAGCTTTAAATTCTCCTTTAGCCCAGTCTCCCATAATTTGAAAACCAGCTTTACCTTCAATAACCATACCGGTTGCAACGTTCCAGTCTCTACCTGGACTACCTTCGTCAGTATAGTTTTTTAGTTTTCTCATTTGATCAAAAACTTTAACTGTAGTTTCGCTCCTTAGGCAGTTTTCATCTAATTTAACATAACAATTTTTGTAATAATTGTTTCCACCTATACCTAAAGCTACTGCTTCAAACACTGTAGCGTCTTGCCAAGCTTGACCTCCATGAGCAAATGGAATTATTCCTGCTGCTTTTAGTTTGTCAGCTGCAGCATTCAATTCGTCCCAAGTTGTAGGTATAGAAATACCATTAGAATCAAATACTGATTTATTAGCCCACAGCCAATCTATTCTGTGAATATTTACCGGAGCAGCACAATATGGACCGCTATTATTTTGACATTTATGCACTGCCGCTATCATAGGATCTAATAAATTGTCCCAACCTTCTGCTTTTGCTACTGAATCAATATTATATGGCGCTACTACTCCTTCTTGATCATATTCTTGAATTGTAGGACCTTTGATTTGAGAAGCTGAAGGAGGATCACCAGCAACTATTCTTGCTTTTAACGCAACGTTTGCAGCGTCACCACCGCCACCCGTTACAGGCATATCCAACCATTCACCACCATTTGCAGCGAAATCGTCTTTTAATACTTTAAGTGCAGCTGCTTCACCTCCAGACGTCCACCAATGCAAAACCTCGATTTTTGGTCCTGCAAATGAAACAATAGGAGTTAATGCAAATACCATTAAAGCAATTAACATTCTTTTCATATTTTCCCTCATTTTCTGTTGTAGGTTAACTTTAATAGAAGAATTATAGAAACATTAATTATGAATTGATAATAAAAAAACTTTGCACAACTTCTAATTGATTTATGTTTTGTTGTAAATAAGCAGCGATTTGTTTGAAAAAGGTTATTAATTTTTTTTATTGAAAAAAAACTTTTACGAAAAATACTAGTAATTTGCTTTTCTGCCTAATCTTGCTGCTCCTCTAACTCCACTAGCATCCCCATATTTCGGTTTAAGAAATATTCCTTCATATTCTCTACCCACAACGTATTTTTTTACCAAATTTTCAACTTCATCAAAAAAATTTATTTCGTTGGACAATCCACCTCCAAAAACAAATGCATCAGGGTCTAGAATGTTGATAATCGTAGACAAAGACATTGCAAGATTAATTTTAAACTCTTCAATAATTTTTTCTGCTTCAATATCATGTCTACGAAATGCGTTAAAAATTTCATGAGCTTTTAATTTTTTTCCGTATTTTTTATAATAATTTTTTGAAAGTCCATGACCAGAAACAAAACTCTCAATCTCACTTTCCCTCAAAATATTAGTTTCAAGATTTTCCCTTTTTGCAGCCAAATAAGGTAATTGATTATGACCCCATTCTCCGCCCAGACCATTTGTTCCAGCAACAATTTTTTTGTCAACCACTAAACCACCACCGCAACCCGAACCTAAAATAACCCCAAAAACTATCTTATAGTGTTCACATGAACCATCGATTGCCTCCGATAGTGTAAAGCAATTTGCGTCATTTTCACAGAAAACTTCTCTTTTCAAAGACTCTCTAAGATCTTTTTGTAGTGGTTTTTTTTCAATCCAATAACAATTCGGAGCATTTTTTACTAGACCTGTGTGTGTGGAATGAATTCCAGGATGACATACACCAACGTCTAATTTTTTGTTTAATTTTTTTTCTAATCCCAAAACTATTTTTTTAATTGCTTCAATAGTTTGGATATAGATTTTTGGACATTCTATTCTTTCACGAAAACTTTCTGATCCATCTTCATCAAGAACTACACTTTCAATTTTGGTAGCTCCAATATCTATTCCTATTTGCATAAAAGTTAATAAGTTCTTTTTTTAATCAGTTTGAAATTCCTAAATGAGTATATTTGATGTTAAGATAATCTTTAATTCCCATAGAACCACCCTCTCTTCCATAGCCAGTTTGTTTAATTCCTCCAAAGGGTGCTTCCGCAACAGCTACAACAGGAGTATTTACTGCTACAATTCCTGTTTCCATTAACTCCGAGGCTTTATGGGCCTTTTCCATTGAATTCGTGAAGATATAACTTGCAAGACCGAGATCATGATTGTTGGCTCTCTTAATTACTTCATCAAAATGTTTGAAAGTTGTGATTGGCACCAAAGGACCAAATGGTTCAACTTTCATAATTGTAAAATGATCTTTTATATTATCAAAAACCGTAGGCTCATAAAAATATCCTTTATTAAATCCAGAAGGCTTTTGTCCTCCACATAAGATTTTTGCTCCTTCTTTTTTTGTTGTTTCGACCATTTGTTCAATTTCTTCTAATCTTTTTTTTGTTGTCATTGGCCCTAACTCAACTCCTTCATTTAAGCCATTTCCAATTTTAAGTTTTTTTGTTTTTTCAACAAAGGATTTTGTAAATTCATCTTTTTTGCTTTCATGAATATAAAATCTACTTGGTGATATACAAACTTGTCCATTATTTCTAAATTTAGCTGCAATAGCCATTTCAGTTACTTTTTGGATATCTGTATCGTCAAATACAATAAAGGGGGCATGGCCGCTTAATTCCATAGTAACCCTTTGAACTTTGTCAGCAGCTTGTTTTAAAATCAATTTACCAACTCTTGTAGAACCTGTAATCGAAACTTTTTTAATTATATCTGAAGAAATAAGTTGAGAAGAAATTTCAGCAGGATCTCCTGAAAGTAAATTTACAACACCTGGAGGGACACCAGCTTCATTAATAATATTCATCATTTCCATAACACATCCTGGGGTTATTACATCTGGCTTACATATGACAGAACAGCCAGCTGCCAATGCTGTTGAAATTTTTCTCGCTGCTAAAATTACTGGAAAATTCCAAGGAACTAGTGCAGCTACTACACCAACTGGTTGATAGTAAACATGTATTCTGGTGTTTTCAAATCTACTTTCAACAGTTTGACCGTAAATCCTTTTTGTTTCTTCTGCATTCCATTCAAAAATATCTGCAGCTCCATCAACTTCTCCTACTGATTCAGCTAAAGGTTTACCAACTTCTAGAGTAAGCCATTTAGCGAGAACATCGTTTTTCTTTCTAATTAAATCTGCAATATTTCTAATTATGGAAGCTCTTTGCCAAGGTTGAGTTTTTTTCCAAATTTCAAAACCTTTTTCTGCTGACTTTAAAGCTTTTTCAACATCAGCTGAGGATGCCTTGGAGGCATTACCAATTATTTCTTCTGTGGCAGGATTGATAACTTCGTAAGTTTCTTTTTTTTCAGATGGTTGCCATTTACCATCAATAAATTGCCCAAATTTGCTATACATCAGTTTTTTTTTCTCATATAATAGTATACTTCTTATAGAATAGTTTTCCTTTATATTGTGTAAAGAACAAATATTCCATCACTGAAATAGAAGCAAATAAGAAATTCGAAAAAAGATTGAGATCAATAAAAGATGAAAAAAATTAAATTAGCAGTTGTAGGCGTAGGTAATTGTGCAAGTTCATTAATTCAGGGAATCGAATATTACAAACATCATCATAATGAACATTCCAATGGCATTATGCAGCCGCAAATTAATGGATGGAGACCACAAGATATAGAAATTGTAGCAGCTTTTGATGTTGATAAGAGAAAAATAGGATTGCCAATTGCGAAAGCAATTTTTGCAGAACCTAATTGTACAACAGTTTTTCAAAAATTAATTCCAGTAAACGGGGTTAGGGTAAAAATGGGTCCATTATTAGATGGAATGGCTGATCATATGAAGGAATATCCTGAGACTCAATCATTTAGAGTTGCAGATGTAAAACCAGTGAACATTGTTGAAGAATTAAAAAATAGCGGTGCAGAAGTTATGGTTTGTTATCTACCTGTAGGTTCTCAAAAAGCTGCTGAATTCTACGCCAATGCCTGCTTAGAGGCTAAAGTAGCTATGGTTAACTGCGTTCCAGTTTTTATTGCTTCAGATAAAAAATGGGCGAATAAATTTATACAAGCTGGTGTACCAATAATTGGGGATGATATAAAAAGTCAGGTTGGAGCAACCATTGTTCATAGAGTTTTAAGTCGTTTATTTAACGATAGAGGTTGCAAAATATTAAGAACCTATCAATTGAATACTGGTGGAAATACTGACTTTTTAAATATGATCGAAAGGTCAAGATTAAAATCTAAAAAAATTTCAAAAACAGAATCTGTCCAATCACAATTAGATGTTCCTCTAGATTCTAAAGAGATTCATATTGGTCCTTCAGATTATGTTCCTTGGCAAAAAGATAATAAAGTTGCTTTCATACGAATAGAAGGAGAAGGTTTCGGTGGTGCACCTATAAATCTTGAAATGAGATTATCTGTGCAGGATTCACCAAATAGTGCAGGTGTAGTTATCGATGCCATTCGCTGCGTGGCACTCGCTAGAGAACGTGGATTAGCAGGTCCTCTTAACAGCGCTTCATCGTACTACATGAAAACTCCCCCAGTACAGCATCGTGATCATATAGCACGCGATTTAACAAATGAATTTATTAGGGGAGAAAACATTAAAGCAAATAAAAGTACAATAAATTAATTTTTCTTAACATTTTAATTATTCATTACTCGTAAATTTATTTTTTCTATTTAAAATATAATTAATAAAAAAAAATTAATAATGATTAAGATTAGTAGATTATGAATTCTTTTGATGCATGTGTTATAGGGCAAATAGTCAAAGATTATAACTTTCTTCCAGTTAAAGGAAAAAAGTGTGTAAAATTAGCTGGAGGGACAGCATTCTATTCTACTCATGCTTATTATACGCTCGGTTTAAAAACAGCTGTTCTTACAAGTTTTAACAAAAACGATATTTTCGATTTAACTCCAGATTTTAAAAATGGAAAAATATCAATTTTTAACAATAAAAAAGCTACCACAACAGAATTTAGAAACTACTATAGAAAAAACAAACTAAATTTTCGATCTCAAGAAGCAATTTTCAACAATAGGCCTGTGACAGGTAAGCTAGGTAAAGCTAGAATTTATCATTTCGGTCCTTTAATTTCAAACGACATAGACATCAAACTTTATCAAGTAGTTAAAAAACTAAATGGATTAAAAGTCATAGATATTCAAGGATTGCATAGAAGTATTAGAGAAAAAAAGATTATTGAAAAAAGAAATACTAAAGTAGGAAAATTCTTGAAATATTTTAATATTTTAAAATGCGATTCCAGAGAATTGCATTTAATTAAAAAATTTGATGATAAATATAAAATAATTAATTACCTCTTTGACATAGGTATATCTGAAGTAATAGTAACCAAAGGCGTTTTTGGTTCTACAATTTATTCTAAATCAGAAGGGAAAATTAGCATTCCATCATTCATACCAACCAAAGTTATAGATTCAACCGGTTGTGGAGATACTTATACCGCAATTTATTGTTATGCTAGATTAAAAAAATATTCCATCTATCATTCAGGATTATTAGCTAGCGCAGGCTCAGGTATGAAAACAGAAAAAACTGGGGGTTTAAATAGTTCTTTTAAAATGATTAAAAAAAGAGCTAATTCAATATGTCAAATTTGAAAAGAGAAAATGAAAAATAAAAATATAGACACTGCAGTTATTTTAGCTGCTGGAAAAGGTGAAAGAATATCAAACACAGACGGGTTTGTTGCAAAACCATTAATTAAAATTTTTGATGTAAGTTTAATTGAAAGATCAATTAAAAATTTAATTAATAATTTAAATATAAAAAAAATATATATTGTTACAGGTTTCAATCATAATGAAATAAACAATCATTTAGTTAAATTACAAAATAAATTTTCTCTAAATATAGAGGCTGTATTCGCAAAGGATTGGGAGAAAGGTAATGGTGCAAGTTTTTTAGCCATTTTAGATAAAATTAAGCATGAACAATTTTACCTGTTAATGGTAGATCACCTATTCAACGATGAATTTTATAAAACTATCTTAAAATACAAAATTAATAATAAATCTTGTTTAATTATCTCTAGAACTTTGTCCTCCTTGAACGATTTTAATGATGCCACTAAAGTTAAAGTTGGTGGGGAAAAAATAAATGACATTGGAAAGTCTATAAAAGACAGTAATGCTTTTGACACAGGTTTTTTCATATTAAATTCATCGGAATTTAATAATGTTAGTAAATTATCAGTTAGAAAAAAGCTTTCTTTAACTGAGGTTATTCAAGAATTGGTTCAACAAAAAAAATTATACTTTATTGAAGTTTCAGAAGATAGCTGGTTTGACATTGATACAAATCAGGATTTACTTAAAGCAAAAAATTATTTATTAAATAATTCAAATTCAAAAATTAATGATGGTTCAATATCTAAGTATATAAATCGACCAATATCTAAATGGATAACATCTAAAATAACAGATTATCCATTAACACCTAATCAAATTTCCATTGTAGTGTTTTTTGTCTCTATGTTGTCAGGCCTAATAATTTCAATGGAGGGCTATTTTTTTCTGCTGTTGGGTGCTTTGTTGGCACAATTATCTTCTATATTAGATGGTTGCGATGGTGAAATTGCAAGATTGAAACTTTTGAAAAGCAAGTTCGGGGGATGGTTTGATCAGGTCCTAGACCGCTATAGTGACTTATTTATTTTCACAGGGTTAACATTTCACACATATTTTATTCATAAAACATTAACTGTATTCTTTATTGGTTTTATTGCGGTTGGTGGAAAAATAATTTCAAGCTACACTGCTTATGTATATGATTCTGTAGACTCTACTCGTAACAGTATACGCATTGGGAGGGATTTAATAATATTTATCATATTGATAGGTGCGGTGCTCAATATTCCATATATTACATTGGTGGTTTTAGCATTTATTATGAATGCAGATGTCTGCAAGAGACTGTGGATACTAAAAGATAAACTAGATTATTAATTATA
>Ga0208638_1001754_pt1 | contig 11428 bp, 8 predicted proteins | sample ETNtaG_34_FD_185753 | JGI IMG/M metagenome (GOLD analysis project Ga0208638, IMG submission 185753) | Marine microbial and viral communities from oxygen minimum zone, Eastern Pacific Ocean - ETNP201306SV51 (SPAdes) (version 2) | ecosystem: Environmental > Aquatic > Marine > Oceanic ...
GGACAAATTTATGTCCCCTGTAATGAAGTGTAAAAACGTTTTTAGTGAATTTATTTTATTAAATATGCTTTCCGAACATCCGAACCAATAGGAGTTTGAATTCGTATGAAATAAATCCCGGATGCAAATGATTCAGCGTTCCATTTCAAAATATGATGGCCGGCTGTCATATGGTCATTGTTAAGCAGTGTTTCAACGAGTCTACCTTGAACATCAAAAACCATAATTTGAGTAGGCATTTCATTAGGTAACGTTAAAGGAATTGAAATTTCTGGATTGAATGGATTGGGATATAATTGACCCAAACTTACATTTCGAGGAATTTCAATACGGTCTGGTGTTGATTTTTCACTGAAATTTATCTGTTGACCCGTCGGACAACATGCGTTAATTGCAGTAATTGAGCTTACATTGCAAGGTATTGTAAGTTTTATTTCACTTTGTGAATTTTGCCCTGTCATGTCAATTCCTACAATCCGCAGACGTTCATTATTTTGATGTGTTTTAACTACCCATCCATCAGGGATTACAAGTTGGTCCATAGTTGCATTTACATCGACATCTAAATCAATTTGAAAGCCACTTATCTGCTGATCATTGGAAAATGTAATAAGTGTGTTTTCTCCTTCCCTACCTAATTCAAGACGACCATCACCACCATCATATCCACTTGTAGTTAAAGCGCTTTGGTCTAAAATGTCTTGAACCAAGAAAATCGCATCCATGAAATTAATGTTACCATCTCCAGTATAATCAGCTACTTCACCTGTACAGCCAGGATAGTTATCATCCAGAATAAGGTCTATTAAATATAAAACATCAATTACATCAATAAGCGGAGCAGCATCTTCAACATCCCCATTAACATTACCCATAACATAAACATTGACATTATCACAGGCATCACAGGCATCTCCGGCGCCATCACTATCAATATCTGCCTGATCAGGATTATACGTATCCGGGCAATTATCATCTGAATTGACCACACCATCTTCATCCGTATCATTGTTCATTTCATTGACACGGCCTGCTTCAGCCTGATAAATTTCTTTGGACGAATAATTTTGCACGAATGCTACTATATTCAGATCGCTTATATTCCAAGTTACTGTGCTATTATTGGGCCAGTTGGAATCCATGGTCCACTCATAATTCATTTGCACATTATTAGTACCATCAAGAGTGATAGCATCACCCGTATTTGTTGCTGTAAGATATTCGATGATCACTCCATGGTGATGTAGAAGACCATTGGGTCCGGCATAATAAACTGAATCGATGGTTGCGGCAACTATCAATACGGTATTGGCAGACGAAAGATCAGCTTCACTGGAGACAAGTACACTTACATCAACTTCATAGACGTCAATTCCACCACTCAATTCAATAGTCACAGGTGTTTCTTCACCAATCATGGCAAGAGCGTGTGAGCGCCAAGTAGTTGGGCCAGAACCAGAATCATCGCCACCAGTAAACATATGCGGCGTATAATTATTGCCATAATAATCATTGCGGGCCTGGTTCAATGCAGTATTATATAAGTAAAACGGATCATTACCAGCACCTGGCCACCAAACATGATATCTAATTTGACACCAGTTGGCAACATTATCATCTCCAACGTATGTGGATTGACTAGGATCTGTAAAATTGTCTAGCTGTTGCTCCGCAGCAGCACAGGGTCCTCAGGTAGTGGACGTAATTAATTCACTTAATGCTTTTTTAGATGCACCTTGTAAAAATGACGCAATAATAAGAAAATAAAATATTGATTTATTCATTTATGTATCCTTTTTAATTAAAGCTATGAAATTTACCATATATATATTCAGTTAAAAAACAGTAGTTAGACCCAATTTAAATCCATCATCAAATGGTTCAATGATCCTACACACGCCATTGGTACAAATCAAGCCACCCTTTAAAGATCCATAAAGTAATGAGAGTCTCATTGAAGTTGTAACATTATAAATAATTTCTATATTGACCCAATTTTTTGTTTGATCAATGCCTAAGAACTCTTCTAAAGGGTTCAAATGATGACTATCATCAATTCCGGTTTTGGAAATATTTGTTCTATCTAGTGTTAATGTTGCAGACCAGCGAGGTGACTTACCAATACTTATACTCATAAAATGATTTGTTTCAAAATCTAGAAATTCATCATTGTCTGGAATACCATTTTCATTTATATCATTATAAAAGTCACTATAAAAAGTGTCTATAACTGTTGAACCATTAAGTGTCTCTATACGCCCAAAACCCTTGGATAAAAATTGAGTCTCTATTTTTGCATTAACACTCCATCCATTTTCTAATGAATAACTAAAATTAAGTGGAAACGTTTGCCCTGAAGTCAGCATATAATATTTTGCACTAGAAGTATCTGTTTTAGTATGTGAAGTAAGCTCAGTCACATCGTAGCTATCACCTGCACCAATTTTAATATGAAAATTTCCATCTAGTAAATTGAATGAAAGCTCTCCATAGACATCTCTAAATGGTGTTGCAGCTAGATCTGAAATAGGTAAATGGGATTTTTCACCCTCTTTCTGCCAAGAATAATCTTGTGAACTCAACACCCAAGGGGTAGATCTACTCGATACTGAATACAATCCAAAAAAGTCAATCCAGTCCCTTAACATGCCCATAATCTCAATCTTATATCCCACTTCATTATTAAAATCCGATTGATGTGAAATTCGATTCATGAGCACATTCTCATGAATATTCATGGCTATTGGTGGATTCTGAAAAGGTTGAAACATTCCATAATTAGAAACTATATCCCAACGATTTAAGGGATCTAATGCACCAAACTGGTAATTAATATATTCCATATTTATAGAAAACAGATCTAGATATATGTTCAAATTCCCATAGAATGCACGTCCATCTTCATGATCTCTATAACTTGCATTATCTTCCTCAAACTCAAAAGATCTGTTCATGATGTATTCTATGTAAAAGTCGTACAGAGTATTATTATAGCTATAGCGGCCGCTGATTAATTGATTTTTTATATTTAGCGTATCTGACAGTGCATCGGCATGATCTTCTTTTGACTGGAGGAAAGATGTACCAATTAAATGATTACCTAACATGTAAGTCATATCAAGGCCATAAAGATTGTGGTTTGTTATATAATTATGCACTCGGTTATCAAACCCTGGAGCATAGATCGAACTTTGTGCAAATTTTGCCTTACCGGTAATGAATTGTACCTCAAAAGGATGAACATTATAAGAAATACTTAAACCACGTATACCCGTGTCTCTATCAATTGGCTGGTCATCAATTGAATTAAGAACGATTCCTCTTCCCCAAATTTCATATAAATCACCAAGCTTTAAGGATAAGTCGCCATGATCATATTCTAATCGCAATTTGCGCATTCCATTAAGTGATCGTCCCAATTCAGGTGGGTCACTAAATTCAAACTGCAGCCAATTATTAAAATTGCCATACTGAAGATGAGTGTTAATAAGAGTTTCATTGTAGTAAAAACCAGATCTGTTTTCACCTATCCGCGTTTCAGTATTTCCTGTGAATGAGACCTGGGCAAATACCATTGATAAAGAAAGTAATAAAATGACTTTCTTCATTCAGAAATCTCATCCTGTATATTTAATGCATGACGGATCTGTTCTTCTATCTCGATTTCATCACCTGGCAGATATCCCTGGTGAAACCATACCATTTCCCTTTTTTGATTAATGATTAATAAAGTTGGGAGCAATAATGCATTCATTTTTTGGGCCACTTGTTGATTAGGATCAAGGCCAACCAAAAATTTGAATTTTTTACTGCGTATGTAGCTTTTTACTTTGGACATACTTTTTGGTGAATCCGTACTGATACAAAGTACTTGAAACCCATATTCTTCATACTTTTTATGAAATTTGTCTAAATGAATCATTTCCTTTTTACATGGTGCGCACCATGTAGCCCAGAAATCAACCAAAACAGGACCATCTTTCAAAAGTTCATTTAAAGACGTATGCTCTCCATCCATCAACTTGAACGATAAGTTAGGTAAGGCAGTATCCAATAATGGTTCTGCATTGAGCATAGATCCGCACAGGAGACTTAATAAAATAAGTTTCTTCATTTTTTTCCTATTTTAATTGAATCGGGTATTAGTTAAACAAGGAAATCTACTTAAGATACGATTTTAAGAAATATATTACTTACAGCAGAGACTGTAAGAAAGAAGACAGTTCTGTTTCAGGGACAAACTTCAAACTCACTCTGCGAATGCTGTCAGCTGTTGGTATGGGTAAACTAAACGTATATGTTACGGGGATTTTCACCGATTCCATGGCAACTTGTAATGACCAACCTCCAATTGTAAAATCGATGAGTGGTGAAAATTTATGATCAGTGAAATAATGAACGTTCGCAGATTCAAGTTGATAAATGGCAGCTTCTGGAGTATCAACAATCAAAACTATCGGTTTATTAAATTCATTTAAAAACGAAATAACAGGTACAGCCCTGTATTTGCCGAATCGAATCTTTTCGTGCAACGCATCAGAAAAATTGAATTTTTCCTTATTAAAATCAAAAATCATCAGGGAGCCGTCCTGTTTCAACCCGGTATAGGGCAAAGACTTGAGCATGTCAGCAATTACATAATCTTTCAGCGAATATTCTATATTGATACTGACATTCATGATTTTTGCGTTTTCTTCAGCGTATTCAAAAATAGGTTTTTGGATTTCAACATTATAAGGGCTGGCCATCAGGTCATCTAAAACATTCATGAGCATCAATGTATTGGCATCATTTTCCGGATTATAGCTGGGCTGGGAACTGCTCCCTAAATCCAAAACCCATTCTTCTCCTTCCTTGAACGATTCATCTTTGGAAGGAAGGCTTCTTGCACCAATGACAAGATCCATACTTTTTTCCAATTCATCAATGGCCATATCAATATCTCTACTGACATCTTTTGAATCACTAAAAATAGATGACTTTATAGGTGGCGATTTGTCAATTGAAAATTCCGGATAGATGGATTTTTTCTTTTTATCCACGGGTATAAATGGAGTTAACATTGTTTCCACAGTTAAAGTTAATTTCATATTCAATTCAGAAACTTCATTGTAATTACCTGAAATTTTACGACGATCTGTTTCTTCCCATGTGGCGATATCCACCAGTTGCAAGTTTATACTAATGTTATCCAGTTTACGCTCAAATTTCCCCAATAGTAAAAAATTTCTGGAACCGCGTGGTTGATGGAGCAAGAGCGAACGATTATTCATGATCGTTTCCAGATCATCTTGGCCTTGTATTCGCAATTTAGAAACATCCTTAAATTTGGCATTGAGCATATCTACGAATCCCTGCCCAAGCCAGTCTATAGATGGTTCCTGTGTAACATTATCAAATTTGATGATATATAAATAAACAGATGGTCCTGCCTGAAGGATTGAAAAAAGAGTAATTCCGGAAATAATTGATTTAATGGACGTCCGCATAAGCATTCAAATTAGGAGGAATTTTTCCATTTTGCCAATGCTAATTCTTTTGACTTTGTTGTTGTTTTTCCAACTTCGCCCATGTGTTTCTTAATGGAACCGTCCGATTAAATACCGGTTTTTCCTGTGTAGAGTCCGGATCTTTATAAAAATAACCTAATCGTTCGAACTGAATATGTTCTCCTAATTCTACATCTGAAAGAGAAGGCTCAAGTTTGCATTCATTTAAAACGATTAATGAATTTGGATTTAATACATCTTCGAAATTTTTCGATGTTGCCGGATTCGGAACTGAAAATAACCTATCATATAATCGCACTTCAGAATTCATAGCATCATTTGCAGACACCCAATGAATTGTGGCTTTTACTTTCCTACCATCTGGTGCAGATCCACCTTTTGTTGCCGGATCATAAGTACAATGTAATTCAATAACATTACCCTGATCATCTTTAACGACGTCATTACAGGTAATAAAATATGCATACCGCAAGCGCACTTCTCTGCCCGGAGCCAGGCGGAAAAACTTCTTGGGCGGATCTTCCATAAAATCGTCTTTCTCAATATATAATTCACGGCTGAATGGAACCTTTCTGTTCCCGGCAGATTCATCTTCAGGATTATTAATCGCATCTAATTCTTCAACTTTATTGTCTTCATAATTTGTTATAATGACTTTCAATGGTTCCAGTACAGCCATTCTGCGTTCAGCACATTTATTCAAATCAACCCTTAAAATGGATTCCAGTTTGGCAATCTCCATGACGTTATCACGCTTGGCAATTCCTACTTCATGCATAAAATTACGAATTGATCTCGGTAAATAACCTCTTCTGCGCATACCGGACAATGTGGGCATTCGCGGATCATCCCACCCATTAACATAACCACCATCAACCAAATTCTTCAACTTGCGCTTGGACATGACCGTATAACTCAAATTCAATCTGGCAAATTCGATTTGCTGTGGGTGGTAAACATCTAATCGATCCAAAAACCAATCATAAATTGGGCGGTGGTCTTCAAATTCAGTAGTACATAATGAATGTGTCACGTTTTCGATGGAGTCCTCTAGTCCGTGTGCCCAGTCGTACATTGGATACACACACCAGGCATCTCCAGTATTATGATGGGCAGCATGCAAAATGCGATAAATGACTGGATCACGCATATTTAGATTTGGATGCGCCATATCTATTTTTGCACGTAACGTACGGCTGCCGTTCGGAAATTCTCCATCTTTCATACGTTTAAACAGATCCACGTTTTCTTCAATTGACCGATTACGAAAAGGGCTATCTTTACCAGGTTCTTTTAGTGTTCCCCTTGTTTGCCGAATTTCATCAGCAGATAAGTCACACACATAGGCATCGCTCTGAATAATTAATTGAACTGCATAATCATGCATCTGTTTAAAATAATCTGAAGCAAAACAAAGTTTATCCCATTTAAAACCCAGCCAACGCACATCTTCCTGAATCGCATCTACATATTCTTCTTCTTCCGCGATTGGATTTGTATCATCAAAGCGCAGATTGCATTTCCCACCGTATTCTTTAGCGATGCCAAAGTCTAAACAAATGGCTTTCGCATGACCAATATGCAAATGCCCGTTTGGTTCTGGTGGAAAACGTGTTTGAACACGGTTTTCAAATTTACCTGTTACATTATCTTCATCGATAATGCGTTGAATAAAATGGCGGTGTTTGTTTTCGTTCATGATTGTAATGGAAATATTTCTAATGCTTTATTTAATCTGCGTATACACACGTCCTTCCCGAGTATAGCCATCAATGTAAATAACGATGGACCGTTGGAAACGCCGCTCAACGCTAAACGAGTTGGATGTATTAATTTACCAGCTGATATATCATTTTGCTCTGCTGTCATTCTCAAGGTTGATTCAATAACATTTGCATCCCACTGTTCAATAGATTCTAATCTCTTTTTATAAACATTGATAATCTGACTGGTGGCCTCATTCTTCCAATTCTTTCTGGATGATTTTTCATCATAGGATTGTGGATCGGTAAAAAAATATGACGATTGATCTATAAAATCTCTTAATGATTTTGAGCGTTGTTTTAATTGTTCAAGAATTGCATATAAATAGTTTGTTTCAAATCCTTGGCCCCAATCGGCATTAATTGCGTGAATACCTTCCAGAATTTTGGCAGTTCCCAAGCGGACCATATGTTGCCCACTAATCCAGGAAAGTTTTTGTTCATCATAAACTGCACCTTTTTTATGAACATGACTCATTTGAAATAATGCAATTAATTCATCAAGTGTAAATATTTCTTCATCAGACCCCGGATTCCATCCCAGAAGCGCAAGGTAATTCAACAAGGCGTCTGGTAAATAGCCTTCATTTTTGAATTCCTGGACTCCCGGGGCGCCATGACGTTTGCTTAATCGTTTCTTATCTTGACCTAAAATCATAGGTAAATGAGCAAATTTCGGAACAGCATATCCCATAGCAGTGTAAATCAATATCTGTTTTGGTGTATTACTAATATGATCTTCGCCCCTAATAATATGTGTAATTTCCATTTCATGATCATCCACAACTACAACCAAATTATATGTTGGTTGTCCATCTGATCGAGCGATGATAAAATCATCAATTTCTTCATGCTTTACGTGAACGCCACCATAAATCATATCATCGAAATGTGTTTCACCTTCAGGTACACGCAACCGAACAACAAACCCTTCTCCGGAATTCATATGCAATTTTATATCTTCTTCCGACAAATTTCGACATGTTCCGGGATACTGATATGATCCTCCTACTCGAGCTGTTTCCAAAGCATCTTTAGAACAAAAACATCTATATGCAGAATTATTTTCCAATAAAGTTAGTACGACGTCATGATATTCATTAAGTCGTGTTGACTGAAATAATGGCTCACCATCCCATTTAATTCCTAACCATTCCAAGGATGAGCATATTTGTTCAACATACTCTTGTTTGGAACGTGCTTTATCCGTGTCTTCAATACGAAGATAAAATGTACCATCATGGTGTTTTGCGTATAAGTAATTGAAGAGTGCAGTACGAGCACTACCTAAATGTAATTGCCCTGTAGGGCTTGGAGCGAAACGGACTTTAGGATTTTTTACGTCAGACATACATAGAAAAACTAATCAATTCTGACATTGAAAAGAATAGATTAACATAGGAAATTTTGATAGCGGAGGCGAGAGGATTCGAACCTCTGAAGGGCGTAAACCCTTGCTGGTTTTCAAGACCAGTGCATTCAACCGCTCTGCCACGCCTCCTGATCTTTGATTATTTCTGGCGGAGAGGGAGAGATTCGAACTCTCGGTACGCGCAAACGCACACACGCTTTCCAAGCGTGCTCCTTAAGCCACTCGGACACCTCTCCGATGATTAAATCATTTTCAAATAATGTCAGGTTTCCCATTTTAACAGGAATACCTGTTTTAGATAAGATTATTCAGTATCTTTTGCTTTTTCTTCTTTATCAGTAGCATCCTTTTGATCTGTATCTTGATCTTCAACAGCAATTGTTTCTTCTGCCTTTTCTTTTGTTTCGTCAGATGCGTTTTCTTGTTCTAATTCATCACTAGATTTATCTTCAACAGCCGCTTCCTCTTTTTCTTTTACTGTCACTTCATCTGCCGCTGCTGCTTCATTCTCCTCATCAGTCAATTCTTCTTTTGGCTCGACTTCTGGTACTTCTTCTTTTTCTTCGACCGCATCTACGACAGTTTCCTCGTCTTTTTTAGCTTCTTCTTCTGTCTCGTCTACTACAACTGCTTCTTCGACTTGCTCTTCTTGAACGTCTGTCGATTTATTAGTATCTACTTCAGGATTAGGAAGTTCCATATCCAATGCAAGTGTTTCATCTTTTAACCTTTGAAGAGCACCATCAAGATTTTCAGAATCTTCCAAAGCAATCATCTGTTCATTGAATCGCCAGTGACCTGTTTTATCTGATTTTACACTTTTTATATATTTAACCAAGGTTTGGGTTTTCTTCTTCTTACCCTTGGCTTTTGCTGCAAATGATGTTCCTTTTGCCATAATTATATTTCCTTTTTAAATCTTGTTCTAAATAAGCCGGCGAATTTACCGCAGATGAAACACTTGATCAATGTATAGATTAACGATATTCATACATCATTACTTCACCATCGGTCCAATCCTTTGGTTTTTTTCTATCCCGAGTTACAACACGCAAATGATTTTCATCCTGAAATTCAAATATACTGATTCTACTCATACCCGATTTATCCATCGTCCAGCGTAGTGTCCATGGTTTGGACGAAAAATCAATTTCATATCGACCGTATTCTTGATTACTGATTTTTGTACCTAATTGAATTCCTTGTGAAAATTTACCTGTTCTACCATCACCGCCTGTATCTCCTTCAAATGTCCATACCACTGTCATGATGGCTCCCTGGAAAAACCAATTTCCATCCAAAGAACGGATATATTCAATTCCTCTCACAGTTGTAGGAAGACTTTCATTTCCCGCTGCATCACTCCCTTTCATGGTTAATGAATACACGGTGCTCACATTCAATTTGGATTGATTTTCTAGCTGCAGATCTATGTGATTGCCTGATTGCATTTCTTCCGAATTTAATGGAATACTATGAGGTGAACTTTCATCAGACTTACCTCCTTCACGAGACCATTTAGCTGATCCTGATATAATATCTTCGCTCAATGAATAATTAATATTTGAACCCACATATACGTCCCCACCGGTTGGCATTTGAATTGAAAAAACAGGTTTCGAAATATCATAGTGTATTCCTGATATTTCAGGTGATTCTGCACTATTTCCTGCAAAATCCATTCCCGATAATTTGAATGAATACGTTGAACCATCATTAAGATTCAATGGTATCATTAGAGGATCTTCAGTCATGACTAATATGTTTAATTCATTTTCGGATAAATGATGTTTGTTCGTATTCCCTTTCTCATCTGTAAATATCATTTCACCACTTTGAATTGGTTCTGAGACAGTAAATGTAAAATTGAGGTGATTTATTGATGAGAATTCATCAGGAGAATCTATGGTCAACTGAGGTGGAGTCGTATCATAGAAAAATGTTCGCTGACTAACAATCAATGCAGAATTCCCTGCCAGATCAATGCCCATTAATTCAATCTGATATTGAGCACCGCTTACCAAAGGCAAATCAGGTAATGTTGAATTTGAATGATCACCGGCAATTAAAAGATCACCTGATAAATCAATAATGTGATTTTGAGGATCACTTTCTCCAAATACTCGTTTCCATGTTAATTTTCCAGATTGCAAATTTTCACTCAAATTGAAATCCAAGTTATCGTGATTCAAATATGAATCATTTTTAGGAGAAAGCAATTCTGTTAATGGTGAAGAAATATCATATGTAATATTTTCAGCCAATACAGCTGAATTTGAGTTGCCAGCAATATCCTTTCCTTCAATTGTGATATCATATACTGTACCATCATTTAAGGACATTTGATTTGTCAAATTTGCAGCGGTTAACATTCCACTGTTTAATTCTTCACCAACAAATTCAACAGATCGTGGACTTTGAGGATCGGATTCTCCTCCACTTGCTTTCCAGATAACTCTTCCAGTTTGTAATGGTTCATTTAGATTGAATTGAATTTCAGTGTGATTTACAAATGAACCAGAAGTAGGATTCTCTCCAGTAAAGATCGGCGGAGTATCATCATATTCAATTCCTTCAACTCGTGTCTCTGCAGAATTACCCGCTAAATCTGAACCGGTTAAAACTATAGTATAGGAGCTGCCGCTATTTAAAGAAGGCGGTTCTTGCAAAATAACCTGATCGAAACGCTCAGAAACAAAATAACGTTCAGGTAAATCTATTTTTAATACATTTCCATTTTCATCAATCCAGGAAACGCTTAATGCGTTTAGTTTTTCTCCTAT
>Ga0208638_1001763_pt1 | contig 11357 bp, 10 predicted proteins | sample ETNtaG_34_FD_185753 | JGI IMG/M metagenome (GOLD analysis project Ga0208638, IMG submission 185753) | Marine microbial and viral communities from oxygen minimum zone, Eastern Pacific Ocean - ETNP201306SV51 (SPAdes) (version 2) | ecosystem: Environmental > Aquatic > Marine > Oceanic ...
GGTCCTGAGCTATCAAATCAAACGGCAGATAAAACAACACAACCATTTGCTGGATGAAACTTTTCTAAATAAAAATGATGTCAGGACGTTCATTTTTAATACCCTTGGAAATAAAAATTCGGAAAGGTTCCTCCGTCATATGCACGAAGTGGGGGTCCTGGGCTTGTTGCTGCCCGAGTTTGGGCACGCCCATTGCCGGGTGAGCTATGACTTTTATCATCGTTACACGGCTGATGAACATTCCCTGCGCATGGTTCGCTTTCTTGAAGAACTCGAAAACACACCTGATGAATTCAAGGAACTCGCTGAAATCCACCAACAACTGGACTCTAAAGTCATGCTCAAAATATCAGCGTTACTCCAATCCATTGGCAAAAACAAGGATTGGGAAATTCTCGAACAACGTTTGAAAATTCTTTCGCTGGCGACCATGCATCTTGACCTTAACCCCGAAGAAGCGAAGATAGCCGACTTCCTGACAGGGAGCGCATATTTAATGATAGAAACGGCTTTGCATAGCGACATCCATCAGCCAGCGGTAATAGAAAGTTTTGCGAAAAAAGTGGGGACTCTCGATAAACTGAATCTACTCTATCTGAGCAGTTACGCCGAACTTAGAGCTGTCGCACCTGGCACCTGGACCTCTTGGAAAAAAGTTCTTCTGTCCGAGTTGTACCAGCGATCGCACGATTATTTTAAACAACCTGAATCACTTCACTCCCGATCCCTCACAACATGGGTCGAAGTTTATAAGATTCTCCACTGGGAGTTTCCTCCAGAAGAGCTTGAGTTTCATTTTAACAATATGGCAGATGAGTATTTGGAAACGGTTAGTGCCGATGAAGCGGCACTGCACATGCGGCTCATCCGTTCCCTCAAAGACAAATCATTTATTTTTAATCATAGTCATCATGAAGAGAGGAAATATCATCAGGTCATTCTCTGTTGTCCTGTAAAATTCGAAGCATTCAAAATTCTGGTAGGCGCTCTTACTGCACGAAACATCAATATACTGGGAGCAAAAATTTATGTGCGCAGGGACGGAATAATTATTATCAGCCTCCATATAGAAGAAACTGAGAGACTGTCCGGAGATAATCTGGAAATCTGGAAAAATCTCAATCAGGACCTTAGAGATGTTTTCGAGGGTCATACAGACCTGCCTAAACTTCTGGCTGGGCGAACCCGATATGTCTCAGAAAAAAAATCAACCGAAGCCATCATGCCAAAAGTCAAGGTAGACAATATAACCGATCCAAAACATTCTATCTTTCGTATCGAAGCGCGCGACCATTTGGGAATGCTCTATAAAATCTCCAAAGTTTTCGCCGACTTCGGGATTCAAATCCATAGCTCAAAAATATCAACCCAGGGTGGACGCGGCATAGACGTTTTCTACGTTTCCTATCGAGACAAAAAACTCATTTCAGACAAACTGGTCCGCCGTATAAAGGAAGGGCTGATCTCCGCCATGCTGGTGGAAAATCCGGAAGACATCGATTGATCCTCACCCCATGAGGAGAGATATAATCCATTGAACATGAATTTTGATAGGAAAATACTTTTTCATGCAATCAGCTATCTGCTCATGGGAAGTTTTCTCATGGCGGCAAACCATCATGCCCCGGACAGTGATATCGAGACAGGAAAAAAAATTTATCATGACCGGTGCAAAGTGTGCCATGGCGACCACGGAGATGGAAAAACCTTCGCCGCCAATGCCCTTTATCCATCCCCAAAAAACTTCACCGCTATAAAATCGAAAGAAGAGCTGACCCGCGACCGAATGATCCGCTCAGTAACAAAAGGAAGACCCAAAACCGCCATGATGCCTTGGGAAAATGTTCTCACACAACAGGAAATTTCTTCAGTCGTGAACTACATCCGGAAAGAGTTGATGGGATTAGGTAACTGACTTTGCTTCCCGGTTCGAGGGGTCTTGTTTGATGCATGCCTGGTCTTCAGGAAGGTGGCCTGTCCAAAACTTTGCGGATCGGAATTTCTAGGACATCGTCTACGATTTCTACTGATCCGATACCTTTCACCAGTACAAATCTCAGTTGATTGTGTTCCGTTTTTTTGTCGTGATACATGGATTCGATGATGTCCTGCGATTTTAAATCGGGTGGTTGAGAAGGCAGGCCAAGTTTTTTCAGCAAGCCCGTAATTCGATGAGGAACATCTTCGCTGCACCTCCCGGTTTCTGTCGAGAGCCACGCGGCCTGGACCATACCGATAGCAACTGCCTCCCCGTGAAGGTACCCGGTATAGCCGGTGAGGGTTTCTATAGCATGCCCGAAGGTATGGCCGAAGTTCAGAATCATTCGGTAGCGGCTTTCGTGCTCATCTTTTTCTACGACACCGGCTTTGATGGCGCATGAAGTTTCGATGATGTGTTCCAGACAATGACTGTCTTGTGAAAGAATGGCTTCGGCGTTTTCTTCCAGAAAAGCGAACAGCCTGGCATCGGCAATGATGCCGTATTTAACCACCTCGGCAAGTCCGGCCCTGAATTCGTTTTGAGGCAGGGTGTGCAGGGTATTGAGATCAATGACGACCAGTTTGGGCTGATAAAAAGAGCCGATCATATTTTTACCACGCGGATGGTTCACAGCGGTTTTTCCGCCGACACTGCTGTCCACTTGGGAGAGCAGGGTGGTTGGTATTTGAACAAAGGGAATCCCGCGTTGGTAGGTGGCTGCAATGAAACCGGTGAGGTCCCCCACCACTCCGCCACCCAAAGCGACCAATGCCGATTTGCGATCACAGTTTATCTCCAGCAGACGGTCGTAAATGGCCTCGGCCTGTTGCAATGATTTTGATGATTCGCCTTCTGGAACTTCTATGAATTCGGGGGCCTGACCCACAGTGGTTAACTCTGACGCTATTTGTTCACCAAACAACTGTCTGATGGAAGGGTGTGTTACGACCGCGATCCGGCTGGTATTAAATCGTTCGGCAATCAGCCTCCCGGTTTTGGCCAAGAGGTCCCGGCCAATCAGGATGTCGTAACTCCTGTTGGCTAGATCAATATTTAATTTCTTCATAAGTACAGTTTACCGGTCTTTGATAATGGTAGGGGTAACAAAAATGAATAATTCGGCAACCGTATCCTGATCGTTCATATTCTGGATCGGAATATCGGATAAGAAAGGTACTTTTTTCTCAACTTCAGTTCTGGTATTTTCAAAAATTCCACCAAGGACCGTGGTGTCGCCATTTTGCACAATCACTTCCCAGCGTACTTCATTGGTGGTGATCGTTGGATTGCCGTTACCATCCTGGTTTGAAAAATCAGCCGCGTTTTTGGTGGCTTGGATTTGCATGAATATATTTTCGTCAGAGGTAACATGTGGTGTCACCGTGAGACTGAGTTCAGCATCGACAAAAGATGTTGAAGTACCATTGGCCGAGGTAGTCTCGAATGGGATCGTTCGTCCACTGGAAATCTGCGCCTCGCGTTTGTCCATGGTAGTTACCTTGGGAGCTAATAGAACACGTCCTCTACCTATAGCTTCTAAAGCTGATAGTTGCAGATCGAGGTCCAATCCGCCAATAACCTTACTCGCCAGAAAACCGATGCCGGATGTTGCTGTCGAAGTTGTGCCCAGATTGAATAGAAACTGCCCAAGTCCAGCGGTGCTTGATTGACCGCCCATGCTAAGGATTTCAGCCTGTTTTAAAAAGGTATCAGGCGTTGTGGCGGTACCATCTAAATCACCACTATGAGTATCCAGGTTTCCAGTTATCATTTGTAATCAAACCTTCTTGTTGCCAGCCCTATAGCGACAGTCGCCAAGGTGCCTAAGTTGCTCAGGATTTCCTGATCAAACTTTTTTGGGTTTGCTTTGACTGATTTTAAAGGGTCAACGATTTCAATCGGGATCTGAAAATGATCGGCCAGCAGGTTGTCTACTCCTGGTATCAACGCCCCGCCCCCGCAAATAAAAATACGTTTTACTTGTTCGTTTGTGTTGGTGCTGAAAAACTCAAATGATTTGTCCATTTCTTCCAGCACTTTTTCAAAGGAAAAGGTCAGTATTTCCAGAACGGATTCCTTTTCGATATTTTTTGGTAGTTCTCCCCGCTTCATTTTTACGGTTTGCTTGAATGATACTTCGAGCGTGCTCATTATTCGGCGTGAACAATAGCCCCCGCCTATGGGAATGTCGCGAACAAAGGATGTGACGCCATTAGTTACAATATTGAGGTGGGTGAACGAGTCTCCCAAATCAACTAAAGCAACCGCCCCCATTGATGACAGGTTTGTCGTGAGGCTCAGTGCGTTGACCATGGCAAAAGCATCCAGGTCGATGATGACAGGTTTTAGTCCGGCTTCGACCAGAACATCAGCGCGGCTGTCTATAATCTCGTTTTGAACAGCGACCAGAAGAATTTCCATCTTATCTTCGTCTTCTTCAAAGGTGCTTTCCTCTTCCTCTTGATCGTCTTCACTGTTTTGATCGTTTTGGGCTGAGCCGATAACCTGAAAGTCGATTCGCACATCGTCTATGTCAAATGGGATGTATTGCTCTGCCTCTTTAGCTATATTTTGCGCAAGTTCTTCTTCTGACATCACGGGAACTTTGATCTTCTTGGTGATGACCGCCTCTCCAGCGACAGATGTCACTGCGTGAGTGCATTGAATTTTTTCTGCTTTGACCAGTTGTTTCAGGGTATCCACCACTTCGTCAGGTTTTTTCACTACCCCGCCAACGACAGATTCTTCCTCCAGAGGCAGGACACCCAGGTTCATCAGTTCGTACCGGCTTTTGACCAGGTTCAACTGAGCGATTACGGCTGAATGAGAGCCTATATCAACCGCAACCAATGGTGTGTTTTCGTCTAAAAACATAATATGTCTACGATCTCAGAGTTTGTGGTAACAGGGAGCTATAAACAAAAGCAAGCAATGTACCAGATCGCCAGGTACTAATAGCACATTAAAAAATAAGGTAACTATTAAAGTTCCGTTCGCGCGAGAGTTTGAGCAGTGTTATTTTTTGTTCACACGGGCGATTGATTTTTTTTGACAAATTGAGTCATTTTTTAGTATTTCCCTAAAGTCAGCCCAAATTGTTCCGATATGCGCGTTGGTGGGGTGTGATGAAAATTATTTTTTGCATCCATCGGACTCGTGTTTCTCATCTCCGCCAACCCTCAAATCTTTGTTAATCAATTTCATCTAAGGTGCGGTGAAAGGGGAAAACCCCCTTTAAACATTCAAGCTTTTTAAGATTTCTTTTTGTTGGCACTCGGCTTTTTACTTGTCCCTTTGAGGTCTTCTTTACTAAAAATTTTTGATCGATCAGCCAGTTTGTAGCCCAGCGCTAAAATGATCTTGCGCTTAGTGTCGAGCCGACAGTCGTTCCCCTTCTCGATACGATCAATGGTTTGGACAGTTACATCAGCCTTACGCGCCAACTCTGCCTTGCTCATCATTTTGGCTTCGCGAATTTGACGAACAGAATTAGACTTGGCCACCACGTGAACCTCCCTTCGAGTTTGGCCCTAAAACAGCTCCAACTGTGTGGACCTTTTACTTTCTTTTATTAGATTGATGCTAGATTAGTATAAAAAGGAAGAATTATCAATTATAAAATATAAAAATAATTAAATTATATATAAATTTAAACAAATTTATATTAATAATCTGTCCATGATCCAGACCCGGGCTATCCCTCATAGCCATTTTCCGGTTGAAAGGGAGGATGGCTTGGCCTAGTGTCTCTACATTCACTGGTGAGTTGGATTATTTGAGATTCCTGTTTATGAATACGTTCTCTATGGACAGCTTGAAAAAACACGCTCTGACGGGGGCGGTCCTTATCTGTCTGTTCCTTGTTGGGTATGATCCGGTAAATGCTGATGATGGGATAATTTACGGCATTGCGCCAGATCTTAAATTCCTCGATCCCTATACTCTGGCGGGGCCAAAAAATTTGTTGAACGACTACCCCAGTCGTTCTGCTGAGGGCAAAGTCAACGTAGTTGTTGAAATTCCTGCCGGCAGGACGGAAAAATGGGAGGTGCGAAAACCAGACGGAGCTTTGGCGTGGAATTTCAAAAAAGGAAAACCACGGGTCCTCAAGTACATCGGGTATCCGGGAAATTATGGAATGATTCCACGGACCCTGCTTTCAAGGGAAATGGGTGGCGATGGTGACCCGCTTGACGTTATTGCCCTGGGTCCGCCTGTTCTCAGGGGTTCGGTTGTCGAAGCAAAATTGATAGGGGTGCTGAAGTTGAGTGACAGAGAGGAAAGAGATGACAAGCTCATCGCGGTGCTCGCCAACTCTCCATTGTATAAAGCGGATTCAATCAAGGAGCTGGATGAAAAGTTCCCCGGGATATCCCAGATTCTTGAAATCTGGTTTATTGGCTATAAAGGATCGGACAAGATGCAGTCAAAGGGTTTTGGGGGGCCTGAAGAAGCGCTGACGGTACTTGAGGAAGCATCTGAATTTTTCGAATACCACCAGACCCACTGGCAATAACGGTCAGTTGATTTGTCTTCTTCCATGGACTGAGGCGCCAGTGTGTTTTTAGATCCTGCGCCGAGCAGCCACTCGCTGTGGGGGCACGGGCTGTACTTTTTATGGGCGTGCAACATTTCCTGACTGTTTGTCGCGAGGTCAGTTCCCGGTTGAACGCAAGGGTGTTTTGGCTTAGAATTTCCATATCCCAGTGCCACGAAAAAAAGGGAAGAGAGCATGTGTTATGGAGGCAAATGCGCCCTGGTTGCGTTTAAAGGGCCACATTTGAGAGGCCACGATGGTGCACAGTAGATTAGTGCGCTAACTAAGTAGTTTCTGAAAAAGCTTGATATCGAATCCTCTGTTAAAGTGGTTCACATGAAAAAGTTGTGGTGCTTTGAATAGAGGTAATACTTAAAAAACACACAGTTTATAGAGAAATTATGCCTTTTATAAAACTTGCTAATCTTAAAGTTGGGGTGATAGCAGCCAGCAACGTTATTGGATTGGGCGGAAGAAGGTATCAGTGAGACTAAACATATTCCTGTCATTGCTTTAACTGAGGATGCTATGGGTGAAAATATAAAAAATGCTTTGGATATGGGAATTCATTCTTATATCACCAAGCCGATTAAAGTGTCTGAATTCCTGGATACAATTGACAATATCCTGGTTTGATTTAGGCTATACGAAAGAGTCTGGAATTCTCAAAGTTGTCTGGTGACTGTGTCGCAGATAGTCGTTAACAGTGCACATCAGCCAGAGATGTTTGCGCTCAAATCTTACAGATAGAGTCTTTTCTTAATGAAACAAGTTTATTTGGATACATTTGGTTGCCAGATGAATGTGGCGGATACGGATCGCATGGAGTTGTTATTGTTCCATTCGGGTTATGTTCGCACGGGGCAGATGGGTGAAGCAGATTTAATCCTCATCAATACATGTTCGATCCGGGAAAAAGCGGAGCAGAAAATTTATTCTCTGGCTGGCAATTTGAAACCGCTGAAAATGGCCAACCCTGATCTGATCCTCGGATTTACGGGCTGTCTGGCTCAGCAGGAGGGGGAGCGGTTACTGGAAAAAATTCCATTTGTTGATCTTGTTTTGGGACCTGACGGGATTGAGCATATTGTTCAAGTCGTGGACGAGGTTAAGGGAAAGAATGGGCCGGTGGTAAGAACCGAATTCGACACGGAAAAGAACTATAGTATTCCCGAGTTTGCGGGTGAAACCCCGCTATATCCGGGTCCCAGCACTTTCGTTAACATAATCAAAGGCTGTGATAAGTATTGCACCTTCTGCGTGGTTCCGGGCACTCGCGGCCGGGAAAAGAGCCGGGAAGCTCTGGAGATTGAACGGGAAGTCCGGCTGTTGGTATCCAGAGGAGCACGTGAGATTATTCTGTTGGGGCAAAATGTCAATGCTTATGGCAAACGAGGGTTAAAACAGGCGGTTCCTTTCCATGAATTGTTGTACCGGGTTGCCGCGATTCCGGGTGTGGAGCGTCTGCGATTCACCACGAGCCACCCGAAAGATTTCACGCAGGAGTGTATTGCGGCCTACAAGGATATTGACATTCTGGCAAATCACTTACATCTTCCGGTGCAAAGTGGGAACAACCGGATTCTTGAAGAAATGCGCAGAACACACACGGCGGAAGAATATATTTCCTTGATCGATGAACTGAAATCGGCGGTGCCCGATGTTGCTTTGTCCACAGACATTATTGTGGGTTATCCGGGTGAGTCGGATTCGGAGTTTGAGGACACGCTTGCTTTGATGGAAAGGGTGCAATTCAGTAGCAGTTATATGTTCACCTACAGTCCACGTCCCGGAACACCGGCGCAGGATTTCCCCGACTCGGTTCCGCAATCTGTGAAGTCTGAGCGTTTGCAAAGAACCATCGAATTGCAAAACAGGTTGACGCGGGAACAGGGGCAGAAATTTGCAGGGCAAGAGGTGGATGTTTTGGTGGAAGGGAGAAGTTCTCGTCCCGGCGCAGATTTCAGAGGTCGCAATCCTCACTACTGGTCGGTTAACTTCACCGGCGACCAAAATCGGATTCGTCCGGGTGACATGGTTAAGGTCAGGATAGAGGAAGTCTCTGGTCATGCATTAAGAGGCAAAGCGGTTGCTTTAAATAGAGGTGGGAAGCGAACACTTCTGGAACAGGGGATGCCAATAACCACCGGGTGAAATGGCTGGCAGTGAGTTTACCAGCAACTTGCTTAATAAAAGCCAAGCTGGTAGTAAATCTCTTCTTCTAAGGACGCCGCGTGAGGCAGTATGATTTTTATGGCAAGTCTTGCGTCATGAATGAATTTCAGGTCGGGGACTCCAGACCGATCCGCTAGGCGGGTCAGGGTTTCCCTGCAAAAATGATCCAGATCATGGATTTTTTCCAGAAGGTCAGGCGGTAAATCTTTCAATCCGGCCTCATTTTTTTCCAGAAACCTCAGAACTTCTATCAGGCTGAGTTTGATGCCAACCGTTTGGTTGCGCAGGGTAGCGATCACTTTAGATTCGGGGTTTTTCAATTCGGCACAAATCTTTTTCAGCAGTTTTCTGAGATGACTATAAAATACTTCGCGTTGATTTTGATCGCGGAATAGTTTTCCTTCGCCGCCAAATAGTGTGTTGAACACCAATTCAAGTCTATACGCTTCTGATCCCATAACGGTATAAAGGATGGCAACAAATTCATCTCTATTGAATGCCAGATCCAGATCACGGAATATTTTGTCCAGAGAGCCTGTTTCTCCTCTCGGGATTCTTGGTTTTTCATCGCAGACGAATTGGTTGGGGTGAACTTTCCAGCCCGGAACCAATTTCCCGCCTCCTTCTTCACAAGTTGCCACTTCGAGTTCGGTCAGCGACTCCAGAAAGTCGGTCAATGAAAATGCTGGAACTTGAAGCAGGCTTTCCTCCGTGTGATAAAGAGTGTAAAGGAGTTGTTTTTCGAGTCCGGCCGAGCAAAATGAGTCGTTGTCACAAAGTTTGCTCAATGCGGCTTCCATGGAGGTAAACAGCGACCTCATCTTCAGCCGTGCAAGGTACAATTCCTTTTTATGGCAAGGTTGAACACGAAAAATCCCTTTTTTATAATCTATCAGGTTGATTAATAAAACGTCCCCTTCTTTTAGTTTGTGTTGTTGGATGATTTGGGACAGGTCCCAGGCGGTTACAACAAGAGAGCTTTTTTCGGGGACCCAGTCGTTGACCTGGATTTCGTCAGGAAAATGATTGGGACCTGAGTATTGGTAGTAACGGATGATATCTTCAATAGGAAATGGTTGTTTTTGTTTTGGAATTTCCTTTTCTTCCGGATCAAGGAAGGTGAGTTCGGGTTCTATTTTATCGTTTGAAACGAAAGGAATGAGTCGGTGTCCGGGGAAGAACACTTTCTTGCTGATTTCGAACTTACCCAGGCGAATAGATAAAGGAAGATTTCCTATTTTTTGCAGTACCACTGGTACGGGTAAAAAATCATTTGAATCGGTCCCGATGAGGTGATTGTGATGGGAAAGCTTCTTCTTTAGTTGTTTTAGTGTAGAGGTGGATATCTCTCGTTCCCATTTTTCCTGAATTCTTTTTTCAAAATCCTCGGCAGTGAATGGAGCACTCGATTCCCGAATCAGGTTTTCAGCCAGTTTGTGAAGAGTCAACTTGGGAGGCATTGTTTTCCTGGAAGAAGTCCTCAAACTAATGACGATTGAGGCTAGAAGGTTGCAGAACGGCTTCTCTGCTCCGGCAGGTTTCCGGCCGGTTGGATTCTAGCCGGAGGGATGCCTTGTATTACCCTTTATATCCGTACAAAATGAATACGAAAGGAAGGTTATCATAGATTATTTTCGGTTGGTAGTTTTTTTTGTGTGAAAACAAAAACCCATTTCATCTTTTTAGGGTAATACGATTGATTTAGATTTTGTGTGACGCTATCATGGAGGATCAATAATTTGTAAAAAAATAACGCAGGAGTTTATTATGGCACTCAATCTTGAGCCTGTTTACAAAGAAATCTTTGAAAAGTTTAAAACACGGAAAAAGTTTTCCATCCAGTCAATAGAAAAAAATGTGCTGGTGGTTGAGCAGGATGAGGAAATTTGCGGGCAAAAGGAGCCCCGCTCTTTTGAGTTTAAGAGTCCGCGAGAATTTGAAGAGTTTGTCCGAATGGAAAACCAGTATGAAGTGGATATCGAGAGACAGCTTCAAGGCAATAAAATGCCTTACCGTTGATTTGGGTAACCGTGTTATTTAACGGTTGTCCAGGCGCCGTTTTCCTGTTGTATCTTTTCGTTGGCTTTGGCGTTATCGTGGTTGAGTCCGGCATAGATTTTCTGGACTTTTGGCAGGTCGTCCTCTGAGAAGCTCTCGTTTGTGGCAACGATGTGGTTCAGTATGACAAGACGGTCTTCTTTTTCTTCCTTGATGAGGGTTTTAACAAATTCTTTGTATTTTGGGTTCTTTTGAGTTTCTTCATTGTCGAAGTAGACCAGAAGGCCCTGATTGCCTTCTCCTGCACAGCCTGTTTGTTTGAATTTCTGAATATCGTCTTTATTAAATTCCTGCCTTTGCATGGCCCGGATTGCGATTTTTTTAGCCTTTGGAATTTGCGCGACCGTTTTGAGTTTCCCTTCTTCATCCACCGACCGGACGGAGGCCACCACCATCATTTCGTTGCCAAGTTCTTCATAGCTACCCAGAATCTGGTTTTCCAGGGCTGTTTTTTAATCGACAACGGTGACATTCACTCCTACCAGTTTGCCTGAACACGCGCCTGTCAACATTACTGCTCCAAAAACTATCCAGCGTGGTAGATTTGAAAGGTTTTGTTTCATCCAGAAAATTTTCCCAGTACGAGCGCTGAATTTTTACTACCAA
>Ga0208638_1001781_pt1 | contig 11309 bp, 9 predicted proteins | sample ETNtaG_34_FD_185753 | JGI IMG/M metagenome (GOLD analysis project Ga0208638, IMG submission 185753) | Marine microbial and viral communities from oxygen minimum zone, Eastern Pacific Ocean - ETNP201306SV51 (SPAdes) (version 2) | ecosystem: Environmental > Aquatic > Marine > Oceanic ...
CCACTTTTCGCTAAAGGCATAGCCCAGCATGGGCACCTGCTCGGTCACACCGAGAATACCCGCCGCCTGGGCCACTCCAACCACCTGGCGCAGGCCTTTAGCCTTGAGTCGAGCGTTGTAATGCCAGAAGTTGACCGCAGCATCAACACCGCCGGTGAGCACCTGTTCGTTAATAAGAGGCGGTGCCCCGAATACCCGCTCGGCCTGCTGGTCGAGGTCAATACCGTGCCGGGCCAAGGCCAGGGCCTTGAACAGCAACCAGCTCTTGTCGACTGGCCCACCGGCAATGCCAACCCGGTGACCGGCAAGGTCGGCGAGGTTCTCAATAGCTGAATCCGCCGGCACCATCAGCGCACCGACAGTGGCTGAGTACGGTGCAAAGGTGTAGTCAGCGTCTGCTGCTCGCTGGCGCGATACCCAGATCCAGTCGGTCACGATCATGTCGACCGCGCCGGCGTGCAGGGCCACGCTAGTGGCATTCTTATTAGCCAACGGCATGACGGTTAGCGTCACACCCTCGGCCGCAGCATAACCATTGTGCACTATGGCATCGAGTTCCCAGTTAACGGTGCCGAACTTGAGCACACCCAGGCGCACCTCGCCGGCCAGCGCGAAAGATGCCGGCCAGAACAGTCCGGCCATAACTACCCAGGCTACAACGGCGCAGGTAACTCGGTAGCGCATGATTACATTTTCCTAGCAGTTATCGAAACGAGTCATGAGTGCCGACCACGTCGCACTCCTGTGGTCGCCTCCACTGGCAGCAACCGCGTTGGAAGTTAATAAACTATTCATGCTCAAGACACCCAAACTGATATTGTAGTTAACTCACCAGTTAGTCGATTTTGCAGGCCTGATACGCTGATTCAGACTTTAATGTACAAAAGCCCAATCCTCCCAAAAAAGTACGGCCGCCTACCGGCGGCCGTACAGCATTTCCAACTAGGACAATTTTAGTACCGTAAAAGCAGGTAGCTGAGCAAAAAAGCTACCCGCTTTTATTTAACTTTCCGCTTTGGTCATTGCCGCACCGAGCTTACCCGAGAGCATTCCCAAAACCGCACCGACAATAATCGACGCAGAAACTACCAGCAACGGATTACTCCAGGTGGCGCCCAGCAAAACGTCGTTACCAAGCTTATCTGGCGTTTGCAGCAAATAAGCGAAGGTCGGGGCATAACCGAACACAGTTCCCGGAATGGCCGCAAGCGCCGGGATGTTTGCCGCCATACACACAATAAACACTGTGACCAAAACTACGATGCCCGCCCACAGTGGCAACCCTATCGCGGCGGCGCCCGGCACGTTCATGATGACCACTGCCGCGAGCCAGGCCATGATCACACCAAAGATGCCGCAGACAATGGTGTTCTTCAAGGCATCGTTATCTCCACCCAAGGCAAAGAACGCGCCCCAAGCGACAAAAGCCCCCCAAATAAAGAAAACCCCGCTCAGCGGACCAAGTGCGAAGAATGTTGCAATTCCCCCCAATACCGCAATACTCAAAGACAGCGCTGTCAACTGACTCATGGATATGCCTCCTTAGAGACTAGTGGGTTCAGGATGGTATTTTACACCTTTTGCTTACGGGCAAAAGAAGTTGTTTTCGTCGTACTTTAGGCTAACCGTGGTAATTCTGAGGTGTCTTTTTAAGCATATTTAGGCCAGCAAACATGGCCAACACAACCGTAAGATCGCCACACAATACCTAGCTCAAAGCCTGCCGCGTGATTGCTGGCAAGCAGTATCAGAGGCGGACATACCAGCGGCCACCAACGGTCCCCAGTGCCAGGCCTGGCAAGCGTTCTAACTGTTGCCGGGGATTATCTAACCCAGCTTGCTGATCATCAGCGCGATCTGTGTCCGGCTATTCAGTTTCAACTTGCGCAGGATCGCCGATACGTGGGATTTGACCGTGCTTTCTGTTACGCCAAGTTCATAGGCAATACGCTTGTTCGCCATACCCTTTACTAACAACTCCAATACCTTGCTTTGCTGGACCGTCAACGTACTGACAGCCGCTTGGAATCTTTTCTTCGCACCCGGTGAATGGGGTTGGGTTTCCTGGATTGACTGCTCGTCCGGAAAAATCAAGTCACCATTCATGACCCTTTGCAAGGCCGACACCATGACTTGTCGCGGCTGTGACTTGATGATGAAGCCAGCAGCACCCAGGGTAGCGGCCTCGGCTATTGCCTCGTGGCTGTTTTCCGCAGAGACAATGATCACGGGGGTCGCGGGCAACTGGTTACGCAACGACACCAAACCAGTGAAGCCCTCCATGCCTGGCATGTCCAGGTCCAGCAGGATCAGATCTACGACATCGTTGCCGACGGCGATACTAATGGACGATTGGAGGTCGCTGGCCTCAATCGTGCTAGCCCCGGGAAATGCTTCGACCACCACCTGCTGAAGAGCCTCCCTCACCAGGGGGTGATCGTCTGCGATCAGTACGGTTGGCGGTGTATCCACCATGGGAAAGGTCGTGAATTGTTTCGCTGTCACTATATCATCCGAAAAAACTGAAAAAAACGCCGTAGGGGCAACCGCTCTTCCCAAGACAAATACCAGCCAACTGGCTGCCAACTACTGGTGCAGTTTGAACACCCAGAAACTGCCACCCTGATTCAGGTACTTCACAGTCTTGGTCTCCCCGTCGCCCCATAATCGATTCAGCGCCGCCCCAACCTGAGTTGACCGCAACATATCGGACGCCATCCGCTTCCCAGATGGTCGGGCACCCCACCACGAAAAGACTTCTGCGTTCCATGCCGGTTCCGACCAGCAGGCAGCATCTGGAACAAGTTAAAGACCCCGGGTCATCAACGCTGGCTTGGATGCGCAATGGGGGAGGTTGTCGGTGACCCGGGGTCTGTCCGGTAAGAGGGAAGTAGTTCCCGGCAGGACAAAGGCCGAAACCACTCCCTGACATCGTCTAGCACATTGGCGGGGGGCAATCGTCCGCGCCAAAACGGGGGCTAGGAGAAGATGATACTGTCCATGAGTCGCTGATCTTAAGCGGCAATTCAAAGCTCGTGGCTCCGACATGAGGATCGCTGACAGTATTAACGGGACAATGAGGGTTCGATGTCAATCAGTCTTTGGTCTTAATTAAGGGCTTGTTTCGCTGTAGTTGCCTTTATCACTTGCAGCACCCGGGCAGTAGACGCATCTGACGGCACGGCCGTTCAATCCCCACAAACACGCGTTACGCTTGGCTACTACTATCCTTGGGCCTGAGACGACCCAGCCGTAGGATCCACTGGCGCTGCGTTACCCCCTTTGTACTTGGCCGCAGGGAATTCTCCAAAACACGCCAATCTGACCCAAAATAGGCAGTTTGTGACCGGTCTCCCGCCAGCCGAGGGTTGGGCACAGCATCTGCGTGCTCATCCGCGCCACCACTTAACGTCGCTGGATTAACAGATCAGCCACCTTGACTACCACATAATTAACCCTAAGAATGTTCAAACACACCATTTTTCGGTTTTTCCAGTATCGAAAGAACAAAAAATAATCGAGGACAGACATAGCGTGGATGCCTCACAACACACTAAGAACACCCCTACAAATCAAAGGCCAAAATTCGGGGCGACAACATTCTCTAACGAGGATGCGGCTGTCAAAGCGCTGTTTGAGAAAATCCATCAAGAAGATCCTGCCCTTACGGTGATATTCTGCTCGCCACGGTACGACACCAAGAAACTTGGCTATGCCCTCGAAAAAACATTCACCAGCGAATCGCTGATTGGCTGTACCAGTGCTGGCGAGATATCGCCAATAGGGTACACCGACGGCTCGTTGGCAGGATTTTCCTTGCCAGCAGATGGCTTCACGGCCAGCAGCGGCTATATCGATAACTTGGCCGGTTTCGAAATCTCGAGGGGAACTCGATTAGTAAGTGAACTGATAGCTGATCTCAATGCGAAGCAGCCGACGATTTCAAGCAATGATACTTTTGCATTCCTGATGATCGATGGGTTGTCATGTTCTGAAGAACCTGTGGTCAGTTCACTGTATTCGGCTTTAGGAAATATACCGCTTTTCGGTGGCTCGGCAGGGGATAATCTCGACTTTAACCGAACGCTCACCTACTATGACGGCACCTTCCGTACAAACAGTGCTGTTCTGACCCTAGTGCGCACCAAGCACCCGTTCATGGTGTTCAAGACCCAGCACTTCGTTAGTAGTGAAAAGAAAATGGTGGTTACCGAGGCCGATCCCAATACACGAACCGTTTCAGAAATAAATGGCGAACCAGCGGGAATGGAATATGCCCGACTAGTCGGCCTGGCTGAGGAAGAATTGACGCCAATGATTTTTGCTAATTTTCCGGTACTCGTGAAAATCGGCGGGACGATGCACGTCCGTTCCATTCAAAAAGTCAATGACGATGGCAGCCTTACTTTTTTTTGCGCCATCGATAAAGGCGCCATATTAACCGTTGCCGAGGGCGTCGATATTATTGAAAATCTCGAGGAACTCATCGATAACATTCAGGACGAAATAGGAGTTCCACAGTTGATTATCGGTTGTGATTGTGTCTTGCGCTCCCTGGAACTTGAACGCAACCAGTTGAAATACAGGGTTGGGAAAATACTCTCAAAAAACAATACCATCGGCTTTAATACCTATGGTGAACAATTCCAGGCTATGCACGTTAACCAGACTTTTACTGGCGTCGCTATTGGCCACAATCATTTTTTCAGTGAAACCGAAGCGGGTACCACATGATGGCATATCTTGATCTTGGTGATTCAAACAAAGTTGAGCCCGATAAGTTCCTCAAGATCGTTGAGGCTCTCATGTACCAGGTAGAACGCAGCATGGATGGCCAGGGCAATTCTTATTCCCTGTTCCAAACAGCGACCCTGTTGGAAGATAAGATCAAGAATCGCACTACTGAACTTCAAGCGGCACTGAAAACTCTTGAGGAGACTAACAGGGAGTTAAGCCGCACCAAAAGTGAAGCAGAGACCGTCAAGGCAAGGCTGGAGGAGGCGGTGGAGAGCATATCGGAAGGATTTGTACTTTTTGACCGCCATGATCGACTGGTTCTAAGCAATACCCGGTACCAGGAATCCTGGGGGAAAGCACATAAAAATCTAGCCGAGGATGCTACTTTTGAGGAAATTATTCGAGAGATAGCCAAGAATAAGTTCATAGAAACGGCTAATGACGATCCTGAATCTTGGCTACAGGAACGCATCCACCAACATAAAAGCCCTCATGAACCTTTTGTTCTCCAACTCACAGATGGTCGTTGGTACCATATCAACGAACGCCCTACCAGCGATGGGGGCTCGGTCGGCATCTATACCGACATTAGCGATATTAAACTCGAGGAGGAGCAACGAAGGGAATCAGAACTTGCTGAAAAATCCATGTTACTGCAGGCAACACTGGATAACCTGTCTCAAGGCGTTTCCGTCTTTGACAAAAATTTACAACTCGTTTTTTGGAATGAACAGTTCGCCGATCTGTTAAAACTGCCGCAAAAATTACTTCGTCAGGGTACGCCTTATCAAACATACATGGCGCACAATACGCGTCAGGGTGAATATGGTGGCGGGGGCGTGGGCACTTTCAAGCAACGGATAGAGAGCGCACGACAATTCAAGCCACTGAATCTCCAATATACGCGAGCTGACGGCAGTTCTCTTGAGATCAGACGCAATCCCATGCCTGGCGGTGGCTTCGTTACCACCTACACCGAAGTTACGGCATCACGCAAAGCGGCACAGGATTTGACTGAGGCGAAAGTCAATCTGGAACACCGTGTTCGTGACAGAACTGTTGAATTGTCGACACTCAATAATCAAATGCGACAGGAAATTAAAGAGAGAAAAATAATAGAAAAACAGCTTCAATTAGCTAAAACAGAGGCAGAGGAAGCCAATATCAGCAAAACGAAGTTCCTTGCCGCCGCTAGTCACGACTTATTGCAACCCTTGAATGCAGCGCGACTTTTTTCCTCGGCACTCATGGAACGCAAGCTTTCCGGAAAAAACAACGAATTAGCCGAAGGAATTAATGGGGCACTTTACAGCGTCGAGAGTATGTTGAGCGCTTTACTTGATATTTCCAAGTTGGATGCCGGTGCGGTCCCCGTCGCTGTGACCAGTTTTCAACTATCCGCTCTTCTGGAACGCATCATCTCAGAGTATGCTCCTATAGCAGAAGAAGCCGGCCTTGACTTCACTTGGAATTGCTCTGACTTCATCGTCAAATCAGATAATGAGTTGCTTGGACGGATCGTTCGCAATTTAATCAGCAACGCCATACGCTATACACCAAATGGCCAAGTCACTATCGCCTGCCGAGACTTGGGAGACTTAATCAGGCTGGAAGTACGGGATACCGGGGTCGGCATAGCCGAAGACATGTTCGATAAGATTTTCGAGGAATTCCAGCAACTTAACAACAACACCCGAAAGGGTGATGCCGGAGTTGGTCTTGGCTTGGCTGTTGTTCGTCGCATCGCCAATATTCTCAATCATGAGATCGGTGTTGAATCTGCACCGGGAAAAGGATCTGTATTTTTTCTCGACATACCCAAGGGTATAAAGGTAGACAGGCCTACCCAAACCAAACAATTCCATCCAGGTTCTAACAGTGCCATCAAGGATACCAATATCATTATTATCGACAATGAGCCATCCATACTCGAAGGTTTGGGGTCACTGCTTCGTGAATGGGGATGCGAAGTTTCAGCTGGATTAGGAATAAGGGATATGCTAAGAACACTCAAAGAAGAAAAACATGCACCAGATATTGCTATTGTTGATTTTCACCTTAGTGACGATGAAAACGGCATTGACTGTATTCGTCGCCTGCGCCAGGAAACCGGGAAAGCTATTCCAGGTATTATCATCACGGCTGATCATTCAGAACGGGTATATTCGCTGGTTATTGAAGAAGGACTGTTCATCATTAACAAGCCGACACCTCCCGCCCGACTTAGGGCGCTGCTCGGCCACATACTTACTCATTCTGATAAGAGCATCGGAAAGACTGAAAAACTTGCGTCAGTCTCACAGTAGTTGTCGGCCATCTGATTTGGACGATAACTTGAAACCGATGTGGTGTAGTTTAAGCCGTCTTATTATTTTCCAGCTAACAATCGCTGATGCAAGTGCCTGTACTGAGGTCAACTCTCGGTAATTTTCCTGTCCAGCCCACAGGGGTATCCTCCTTAATTGCTATTGCCGGTGAAAAAAAAAGTTCTAATTGCAGTACTTAAACTGCTGATCGTGGCCGCACTCTTTGGCGTCATCTTCTACGCCATCGACTGGCAGGACAGTTATTCCAGGATCTCGCCAGAAGGCGAGACCGTTGAAAGAATAGGCGGCCAGATCGTCGGGCCCTGGGATCAGGATACGGTCCGTTTTCGCGCCGATGGTGCAAGTACCGTTAACACCCTGCAGCGCACAACCAGCAGCGCTGGTGAAAGCCTGCTTATTAGCCCGGGCTTTCTGACCTATCTCAAGAACCTCGACCTCGCACTTTTTGCCTTGGGTGCGGCACTGTTTTTTATCTTTGTGGTAATAATAAATTCGCGCTGGTGGTATCTGCTGCGGGCCAACGGCCTGGGGGTGCGCTTTCTCGAAGCCCAGCGCTTCGGCTGGATTGGCCTTTTTTTTAGCAACGTGCTGCCCGGCGCCACCGGGGGGGACGTGGTCAAAGCCGTCTATATTGTGCGGCGCTGTTCAGGTGACAAAGTGCGGGCCGTGGTATCAATCGTGGTCGATCGCATCATGGGCGTTTTGTCGCTGCTGTTTGTCGGCAGCCTGGCCAGCCTGCTGGCGATGGAGCGCTTCCCGATGTTTGCCTCAACCGTCTGGCTGATCGGCGCAGGCACCCTGGTGTTTTGTTTTTTGCTTATCAGTCCAGGGCTGCGCCGGCTGCTGTGCTTCGATGCGCTGGTGGCGCGACTGCCGGGGCGGATCGGTAACATCATAGCTGAACTCGATCGGGCGGTATTGCACTACCGCGGTCACCTCGCTGGTATCGGCGGTTGGATTCTGGCCAGCCCGCTCATCTATACCCTGTTTGTCGGTAGCCTGTTTTGCATGGATCGGGCGCTGGGCGTTGGCGTTTCACTGGCTGATTATTTCTTCATCGTCCCGGTGGCAGCGGTTATCCAAGGCATCCCGATCGCACCAGCGGGCTGGGGCATCGGCGAGGCCGCTTACGGCGCACTGATCGGCAAGTTCGGTGCCGCTACCTTGCCCGGCGTGCCGGGTGCCGAGCAACTGATGCGCACCCGCGGCGTGGCCCTGTCGGTGCTGCACCGCACCCATGTGGCGGCGTGGTCGCTGCTTGGTGGCCTGTTCGTCCTGATCGACCGTCAGGCCCACCCGGAAGATGGCCCACTTACCCGGGGGCCGGGCGCCCACTAACATTCCGTTTACCGTGAACGAGACACGCCGACCCTTTGCCACCGCCCCGGCCCCTGCCCCCGACGGCACCCTGGCGGTAACTATTACCTACCTTGAGATGTTAAAGCCCCCGCCGGCAGCGCGCCGGCGAGCGCGGTTGGAAAAACTCGCGATTTTCAGAGCCCGCCACCCGACCGTGCCTTTTTACCGTTATCTGTACAACAACGTCGGTGAACCCTGGCTGTGGTACGAACGACGCGCCCTGTCTGATGATGAATTGGCCGTGATCATTACCGATAATCAAGTTCACCTCTACGTGCTCTACCGGGACGGGGCACCGGCAGGCTTTGTCGAACTTGACCGACGCGTTGCAAATGAGGTGGAGCTTGCATACTTTGGGCTGTTGCCGCAGTACATTGGCCAGGGGCTTGGCCCGTGGCTACTGGGGTGGGCGGTCGAAACCGCCTGGCGCAGCCAGCCCGCCCGAATATGGGTCAACACCTGCACCCTCGATCATCCCAAAGCCATTATCGTCTACCAGTGCGCCGGGTTTTCACCGTACCGCCAGGAAACCCGGACCATTCGCGATCCCAGAGCCGAGCCATCCTGGCAAGGCCAGCACGCACCCTGAGCATCTATCAGGCATGCTGCACCTGATCCACCTGGCCCACCGCCATCACAATTCAGCCTGATCGCCCTTCTTGCCCAACCAGGCCTTACGGTCACCTGCGCGCTTGCGGGCCAGCAGCAGATCCAGCATGCCGTCAGTCTTCCTGCCGGTATCCAGGTTAAGTTGTATCAACCGGCGGGTGGCAGGATCCATGGTGGTCTCGCGCAGCTGCGCCGGGTTCATTTCACCCAGACCCTTGAAGCGCTGCACATTTACCGTACCACGCAGGTTCTCGGTTTTGATGCGCTCGAGAACACTTTTTTTCTCGCGCTCGTCCAATGCATAGAACACGTGTTTGCCCACGTCGATTCGAAACAGCGGCGGCATGGCAACACAAACCCGGCCAGCGTCGACCAGCGGCCGAAAATGCCGCACGAAAAGAGCGCACAACAAGGTGGCGATATGGGCGCCATCGGAGTCGGCGTCAGCCAGTATGCATACCTTGCCGTAGCGCAGTGCCGAAAAATCAGCTGAGCCCGGATCCACTCCCAAAGCCACGGCAATATCGTGTACTTCCTGTGAGCCCAGCACCTCGGCCGGATCCACCTCCCAGGTATTCAGGATTTTGCCTCGCAACGGCATGATCGCCTGGTAATCCTTGTCACGCGCTTGCTTAGCCGAGCCACCAGCCGAATCCCCCTCCACCAGGAAAAGCTCGGTATGTTCGAGATTCTGGCTGGTGCAATCAGCGAGCTTGCCCGGCAAAGCCGGGCCAGAGGCCACTTTCTTGCGCTCGACCTGCCGGCTGGACTTCAGGCGCAATTGAGCGCTGTCGATCGCGAGTTGTGCGATGCGCCCGGCCTCCAAGGTATGCTGGTTCAGCCATAGACTGAAGGCGTCCTTGGCGGCATTCGCTACAAAAACTCCAGCGTCACGCGAGGACAGGCGATCCTTGATCTGGCCGCTGAACTGGGGGTCCTTCATACGTACAGACAACAAGTAAGCGCAGCGGTTCCAGACATCCTCGGGGGTCAGTTTGACCCCGCGCGGCAGTAGTTCACGGTACTCGCAGAACGCACGCACCGCGTCGGTCAGCCCACTCCTGAAACCACTGACGTGGCTGCCGCCCTGTGACGTTGGAATCAAATTGACATAACTTTCTGTAACCGGCTCGCCGCCCTCTTCCAGCCAGGTAACAGCCCAGTGCACCTGCTGCTCGGCGCCCTCAATGTGGCCAACAAACGGGAACTCCGGGACCAGGTCGGCCGCACCTATCTCACCCAGCAAATAGTCCGGCAGCCCATCTTCATACTCCCAGGATTCGTTGTTCTTGCGCTCCTTCTCATCACGAAAATCAATTCTAAGGCCCGGACACAGCACCGCCTTGGCTTTGAGCAGCCGCTTCAGGCGCGAAACCGAGACAGTAGGGCTGTCGAAAAAGGACGGGTCGGGCCAAAAACGCACTCGAGTACCAGTATTGCGCAACCCCACTTTTCCGGTTGTTTTCAGCGGCCCGGTCGGTACACCGTCGCGAAAAATCATCCGGTGTTCACGACCGCCGCGCTTGACCGTGACCTCCAGCTTGGAGGACAACGCATTAACTACCGAGACGCCAACGCCGTGGAGACCGCCGGAGTAGGCATAGGTTTTATCCGAGAATTTGCCGCCAGCGTGGAGACGGGTCATGATCACCTCCACCGCGCTGACCTTCTCACCCTTGTGCTTGTCGACCGGCATGCCGCGACCATCATCGGTCACACTGGTAGAACTATCCTTGTGCAGCACTACCTCGATGCGGTGTGCATGGCCAGCGATGGCTTCATCCACGCTGTTGTCTACCACCTCCTGCACCAGGTGATTGGGCCGTTCAGTCTGGGTATACATGCCCGGCCGGCGGCGCACGGGCTGCAGGCCGGTAAGAACTTCTATTGCTGAGGCGTCGTAACTGGCTGCCATCAGTGGAGATCAAGAGAGTTAGCGAAAAATACCGGCGCGAATGATACACGACCCTCACTAGCGGGCCACAAAAAAAGAGTGATTAGCCTGGAGCTCACCGGTAAAAGCATCTTAGTAAACTCTGTTCGCGCTTGGTGTGGTCAAGCAGCATGGCGCCTTCTAAGGCTCCGGTAGTGTTGAAATCCTGCCACTGCTATAGAATCTGCTCTTGGTAATAGTGATTCCAGTCTAATTGGGTAGTTGCGCCAGGGTCGAGGTAACAGCAGCACAATGGCCAAACAAATGAAGTCCCGGGTCGGCGATTTTGAGAAATCCCTCAAGGAGCTTGAGGCAATCGTTGAGCGTATGGAAGCCGGTGATCA
>Ga0208638_1001804_pt1 | contig 11189 bp, 13 predicted proteins | sample ETNtaG_34_FD_185753 | JGI IMG/M metagenome (GOLD analysis project Ga0208638, IMG submission 185753) | Marine microbial and viral communities from oxygen minimum zone, Eastern Pacific Ocean - ETNP201306SV51 (SPAdes) (version 2) | ecosystem: Environmental > Aquatic > Marine > Oceanic ...
AGGAATGTCAAAAAGAGAAAATATTGATGAGTATCAAAACTCTCTTTCTAATATAATTAATACAGTTAATATTAAATAATGAAAAAATTTTGGAGATCTGGCTGTGGAAAATAAAATAAATTTTTTCTTTAGACATCAAATTTGGCATCTGGGCGGAAATATTATTTTATTTTATATTAAATTTGTATCACTTTTTAGTTGATTATTTTTTTATTGAAAAATCTTGTGGACAATGGGGATAACTATTTTTTAACCCAACCCCCACCTAAAACTTTATAACCCTCAATATTTTTTGAATAAAAAACACAAGCTTGGCCAGGTGAAATGCCATATTCATCTTCAAGTAGATTAACATTTGCAAATTTATTATTTAATTCAACTTTAGCTTTAATTAACTTTCCTGTTGATCTAATTTTAACAAAAATTTCTTTTTCAAATTCTCCTTTATCTTCACATAATAAATTTAGATCTTTTAATTTTATTCTTCTTTTGATTAATTTTTTTTTTGGTCCAACTATAATTTCATTTTTTTTTGCATCAATTTCTATGACATATAAAGGTTCTTTATCAGCAACTTTTATTCCTTTTCTTTGTCCTATTGTAAAATTGATAATACCATCATGCATTCCTATAAGTGTCCCATCATATTTTTTAATATTTCCTTTTTTGTGAGAGTTTGGTCTAAATTTTTCTATTACAGAAGCATAATTGCCATTTGGTACAAAACATATATCTTGACTATCAGGTTTATCAGCAACATTTAACTCAAGATTTTTTGCAATTTCTCTAGTGTCTGATTTATTTAATCTACCTAATGGAAATCTTAAAAAATTTAGCTGTTCTCTAGTTGTATTGAATAAAAAATAACTCTGGTCTCTACTTATGTCATTTGCCTGATACATATTTGTAATATTGTTATTCGTTATACTTTTTACATAATGGCCAGTTATTAATGCATCAGCATTTAAATTTTTTGCTACTTGAAAAAGATCTTTAAATTTTACTGTTTGATTGCATTGAACACATGGAATTGGCGTTTCTCCATTCAGGTAGCTATCTATGAAATTATCAACTACTGCTGATTTAAATTTATCTTGATAGTATAAAATTTTATGCTCGATACCTAGCTTATTGGCTACTCTTTTAGCATCTAAGATATCTTGTCCAGCACAACATTGCCTGGATTCTGAACTTTTCTTAGTATCGTCGTATAATTTTAATGTTCTTCCAATTACATTATAACCTTCATTTTTCATAATTCCTGCGGCAGTTGATGAGTCTACACCTCCTGACATTGCAACAACTACCGTTGTATCTTTCGGTTTTTTATTAAGACCAAGCGAATTTAATTTTGCATTCATAAATGATGATATTTAAATATATATACAATATACATATTAAATTAAATGATTTTAGATTTCGAACATGGAGATAAAGTTGTAAATCCTATGAATAAAGAACGAGGTATAGGTCAAGTCCAATCTATAATAAAGCACAAAGTAACAGTAAATTTCCAGAATGTAGGAAAGAAAATAATAAATTCAAACAATATAAAATTAAGAAAATTGGAAAAAAATGAATTTAGTAGAAACTGAAAAAATAATTAATAGTTTGATAGATACTTTTATTGATTCTGGAATTCTTTCATTAGATTTAAGAAAAAAAGGATTAGAAAAAAAAATAAAACCTGACAATACTTCTGTTACAAATGGAGATATTGAAGTAAACAAATTAATAACTAAAAAAATATCAAATTTAACACCAAATATAAAAATAATATCTGAAGAAACATCATATAATAAAGAAAATAAAATTTTAAATGATTTTTGGCTGATTGATCCTATAGATGGCACTCACGGTTATATTAACGGAAAGGATGAGTTCACAATTAATGCTGCGCTGATTTTAAATAAAAAACCTGTAGGAGGAATAATTAACGCTCCTGGAAAAAGAAGACTCTTTTATTCTTTTGGGCCATCAAATAGTTTTGAAATAAATAATGGCATAAAAAAAAAACTCACTTGTAAAAAAAGAAGCAAACAAAATGAAATAAATGCTATTTCTTATTCGAATAACCTTAAACCGGAAATAATTAAGCTACATAAAATATACAATGTTACAAATTTTACAAGAATGAAAAGTTCACTCAAGTTCTGCGTTATCGCATCTGGGGAATATGATTTTTATGCAGCTGAACCTAGAGCTCAAGAATGGGATATTGCAGCAGGGCATGCAATATTAGAACATGCTGGAGGAATCGTCACTGATTTTGATGAAAATGAAATTAATTATGGAAAAAAAGATTTTAAAAATCCAAGTTTAATTTTGAAAAGAGAAATAAATCTTTAATGGATGAAAAACTAAGAATTATTTTAATAATTATAGTTTCTGTTTCAATATTTGGTCTTTTAGTTTTTGTATTTGTAAAAAATTATATTAAAACAAAATTGAAATATTATTTAAAAGAAAAAAACAAAAAATTATAAAAAATTTACAATTCGTAAATAATCATCTTTTTCTATATCCATAACTTTTTTAGATGTTTTAAAATCAAATCCTGATCTTGCTAAAATTGACATATCTTTTTTATAAAAAAGCGACCTATTTCCCTGCTCTCTTGCAGGTCCAATTCTTTTTTTTTTACATATTTTTATTGCAGAAAAAAAATCTTGATCTTCATTTTTTTCCTTAATTTTGTTAATTGTTTCTATAATAAATTTATCTTTAATGCCTTTAGAAATTAAATAATTTCTTATTTTGTTTATTGAATTTCCTCTTTGGATAAGACTTTTAGCTTTGCTGTCAGAATAAAATTTATCATTAATAAATCTATCTTTTTCTAAATCTTCAGTCACAAAATGAATCAAATCAGTGATATCTTTTTTTTTAACGGACGGTATCGAAGATTTTAAATACTTTTTTAATAAATAAGTTTTTACTTGCTGTTTTGATGGAGTATATTTTTCTATATAAGTAAAAGCAAATTTGCGCATTTCTTCGACAGTCAAATTTAAATTTTTTTTCTTATTTTTTATAGGAATCATCAAATGATGTAATATAATACATTTTCTTACTTATGATTGAGCAAATTTATAATTATTTTTCAATTGAGATGATCTATTTGTGGCTAAACTTAGGTGTGCTGCCCTTTTGGTTTATGTTACTTTTTTTCTCTCAAACAAAAATTTGTAAAATTTTTGTTACATCTGTATTTCCAATATTAGTTTTTGCTGTTGTTGATTTATATTTAATATTCGAAATTTATAATAATGGATTTAATTTTCTAGATAGTTTTAACCTTTATTTAAGTATAGATGAACTAATAAATCTTTTTTCTGACAAAAGTTTCGTTATACTATTTTGGATACACTTTTTAGCAATAAATTTATTTTGCGGTAGCTGGATAGTTAGAGATTATCAGAAAATAGGTATGCCAAAATCTTTAGCTTTTTTTCCAATAATTTTAACTTACTTCATTGGTCCTTTTGGTCTGCTGATTTATTGGTTATTTAGAATTTTCTTTAGCAAGAGAATTGATTTATATGAGTAAATCAATTGATTTTTATTTTGACTTTGTTAGTCCATATTCTTACTTGGCACACAAAAAGATCCGCAAGATAGAAAATCTTAAATATATTAAATTCAATTACAAACCTATTTTATTGGGTGGCCTTCATAATTTGGTTGGAATCACTGCTCCAGCTTTTATTAACCAAAAAGCAAAATTTATGATCAGAGATTGTAAAATGGTAGCCAAAAAACTTAATATTAAATTTACATTTAATTCTATGTTTCCAATAAACTCTGTAAATTTAATGCGAGGACTTTTATCAATTAAAGCTAATAAAAAAAATATTTATATAGATAAATTTTTTGATGCTTATTGGTGCTACGGTTTGAATTTAAATGAAGAAAAAGTTATTTTTTCTATTTTAAAAAAATGTAAAATTAATAAAGATAGTTTTCAAAAAAAAGTAAAAAACGAAAAAATTAAAAGTAAACTAAAAACATTAACCAAAGAAGCTTACGAAAGAGATATTTTTGGTGCGCCTACATTTTTTATTAATAATAAAATTTTCTGGGGCCAAGATAGATTAGATTATGCTATTGATGAATACGAAAGAACTATATACAAATGAAGATTCAAAAAAAAGTAAATAAAAATTCTTTATTTAAAAAATTTTTTATTAAAATCTGTAGAATGCTAGATTATGAAATCATTGATCAAGGTAACTTTTATTTACCTATTACTAATCAAGAAATTAATGAAGACTTGTCAATAATTGGAAAAAAATCTCTTACAATACCTATGGGAAGAGTTGAAATAACAAGACCTGTCAAATCTTTAACTGTAATCTTAAGAACATGTGCTTCTGTAAATATGCTTACTCAATCAAAAAAAAGACTGTTTGATAGAGAAAAGTCAGAATATACTTTAAGATCTCTTAGCTCTATAATTAATTCCCTTAATTTTGCTAGAGAATTATTTAAAAATATAGACTTAGAAATGATTGTTGTTGATCATAATTCTGAAAAAGATTTAGTTGAAAAAATTAAATCAATCTTAGCTAGCCAATTTTTTAAAAATCGCTTCATACACCTTGATGTAGATAGTTTTAAAAAAAACATTAATCCAATAAATGAAAAAAATGAAAAAGTCTCATTTAATCAAATGTCAAATATGTCAAATATTCACCAATCTCTCCTCTTGGCTAAGGGATGTGATGATTTAATTTACTTTGTTGAAGATGATTACATTCATTCTATTCACGCTATAAAAGAAATGATTTTATCTTACGAAAAACTATCTAGTATGCTTAAACAAGAATTAATACTTTGCCCTACGGACTACCCTTATTTATATAGTAAAATTGATAATTCTAAAATTCTTCTAGGTGACAAAAGTCATTGGAGATCAATCAAAGAAACTTTGTGTACATTTTTAATGAGTAAAGAAATGGTAATTAAATACTGGGAAGAGTTAATCTCTACTTGTAAATTTGAACATTACCCATTTGAAAAGCCTTTTCATAATATTTACGAAAAAGAATACTGTCTAAGTCCAATGCCATCTCTAGCAATACATTTTACAAATATCAACTCAGTTTTCGGCATATCACCAAATGTGGATTGGAAAAAAGTTTGGGATGAAAGTAAACTAAAATAATATCTAATTGTATCACTGTATAAGATAACAGCCTATAATGTAGAAGGCTGTTATCTCAATATGATATTATTTATTAAATATTTCTGCTCTCCTGTTCTAGGATTTCTTCCAATTCTAGCTTTTCTCTTAGCTACTTTATAAGTACCAAAACCAGCTATCTTAACGTTATCATCTCCTTTAAGAGCATCTAAAATAGTGTTGGTTATAGTATCAAAAGTACGCTCTGCGTCAGCTTTGCTCTGGTTTAAAGAACCAGCTAATTTAGCGATTAATTGTTTTTTGTTCATTTTAGCTCCAGTTTTATAGGTTTTTTACTTTCATAATTACTATAAAACCTCATAAATCAAGCTTTTTTTTAGTGTTATTAAAAAATAAGCCCCAATATATTGTGTTTTTAAAAAACGTTGATTTTATTGATTTTTTTAAGTTAAAAATAAAATTATCTAAAACAAACCAATATCTTTTAGATCATTAAAAGTTGCAAAAAACATTAACGAAAGCAGTAAAAACATTCCGATTCGAAAAAAACCTTCTTGAGTTTTTTTGCTTAGAGGTTTTCCTAAAATTTTTTCAAAGCCATAAAACATTAAATGTCCACCATCTAACAAAGGGATTGGGAATAAATTAATTAATCCTAAACTAATAGAAATATAAGCCATCATATTTAAAAAGGGTAAAATACCAAATTCAGCAACTTGACCAGTTACTTTAGCTATACGAATTGGACCCCCTAGTTGAGAACTGTCACCAGTTCCTTTAATAATGCTAACTAAATATTTCAATGTTGAGGTAGAAACAAAATAAACTTCATTAATTGCATAATAAAAAGATTTGGTTGGTCCTAATTTTACATGATTAATTTGATTATTGTATGCGCCAATTTGAATCCCTATCATTCTTTTATTAATTTTATTACCAAGATTATCTTTTGATAAAACAATTTCAGGCTTAACTTTGAATAGCATTTCCTGATTAGAGCGCGAAATATTAAAATTAATATATTTATCTGTAGAGATTATAATGTATTTAGACACATCTAAAATGCTTTTTACTTTATGATTATCAACTGAAATAATAACATCATTTTTTTTAAGACCAGCAACGTAAGCTGGGCTATCTTTTTTTACTTCATTAATTACAGCTGGTGTAAAATCTTTACCAACAAAAGTGTAAATAAAAAAGAAAATAATTACCGCTAAAAAAAAATTAGCTAATGGTCCAGCTACAACAATTAAAGATCTTTGGTAAAGAGGTTTTAAAATAAAAAGTTTTTTTTGTTCTTCTATATTGTATTTTTTTAAAACTTCTTCTTGATCGCTTTGACTAAATACATTTCGATCACCAAAAAATTTTACATATCCTCCTAATGGAATCCAACATATTTTCCATCTAGTACCAAAACTATCATTCCATCCAAATATTTCTTTACCGAAACCAATAGAAAAATCTGTGACGCCAACACCATATTTTTTAGCAAAATAATAATGACCATATTCATGAATGAATACGACCACTAAAATTAAAACTATAAATGGCAATATAGAATTAAGCATTAAAATTGATTCTAATCATATTATTTTAATTTCCAAGTCAATATTGGTAAAAATGTAGCAAATAAGAATGATAAAAAAAGCAAAGATTCAGACATAAATAAAGGGAAATTGCTTACAGGAAATAAAATACCAATTAATATAGAATGAGAAAAATCAGTAGTAGGAAATAAAATTAAACCAAAGAATAATCCTATTAAAATTGATCTATATGCATTTTTTTCATCGATTTTTTTATCATAAAAGCTATAAAAAACTGTAAGAACTGCAGAACAGCAGAATAAATCTGCCAATAAAAATAAATATAAAATACTTAATCCTTTTGAAGCAATAAAAAAAGCTATTAAAGATAAAATAATTATAAAATATTTAGATAATTTTAAATAATTTACCTTAAAATTTAGTACTTTTTTACCATCAACAATTATCAAACTTGAAATAGCATTTATTAAAGTATCTATGCTACTTATTGTAAGCGATATTGCTAAAACTATAACTGCTACTGATAACATTAAAGTTTGCTCTTTTAATAACAATGAAAAAAAAGCTAAATCTGGAACAACGTTTGAGCTAATTGATACAGCGACTAACCCACTGAAGCCCATAAAAAAAACAATTGGAATTATTATTAAAAATGAAATGACTAAACTCTTCTTTAGCACATTGTTATTTTTTGCTGCATAAACTCTTTGCCAATTTCCTTGATGAAATAAATTTGTTGCTGCTACCGCAATAAAAAAAGTTAAACCTGCAGTAAAATTAGCTAAATAATCAAAACTTAATAACGCGGGCTTGTTTTTTTTTATAAATTCAAAATTAAATTCGCTAGAATTAAATAAGACTAAATAACTAAATGAAATTAATAATAATACTGAAATTACAATAAATTGAATATTGTCAGTGAATATTGATGCTCTTAATCCACCATATAAAGTATATGTAAGCGAACTAACTATAACAATTAAAGCCGTAATCCATAAAGTTGTTCCTGAAATATAATTTACTAATATTGATACAGCAGTAACCTCAGCTATTAAAAAGATAAACATATAAAATATTGTTAAAAATAAAATCAATTTGAATAATTTAGTTCCAAATCTTAGTCTAACAACTTCTATTAAAGTTTTTCCTTTTGGGTATAATTTTCTAAATTTTTTTCCTAAGAAAACTAAAATGAATAAAGGAAATGCTGTTCCAATGGCATAACCTATTACAGCTCCTATTCCTCCCCATGTTGCGGCGGACGCTGGTCCAAATAATATCCATGCACCAAGTGCTGATGCAACCAAACTTGTTGTTAATGAAAATACTCCTACGTCTCTATTTGCAACTAAATAATTATCTAAACCTTGATATTTTTTAGAATATAAAACCCCAAATACAACAAATACTAAACTAATAATTATAATTATCGTTAATGAAGAACTTGAACTTAAAATATTTAGCTGACCCATATATTTTCCCTTTCTGAATTACCGGACAGGTTCTTAGAGTTTAATCTCAGCCTTTCGACACCCCTTAATTTAAAATTTACATTAAGCTAGAATTAAAAGCAAACTATATGATCGATATTAATTGGACGTTTGATTCCAAACTTTTCATCCACTTCATGTTGATGAACGTGATGTGAATGAACAAAAACTGGAATTAATTTGTTGCTTAAAGTTTTAAGAGTGTAAATAAAATTAGTTCCTCTAAACTTTCTATCAACAACTTCTAATTTTAAATTGCTTTTGTCGTCATGCTCTAAGTCTTCTGGTTGTAATAAAAGTTGTACATTCGACCCTTTTGGGTGGCGCTTAATAAAGTTTCCTTTAATAGTTCCAAGATCATCATTTTCTAGACTGTTTTCTCCAGTTACTGTTGCTGGAACTAGAATGCCTCTATTTAAAAAATTAACAACTTCTATAGAATTTGGAAAATGATAAACATTATAAGGATTATCAAATTGTTTAAGTTGACGATTTAAAATAATTCCACATTTGTTTCCTAAATAAAAAGCCTCATATGAGTCATGTGTTACTACTATTGTTGTTATTTTTAAATTTTTTAAAATCTGTTTAAGCTGAACTTGTATTTCTTCTTTAAAACTTTGATCAATGTTAGACAAAGGTTCGTCTAAAAGCAGAAGATCAGGTTGTGAAACTAAAGATCTTGCAAGAGATACTCTTTGGGCTTCACCTGCGCTTATTTGATGAGGATATTTATCTAATATATTGCTTATGTTTAATAATTTAATTATTTTTTTTGGGTTAATTGATTTTTTTTTATTCTTATTTGTTCTTTCAGTGCCTAAATTAATATTTTTTTCAATGGTATAATGTGGAAACAAACTATTTTCTTGAAATGACAGTGAAATATTTCGATCTTCAGGTTCTATATTTATTTTATTTGAAGATATAACTTTTTCTTTAAGTTTAATTTTTCCTGATTTTATTTTCTCTAAACCAGCAATGGTTCTAAGAATTGTAGTTTTTCCTATGCCAGAAGGCCCTAGCAAACAAATTATATCACCCTCGTTTTCTATTGAAAAAGAAACATTGTTAACCTTATTGGTTCCTCCTGCTTGAAAAGTTACATTCTCAATATCTAAAAAATTTTTATTCATTGTCTTCCCTTAAAATATACTTAGATGTAGTTAAAATAAAGAAACTTGCAATTAGTATTAAAAATAACGAAGGAACAGCCGCAGCTTCTAGTAAGTCTTGTGATGCGTAAATATAAGCTGTAGTTGCAAATGTTTCAAAATTAAAAGGTCTTAAAATTAGTGTTATGGGCAATTCTCTAATTACTTCTAAAGAAATAAGTATAGTAATTAGCAATGCTGAATTTTTTAAATATGGAACATGAATATTTAAAAAAGTTTTAAGTTTTGAATAACCAATTAAATAAGCACTTTCATCAATTGATCGATTAATTTTTTCATAACCTGATCTAATTCCATTACATGCTAAAGAATAAAATCTGACAAAATACACCAAAACTAAACCCAGTATTGAGCCGATAAAAATTTTCTTAATGGATTTAATTTCAAAAAAACTAATTACATTGTTATCAAACCATGCAATAAAAGATATAAAGGCAACGGCAAGAATCACTCCTGGAATAGCATAGCCAGAAACTGAAAAGGTTGTCAGTAAATTTAAAAATTTACTTCTAGAAACTCTGTTTCCGTAATTTGAAATAAAAGAAAATATTATTAAAACTGAACTAGATAAAACAACTAAATAAATAGTATTAATTAAAAGCTGTTGAATATTAAGATCGGTAAAATTTTTTGGAAAAATTATGGTCCAGTAAAGCATTTGAGTTAATGGAAATATGAAACTAATAAATAAAACAATTGCACATGCTAAAAATGCCATAAAGGATTTTAAATTATACAAATTAGTTTTTTCTTTTTGTTTAAAACCTCCTTTTGTTGGAGAATGGTACTTAGCTTTTTTTCTCGAATAATTTTCTAATATAAAAAGAGCTAAAATAAAAATTAGTAAATAGAAAGACAATTGATTTGCAAATGCTAAATCGTCAAAAGCAATCCATGAATTATAAATACCTGTCGTTAAAGTATTTATTCCAAAAAAAGATACTGCTCCAAAATCTGAAAGGGTTTCCATTGCAACAAGAGATAATCCTGCAACAATTGCTGGTCTTGCAGATGGTAATATTATTGAAAACATAGACTTAATTTTAGAAAATCCTAAATTTTTACCTAATTCTATTAGATTCTGAGATTGATAGTAAAATGATGCTCTTGTTAATATATAAACATATCCAAATAAAGAAAATGAAACAGATAATATTGCACCTAACATACCATCAAATTTTGGTATTGATTTGTTATAATCTCCGTCTCCAAATAAATTTTTCAAAATCGTAAATGCTGTACCGTAATTTTCAAAAAAAGCAGTTAAAGAATAAGCATAAATATATGGTGGAACAGCAAATGATAATATAAGAGCCCATTTAAAAAAACTTACTAAAGGAAAGTTATAAAAAGATACTAAATAGGCACATCCTACACCTATAATGAATGTTAAACATAAAACTCCTATTAATAAAACAAATGAGTTAAAAATATATTCTAGAAGAAATGTATTTTTTAAAATCTCAAAATAGTTCGAGGTATTTTCAAAAAAGCTCGAAAAAACAGTTAAAATAGGAATGGCAACTAACAAAGAAATAAAAAACGAACTTAAATACCAAATATTAATATTTTTCATATTATAATTCGCCTTATAATGCTGACTTATTATAATCAATATTAGATAATAATTTTGTCTTTACTTTTTTCACTTATTTCCAGCCAGCTGCTGTCATCACTTCTAATGCATCTGCTTGTTTATCTCCATATGATTTAACTTTAGTTTTTGTATCTTGCTTAAAGTTCATATCATTTCCTGGTACTAAACTATTTGGAGATACATCTGCAATCATTGGATACTCGAAAGTGTTATTAACTATATGCACTT
>Ga0208638_1001805_pt1 | contig 11186 bp, 10 predicted proteins | sample ETNtaG_34_FD_185753 | JGI IMG/M metagenome (GOLD analysis project Ga0208638, IMG submission 185753) | Marine microbial and viral communities from oxygen minimum zone, Eastern Pacific Ocean - ETNP201306SV51 (SPAdes) (version 2) | ecosystem: Environmental > Aquatic > Marine > Oceanic ...
TTTGTTGGAATAATTACACCGACGTTAATTATTGGTGGCGTGCTTGGGTTGGGTGATCATGTGCCTTACCTCATCAGTATGGCATTGATGGTTTCTGGAGTCGGCACGATTATCCAAGCAAAAAAGCCAATGAATATTGGAGCTGGCATGATCTGTATTCAAGGCACGAGCTTTGCTTTTTTGAGCTCCGTTTTGGCAGCCGGTTTTGTGGCTAAAGCACAAGGCGGCGGTCCTGAGGAAATACTCGCCATGATTATGGGTGTATGTTTCTTAGGCGCCTTTATAGAGATTGGACTTAGCCAAGTGTTACCTCAACTCAAAAGACTAATTACACCTTTAGTTACTGGCACAGTGATTACGATTATCGGTGTGAGTTTAATTAAAGTTGGTCTGACTGATTTGGCTGGCGGACAGTGGCTACTAGACAATAAACCAGAATTTTGGGGTTCTTTGTCTAACCTGTTCCTTGGATTCTTGGTACTGATTTCTATTATTGTTTTGAATCGTTCAAGTAATCAATGGCTTCGCTTGTCCTCGATTGTTCTCGGCTTAGTGATAGGCTTTGTTGTTGCACTAATGATGGGTAAAGTGAACACTAGTGCGATATTTGCGGTACAAGAAGCGATTAGTGTCCCTATACCTTTTAGGTATGGCTTTAACTTTGATATTATTGCCTTCATTCCGATAGCATTAATTTATGTCATTACTGCCATTGAATCATCTGGTGATATTACCGCTAACTGTATGATATCAAAGCAAGATGTTAAAGGAGAGAGCTACATTAATCGGATTAAAAATGGCGTACTTGGTGACGGTGTTAATTCAGCAATAGCTGCTGTGTTTAATACTTTTCCTAACACCACTTTTAGCCAAAATAACGGAGTCATCCAACTCACTGGTATTGCTAGTCGTCATGTGGGTGTTTGGGTTGGACTTATTCTTATACTAATGGGTTTGTTTCCACATATAGGCTCTCTACTGAGAGCTATGCCTAATCCGGTATTGGGTGGTGCAACTATCGTTATGTTTGGTACTGTCGCCATTGCAGGCATAAAGATTCTTGCTACTGTAAATATGAATCGTCGCAATATGCTTATCCTAGCAGTATCGTTTGGAATGGGCTTTGGTGTATTGTTAGTTCCTCAATTTGCAGGTGCTTTGGCAAATAATATTGGCGGTACATTTGGTAAGCTCATGGGTAGTATCTTTAGTTCTGCCATTACTACTGGCGGCCTAACGGTTCTTATTTTGAGCGCTATTATGGGTGAAAAAGTAGAAGACTAGGTCAAACTATACTTTTTATCGGGGGAGTAAAACTCCCCCATTTTTTTTACAGAACTAATAATTAACTAAAAAAATATTGAACTGATATGATGAAACTGGACTAGTAGATTTCATTTATTGGAACCAAATATATCATCTTATTAGCAATCAATTAAGTATGATTTTTATTTTTAGTTAGGATATACTTAAATTAAGTTGAGTTTATTTAACCTTTTATATATAGTTAATTTGCTTGGTTATTCGAACTTAACTGAACATTTTTTATAATACAATTTAGTAAAAAAAATGGTAGATTATTCTTCCAATGAAAATTATTTTCTTTTAATTTATGACAAATAAAGAACCATTAGTAAAATTTGAAAACGTACAAAAAAGTTATGACGGCGAGATACTTGTTGTTAAAGATTTTAATTTAGATGTTGAGCCAGGTGAATTTGTAACAATGCTTGGACCGTCAGGCTCTGGAAAGACTACTTGCTTAATGATGTTGGCAGGTTTTGAACCCGCAACTAACGGCAACATTTACTTAAAAGGCAGCCCCATTAATAACGTACCGCCACACAAACGTGGAATCGGTATGGTATTTCAAAACTATGCACTCTTTCCTCATATGACCGTTGCGGAAAATCTGGCCTTCCCTCTTGAGGTTCGCAAAATTGCCAAATCTGAGAGAGAGGAAAAAGTTAAAAAGATTCTAGATATGGTTCAACTAGGAGATTTTGGTAATAGACGCCCCATGCAATTATCTGGCGGTCAACAACAAAGAGTTGCAGTTGCACGCTCTCTTGTCTTTGATCCTGACTTAGTTCTAATGGATGAACCATTAGGAGCACTTGATAAAAACCTGCGTGAACAAATGCAGTATGAAATTAAACACCTCCACGAAAGTCTCGGTCTAACAGTAATGTATGTTACGCATGATCAAACTGAAGCGCTTACCATGTCTAACCGTATTGCTGTTTTTGATGATGGCGTTGTGCAGCAATGCGCATCACCTGAAAACCTTTACGAAAAACCTGAGAATGCCTTTGTAGCTAACTTTATTGGTGAAAATAACCGCTTAATGGGCTCGGTAGAAGCAATCAATGGTGACAAAGTAACCGTTAAAACAGATTCTGGTGATATCGTAGTAGCAAGTAAAGTCAATGTTAGCAGTGTAGGCGAGCGCGCTACATTGTCACTCCGTCCAGAACGTATTTTTGTTTCTCCCGTAGAAGGAAGAACACCAAACATTTATTCTGCCAAGGTAGAGGAATTAATCTACCACGGCGACCATATTCGCACACGCTTTAATGTGTGTGGACACGACGATTTTATCGTCAAAATTCCAAACTCAATCGATAATGTAAGCCTTCAAGAAGGTAAAGAAGTCAATATCGGTTGGATGTCGGAGGACTGTCTAGCTCTAGATGGATAGAGATTAAGACATTTTTTACTTTAGGAGAAAAATATGAAAAAAGTAATAACAAAAACACTGATTGCAGGGGCTATTTCAACAGCGATGTTGGCTGGCGCAGCGCAAGCAGCTGTAACTTTGGTTTCTTGGGGTGGTGGCTATTCTGCATCGCAACAAAAAGCCTACATTGATACCTATTCCTCTGGTGAGGTAAATATGATTAGTTACAATGGTGGTTTAGGTGAGGTACGAGCTCAAGTTGAGTCAGGTAATGTTCAATGGGATATCGTAGACGTTCTCCCATCTCAAGCCCGCACAGGTTGTGATGAAGGCTTATTTGAAGAGTTAGATCGTAGTTTATTCCTTCCTGCACCCGATGGCACACCGATGGATGAAGACCTCTTGGTTGATGTACCAAATGATTGTGTAGTTCCACAAATTTGGTGGTCATACGTTCCATTCCATCTAGGTTCTACCTTCGAAGGTGAGCAACCATCTACTATTAATGACTTCTTTGACTTAGAAAAGTTCCCAGGAAAGCGTGGTGTTCACACTTGGGGAAACGGTATAGTTGAGATGGCATTATATGCAAGTGGCGTAGCTATTGAAGATATCTATGATGTATTAGATACTCAAGAAGGACAAGATATGGTTTTTGATAAACTAGATACTATTAAAGATTCTGTAGTATTTTGGTCTGCAGGTGCAAAACCACTAGATCTAGTTAATTCAGGCGAAGTCTCTATGTCTATAGCCTATAACGGCCGTATCGGTGGTGCTGTTCTAGCTGACGGCGCTGACTATGTTACTGTCTGGGATGGACAAGTTCTTGAAGAGGAATGGTTAGTTCTTATGAATGGAGCTCCAAACAGAGCTGCAGCTATTCACTTCTTAATCCATGCTTCTAGTACTCAGGCACAAGCAGATCAAGCTCATTGGATCAACTATGCTCCTATGCGTCCATCTGCTCTTCCAATTATGGAAGCAGGCGAGCCGTGGTTCAATACAGGTGCGACTATCATGGAACATATGCCTACTACAGATGAGCATATGAAAGGTGGTATTCTTGCTAATCCTGATTGGTGGGCAGATAATGGTCAAGCGGTATCTGATCGTTATGCAGCTTGGATGGCTAAGTAATAGCCTGACCAATAAGACTAGCTTGATTGTTTAAGCTGGGCAAATAAACAGGTCGGTATTAATTCCGGCCTGTTTTTATTCTTAAAACTCCTACTGGAATATGTAGGTAGGCGATTTAAATTATTTTATGAGCAATACTTCTACAATTAATTCTCAAGGGGAACTACTTACAAACGATGGCATTCCTCTTAAAGAAAGTCTTCGTAAATCTCTACGTCGAACAAAGATTCGTTCTTTTCTTTTGATATTAGTCCCACTCTTATTCGTATTATGTTTATTTGTTACTCCAATTGCTCAACTTCTTTCGAGAAGTGTTGATGACACCTCTATTAACATAGTATTTCCACAAACATTTGCTCAGTACGAAAAATGGGAAGATAAGTCCATAATTCCTAGTGAAGAAATGTTTGCTGCAGTTATTAATGACATTAGAGTTACTCACAAAATGGAAAATAGTGAAGGAAAAAATATTGGTAAAAATTTACTTGGTAAATCCGGCACTAGAATGACTTATGAGTTTTCTGGATGGAGAAGTTTATTATTAAAGACCGTCAAAGAAGCTATTAAAGTAGACAAGAAATCAAAAGAAGAAATCAAGCCCTATAAATGGGATGCTCCATACAAAGAGAAGATGATTAAAAGAGATAAGCGCTGGGGCAAGGTTGAGTTCTGGCAGTCGCTAGGTGCAATGAAAGACCCCTACACAATGGGCTATTACCTAAATGCTGTCGACTTAAAGTATGACGCCAATAAGAACATTGTTCAGAAGACAGATTATTTAAAAATATATAACACGATTTGGATGAGAACTCTCAAGGTTAGCTTAATGGTAACCATTTTTTGTTTGATTCTTGCCTATCCTGTCTCCTATTTACTGGCAACCCTTCCGATGAGAACCTCAAATATACTCATGATTTGTGTGTTGATGCCTTTTTGGACATCACTACTGGTGCGAATTGTTGCTTGGATGATTATGCTTCAACAAAATGGTGTTGTGAATGATACTTTGCTCACAGTCCTTCCATGCATATTCGAAGGGCCAATCAATTTACCATTTTTTGGGGAAACGAATATTGATCTTTGTTTTAGTGATGAAGATCGAATTCCTATGATGTATAACTTTGCTGGCACAATTATTGTAATGACTCAGGTTCTTTTACCGTTTATGATTTTGCCAATCTATAGCGTTATGAAGGGAGTACCACCTAGCTATATGAAGGCGGCTCAAAACCTTGGTGCCACTCCTACCCTTGCCTTTATACGTGTTTATATGCCACAATCAATTCCAGGTGTTGGTGCTGGATGCATATTAGTATTTATTGTAGCCATTGGCTACTACATCACCCCAGAATTAGTTGGTGGTAAAGACGGACTAATGATTGGTAACTTTGTTGCGCGTGAAATGCAACAAACATTGAATTGGGGTCTTGCTGCTGCTATGGGCACCATGTTATTATTTGCAGTATTAGCTCTCTACTGGATTTACGACAAGTTTATTGGTATTGATAATTTAAAAATGGGTTAGAAATGAAATTTCCTTCTTATACAACACCTCGAGAGAAACTTTGGCACTATTCTTATAGGATATTTTGTGGCCTTGTATTATTTTTCTTAGTTGCGCCACTCATTGTTGTTCTTCCACTATCATTTACTAATTCAGTTTTCCTACAATTTGTCCCTGAAATGAAAATCTTTAGCTTTGAGACTTGGTCCTTTAACTTTGATGGTTATGGAACTCGCTGGTACAAAGAAATGCTTGGTATTTGTAGTGACAATACAGGAACAACTGTCTGTACAGACAGATGGGTGATTGGTTTTAAAAATAGTGCTTTGATTGCAGTTTTTGCAACCTTCTTTGCAAGTGTCTTAGGAACTCTCGCAGCCCTAGGATTATCAAATCGACACTTGCCCTTTAATCGTTTAATAATGGCACTCTTGATTTCTCCAATGATTGTTCCACTTATCATTACTGCTGCAGGAATGTTTTTCTTTTTTGCCAAAATAAACCTTGTTGCAACGTTACCAGGATTAATTATTGCACATACTATCTTAGGAATACCATTTGTTGTTATAACGGTTACTGCGTCACTGGCTGGTTTTGACACTAATCTAATGCGTGCTGCCGCAAATCTAGGCGGTAAACCGATTAGAAATTTTTTCAAAATACAGGCCCCACTTATAGCTCCAGGTGTTATCTCAGGAGCTCTTTTTGCCTTTATTACTTCTTTTGATGAGATTGTCATTGTTCTCTTTGTAGGTGGCCCTGAACAGTACACTCTTCCAAGACAGATGTGGTCTGGAATTCGTAATGAAATCAGCCCAACTATTCTTGCGGCTGCAACCATCCTTGTAATATTCTCCATTTTATTGCTTAGTACACTTGAAATGCTACGCCGCCGATCTGAGCGAATCCGTGGCGTCAGACCAAGTTAAGGTTTTTTACTACTCCTTTTTATAAAATTACTTAAGGTAATATATAACCTCGTATATCAATAACTATTAAACAGTTCTACAAAAAACAATCATCCAGAATATAATAAAACCTATTTTATAAATTCAATTCATTATCATGAAAAAGCGCATTATTTCGACGGAAAAAGCTCCTGCGGCTGTTGGCACATATTCTCAAGCTGTAGCAATTACTGGTGGCGTAACAATCTATCTTTCAGGCCAAATTCCTTTAGTTCCAGAAACTATGGAAGTTATAGAAGGTGGCATTGAAAATGAAATCCATCAAATATTTAAAAATCTATCTGCTGTCTGTGAAGAGGCTGGTGGCAGTCTAGATGATATAGTTAAACTCAATATTTTTTTGACAGACCTTAATAACTTTGCACTTCTCAATGAAATTATGGCTACTTACTTTGAACAACCCTACCCAGCCCGGGCCGCAATTGGAATTAAAGAACTTCCAAAAGGAGTTAGCGTTGAAATGGATGGTGTAATGGTGCTAAATTCGGATCAATATAGTTACTAATAAAATGTCTTCACTCTCTGATCCAGTTATTTCAATTAGCGGATTAGGGAAGAAAACTTCGGATAGATTAAATCAGATTGGAATTTATTCTCTAGAAAATCTTCTCTTTCATCTACCTATCAGATATCAAGACAAAACGCAGATCACATCACTTTCTGCAGCTAAAGTGGGTGATGAGATTTTAGTTGAACTCACAATTGATAAACTGGAAGAAGTTCCTACAAGGCAACGCCAATTGCTATGTTATCTTTCTGACAATAATAATCAAAAACTTTTAATCCGTTTTTTTCATTTTAATCACTACCAAAAACAAACTTTCGTCAGAGGTGAATATATTCAATGTTTTGGTGAAATAAAAATAGGTCGCTCAGGACTTGAGATGCATCACCCTGAATATCGATTAATTTCACAAAAACAAAGGCCGCTTTTAGATTCAACTTTAACTCCTGTTTATCCGCTTACTGCTGGGATTACACAAAATAAAATTAAACTCTGGGTTGCTCAAGCTTTAGATATATTAAGAGCCACAGTAATTAATGATTATTTTGAAAGAATCGCAAAAAACACGATGCCAAACCTTAAGGATTCCTTGTATTTACTCCATCATCCAAAGAAAGGAGAGGATTTAATTTCAATAAGCAATTTCAAGCATATCGCGCAACAAAGATTAATTATTGAAGAACTTGCGGCACAAAAACTAAACCTCTTGCGAATCAAAGCACGAAGAAAAACCCAAAAATCAAGCATTTTTTCTATTGATGAAAATTTACCAATCAAACTAATAGAGTCTTTGGACTTTAAACTTACTGGTGCACAGTTGCGTTGTATTGGAGAAATAAACAAAGACTTGTCTTCCTCGCAACCTATGCTGAGATTGTTGCAGGGTGATGTAGGCTCAGGAAAAACCATAGTGGCAGTATTTATACTTCTCCAAGCAATCGAAAATAATTTTCAAACTGCAATCATGGCGCCGACAGAAATATTGGCACAACAACATCTTCAAAACTTCAATTCATACCTTGATCATTTAGGCATTAAAGTTGCCTTCCTTTCAGGCTCTCAAAATACTGAGGAACGAAAAACACAAACAAATTTAATTACCTCTGGTAAAGCACAAATAGTAATTGGCACCCATGCACTTTTCCAGGAAAGTGTTTCATTCAATAATTTAGGTCTCGTGATAATCGATGAACAGCATAAATTTGGCGTCCATCAACGCTTATCCTTGGCACAAAAGGCGAAAAAAATACCACACCAACTAGTTATGACTGCAACCCCAATTCCTCGATCTTTAACTATGAGTGTTTACGCAGACTTAGACACATCAATTATTGATGAATTACCTCCTGGTCGGCAAAAGATCGAAACAATTGCACTTAGTAATAACCGAAGAGACGAAGTAGTTGAAAGGATTAAAAAGGTTTGCATAGAAGGGAAGCAAATTTACTGGGTTTGCACGTTGATTGAAGAGTCAGAAGCACTTCGCGCTGAATCCGCTGAGAAAACTTATTTATATCTTTCAAAAAAACTTGAAGGAATCAAAGTGGTTATGATTCATGGAAAATTAAATAAGGCAGATAAACAAATTATCATGCAAGATTTTGCCAAAGAGAAAATCAATGTTCTTGTTGCTACAACTGTCATCGAAGTTGGACTAAATGTGCCTAACGCAAGCCTAATGATTGTTGAGAATTCCGAAAGACTCGGTCTAGCACAGTTACACCAATTAAGGGGTCGGGTCGGCAGAGGTTCTGAAAAGAGTGTTTGTGTCTTAATGTATCAATCACCTCTGAGTGACTCTGCTAAACAAAGACTTGATATTCTTCGTCACAGTGACGATGGTTTTGCAATTGCTCAAAAAGACCTAGAGTTGCGCGGACCTGGAGAAGTTCTAGGAACCCAGCAAACTGGTATTGCAGATATGAAAATTGCCAACATTGTAAGAGACGCTTACCTACTTAAACAGGCTGGTTATTATGCATCACAAATGCTAGAAGCAGACGAGAAGGAGCAACATTCCCTGATCAATCGATGGATTGATAATGATAAATCTCACTATGCTAATGCATAAATTATTTCAATAACTCATTAGCATAGAATTTACGCAACTATCAGACTCTTGTAAAATGCCTTTGTTATGTTCAATCCAGATAAATTTCAGTGGCGGCCATTTAGTGTTAATGAAAACATTCCTGAGTATGTCATTGCCTGGTTATTAGACAATCAATCATTAACAGCTAAACTTAGAAATAAATATGATGACTTTTGTGTCAATGTTTTATCGCAGCAGGAAAATAATCCATATCAATGTGAGTTGAAATTACTCGATATTAATAAAAAAAATGCAATCATTGTCAGAGAAGTAGAATTAATTGGAGACAGTCAAGCTGTTGTGTTTGCGCGCTCTGTTATCCCCAAAACTTCTGATACCGAAGATATTCTTGCAATAGGTTCAAAGCCGTTAGGTGAAATTCTTTTTAATGACCAGACCATCAAACGTGGACATCTAGAGGTTGGAAAATACAGCAATACTTGGGCTAGACGCTCAACTTTTACGATAGCAAAAACCAAACTACTTGTTAGTGAAATCTTTCTGGAGTATCTTTATGCGTGATGATTTGTTTAATAATGATAGCGACATTGCCGATTTTCGTTTTGACGATACCGTTGTTGCTGTTTTTGATGATATGGTAAGACGCTCAGTTCCAGGCTATGAAGCAATGATACAAACCATTGGCTTATTGGTTCAAACATATGGACAAGACAATACTAATTATTATGATTTAGGAGCTTCTACTGGAGCCACAACTCTCGCTTTGGCACTAAATAACAAATCAAAAAACAACAAATTCATTGCTGTAGATAATTCTCAAGAGATGGCTAAACAATGCAAAGAAAATCTCACCAGTAAAATTGATAACTTGACCGTAATTTGTAGTGATATAAATGGTATTAATATTGAAAATGCCTCTATAGTTGTATTAAATCTTACTCTCCAATTTATAGAAGTTGAAAAACGCTCAACTTTAATAAATAGAATATACCAAGGGCTAAATAAAGGAGGGATTCTAGTCGTAAGTGAAAAGATACATTTTAATAATCAGCAAAAACAAAACATTCTGACAAGACTCCACATGGATTATAAACGCGCTAATGGTTATAGTGAATTAGAAATATCGAAGAAGCGCCAATCCCTGGAAAATATCATGACAACTGAAAGCAAAGATGCCCATCTTGAGAGATTTAAAGCGTCTGGCTTTAAAGATCCTAATTGCTATTTCCAGTGCCTTAACTTTGTCTCGTTTTTATCTGTAAAATGACGTCTGTTCCAGGCAAAGCTCAATAAACAAAGGTTTTTATGCTTTTAATGATTGACAATTACGACTCATTTACATACAACTTAGTTCAGTATTTTGGTGAATTAGGACAAAAGGTTAGCGTCTACCGTAATGACGAAATTTCGCTCGAGGAAATTGAAAAAATAAAACCTAATTATATAGTTATATCCCCTGGACCTTGTACCCCGAATGAGGCTGGCATTTCCCTTGAACTTATAAATCGACTTTCTGGCAATATTCCTATCTTGGGAGTATGTTTAGGGTTCCAGGCAATTGTACAAGCATTTGGAGGTAAAATTATTGGCGCAAAAAGAATCATGCATGGAAAAGTTTCACCTATTCTGCATACTGGAAAAGGAGTATTTGATGGTCTAGAAAGTCCACTAAACGCAACCAGATATCATTCTCTAGTTGCTGAACAAGAAACTTTGCCTGATTGTTTTGAAGTAACAGCCTGGACTAATGATGAGTCAGGGAATATTGAAGAAATAATGGGTGTACGCCACAAAACATTAGACGTAGAAGGCGTTCAATTTCATCCTGAATCTATACTAACTGAACATGGCCATCAAATGTTGAACACTTTTTTACAGGAACATAACTAATGACAGAACTGATTAATTTTTTACAAAGCGAACTATTATTGACTGGGACACTCTTTGCCCTGATTGTATTATTTATTGCCAATACCTATAGTGATAAACTAAAAAAATACCAAGTTGTTGATACCACCGGAGCGATCTCACTAATGGATGATGACGATTTAATTATTTTAGATGTACGCGAAGATAAAGAGAGGTCGTCTGGCTTTATAAAGTCTGACACTCATATACCTATGGCGCAGGTAAAAGGAAAACTTGACACTTTAGATAAATCAAAAAAAATTCTAACATACTGTAAGAACGGTATGCGTGCAAACCGTATCGCTGATCTTCTTTGTAAAAACCAATTTGAAAATGTGTACAGTCTAAAAGGTGGCTTCGATGCTTGGCAAAAGCAAGGACTTCCAATTAAAAAATAATCATGAAAAAAACTCTTGTAATTGTTGGTG
>Ga0208638_1001813_pt1 | contig 11150 bp, 3 predicted proteins | sample ETNtaG_34_FD_185753 | JGI IMG/M metagenome (GOLD analysis project Ga0208638, IMG submission 185753) | Marine microbial and viral communities from oxygen minimum zone, Eastern Pacific Ocean - ETNP201306SV51 (SPAdes) (version 2) | ecosystem: Environmental > Aquatic > Marine > Oceanic ...
TACCCCCACCAATCGCAGAACCGTTCCAATACAATGTTGGCGTTCCACCAACATCAAGACTATAGAGTGTGTTTCCAGTAGCCGCAGGAGTATCATCAACAATCGTAATACCACCCCGGTTAAAAGTGTTAGTCGGAGTAGAACCCGACCCTGCATCTGCTATAACAAATTGGTCTGCATGATTAGGCAACCCAAAGGTCAACTCGCCCCAACCATCATCACTATGTGAAAAAACAAATCCAGTATATGCGATAGTAGCAGAGAACCTAGGCGAAGAAAACGCCACCCTCCCCCACTGTCTAGAGTGAGTGACACTATCTCTTTCGCCATAATAATATATTAAACCAGGATAATCTTCCGTCGTTTTACCAGTATACCCACTCAGGAATGTGTTCGTCTTTCGTGTTATACTATACGTCGTTGAACTAGTTGGATTAGTCGTCCACGCTGCAGATACCGTCGCCACCTTACTGCTACCATCATAATCGCTGATTATTCTTACGTCTCCATTTCCCGGGCCACCAGTAAGCGTTATAGTAAGATCATTATAATAATCATTTGTGCCAGATGATCCAGACTTGAGAGTGATAGTAGTATTAGCACCTGCCTGCGCTGTACCAGTATCCACATCTTCAGCAGATAAACCATCTACAGGGCTTAAAGACACACGAGCGCCAGATGACGCTGTTTGAATCTCAGCACCAGTTATAGTGCCATCAACAAGAGATACATTGCTACCATCAAATGTAACAGTGACATCCCCCGTAGCACCACTAACTTGAATATTGTCACCTGCAACAATCGAATCAACAGCACCACCGCCACCGCCAGTTAATGAAGTAGTTCCCCACTTCAAAGTTCCATTATGATTATATAATTTACCACTAGCACTAGAAGGAGCGGAACTCTTCTGGGCTATTTCAATACCCTCTGCAGCGTCTAAATCAATAAACCCGCCTGCAGAAATGGTAATATCATTATAGGATGTTTTATGGGCAGTAATCATAATACCATCACCAGTGACTGACTCCTGATATGCAGCAATATAATTCTGTTTATTGTCATCACCACCAAGCTGAACGCCAAGGTCAACATTGGCTCCAACTGCACCAAGCTGCCCGCCAGTCAAATACCCTCGCCTTGTTGAAAGATTCGAATCATACCACTCTAAAGCAGTAGTGTCACTATACAAACCAAAAGCAGAACTACTAATACGAATCTTATGTAGAGAACCGCCACCCATAATCATTGAATTGCTATATGACGTTGGAGCTGCGGCATCGCCTAAACTAATACTTTTAGCAATCAGATTGCCATATTCATCAACAGCAAACTTGCCACTCGAAATACTAATGGATCCACCTTCAATCTCAGCACCAGTAATAGTGCCATCAACAAGAGATACATTGCTACCATCAAATAAAAATTTGTCGCTTAAAGAAAATTTTGCCAGACTGGCGCTATAATCCCACCACATAAGCATGTCACCAGCCGTACCATAAACTGGATCATAGCCTGCACTAGCATCAATACCAATCTTTAGATCGCCAGCGCCAGCCCCAGTAACGTATCGTCGCATAACCCCTCTACCAGAACCAACAGAAACAGCCTGGTTGGTAAGACCTAATTCAATATCAGTTCCATAATGGATCTTGCCGATACCTATCGTCCAACCACCAATTGTTCCAGCAGTTGACACAATCTCGCCCTTAACGGTTAGATCAGAACCATCCCAATTCATACCCTTTCCACTAGCATAATCGCCCACAGTTAAAGTGCCATTGATCGTCGTATTCCCAGATGACGTAACACGAAACTTGACCTCGCTGGGGGATCCAGAGCTGACTGTAAGACTACTATCTGATATAGTAGCTCCCTTCATCGTAACATTATTATTAAACTCAGCAGTGCCGTCGTAGTTGATCTTAAATCCTGCAGAACCTGCAGAATACGAATTAGACTGAATGCCGACACCGACAAAAAGCTCGTTGGCTTTAATATGGTCCGCCTCGACTGCGTTAGCAGCAATTTCGTTAGCAGTAATTTGATCAGCAGCAATCAAGTTAGAAACAATTTGATTAGCCTGAATATGAGAAGTCGTAATAGAATTTGAAGTAATCTCAGTACCAATAATCTCTGCCGGCGTAAACGAATCAGCATTCGACATAGTAGAATCGCCATCATCACCAGTCCCATTCCAATAAGTCCAAGGGCTAGCATTGTTTGAATTGTCAATAGCGCGAACTCTCAAATAATAAGCAGTACCCGTAGCCAACCCAGTGACGCTAATAATACGACCAGTTTGACGACCAGACTCGGCCTCATTAGAAACCCACTGACCCTCAGACGCAAGGCTCGTTGAAACACTATACTCAAACTCACCTATGCCCCATTTCGTATCAGCTTCAGTCTGCTCCTGCAATCTCGCCAAGAAGCCTCGGAAACTTACCAAATGATTAGGTACATTTGGAGAACTAGTGCTGTCTTCAAATTTTGGCCCAGCAGGGGCAACAGCATCAACACACGGCTGAATACTGCTTATAGTTTGAGTTAAACCTAAAATACCCGCATCGCTTTGCCCCTGAACAATTAATTTATATCTAGTCAGACTAGAACTGGCCATCGGGGCGGCTTCAAAAGCATGGCTTGTAAGCTTAGTCTCAACCTCTTGAACCTTCAAATAGTTATAACCTTCATCAATACTCCTATGTAACTGAAGCAAATACGAAGTAGCGCGAGGAATAGCAGTCCATGTAACATTTCTAACCGTATCACCGGCTTCATTAATAGAGCATGTGTGTGCTAAACCAGTCGCAGGCCCAGGCACATCGGGACCAATAAAAACTCCATCACCACTACCATCATCCGCCTCAATAATAATCCCACCCCTTGGACGTATGGGGTTGGAATCAACAACACTTAAAATAAGCCGTTTCAAATCTCCTTCAGATATGAAGTCATACAGGTCATACCCGGTAAAATCTACCTTGGTGGAATTAACACCATCATGACTATGCCCCTGGACAGTAAAATACGTTACTTTATTTTCTGGCGTGCCCTCAGCCATCAGGACACCTCCCTAAGAGTCAGCTTTTGCTTCACTCCTCCAGTATACTCCATTTTAGACTCGATAACCCAGTAGTCCCGGTTCGAAATGCCAAGCTGCTCGAGACTAGAAATGGTAACACGATCACCCAACTGAAGTCTAGGCATCGATATAACATTAATGTCCAAGATAGGTGACCCATTCTCCATCTTAGCAATCAAAAAATCTGCTATACGCTGAGCATAGTCCTCATCGGAGAAAAACCTGTTATTTATCGTAACTTCCTTAAGACCATATTTTCTAATGCTATCAGAATGTTTAGCACTCTGACTGTTGACCGAAGAAGTGGAGCCAGCATCAGATATCGCCCTACCTGCAATCGAGGTGAAATACTCAACGCCAGTATACTCATTCTTGCCCTCTAAAAATACCACTTCGCCAGAGTTAGAGTTGATCGGAACATCTTCCGTAGCCGAAATGACTATTTCACCAGCATAAGGCTTCTTAATAAATCTATCAATCGAAACTAAATCCGGCTTTTCATATTCTATCGCCGCAATAAAGGGATCCCTAATATCAACAGCCGGCGTCTGCGACCACCCAAACTGATAGAACTTTGCCTCCCTAACAATATCATTATTAGCATGAGCAGCAGCAGTCGTGCCAAACTGCCCTCTAGTTAATTCTAACAACTGGCTCCCAGTGGTTGAATCATACTTGATGATTTCTGAATTTATTTTAACATATCCGTTTGTCGGCCAAGGAGGATCTGAAATATTGTCAACTAACATTTCCGTATCAGTTGAGCTTCTAGCCTGAGCAAGTTTTGTGACTGTCACAGAACTCGGGGCTGGCGCTCTCCACAACGAACTAATACCTATATTCTTCTTGATAGTTGGATTAACCACCACTGTAACTTTATTAGCAAGCAGTTCAATACGCTTCTCAGCATTCTCAATATTTGTAGAATCGCTCAGCGTAGCCTGAGACACAGCGTGATCTGTAATGCTGGACTCATGCAACCTGTAAAAGTGATCGTACCTGAACTTACCAAACTCATCAAAATAGAACATCCCCAGATCCCCGGTAGCAATCTGACCAGCAATCTCAAACGCATTCTGATCGCCAAACAGGTAAGGATGAATCCTCAACTCCGACATCGTTGTAATGTAATAATGATCTCGTACTTGCTCCGCTGTCAACGCCTTCTTGTAGATCGCAAACTCATCAAACAATCCACGAAAATGAGTAGTGCTTGTAGATCCATAAGTGTGCTTCCCCAACAAGAAATCCTGGTTCGTCCAGCCAGCAGGAGCGCCAACGCTGGTAGCAGTGTCCTTTAAAACGCCATCCTCATAATACTTCAAATCCGTACCATCGTATGTAGCGACAACGTGAACCCAGGTGTCTATTGCCCCAGCCGCAGTAACAGATGCCTGATGCATTGTTCCTGAACTATTGATAAACTTAATCCCACGACTCGAACTCTTCCAATACAACCCAACACCCTTAGTTCCAGTACCGGAAGTTGCATTATCCATATTGCCGGCATAAACACCCTGGCCCGCCACAAATGCAGTAAAGTTTACATATGCCTCAAGACTAAACTCGCCAGTATAGTTACTACTAGTATTATTTGTCATGTCGATAGACAAATCATAAGGAATAGTAACGTAATCATTGCTTCCGCTAGTATGATCAAACTGAACAGCATGATCTTCCCGATCCGACGTTAAGCCACCAGTTTTGCGAAGAATCGGATCGCCAGAATAAACACCATGATTCCTAATATCCGAAGAAAAGGTGCCTCCATTTGGAGTATTACTAGTTAACTGATCATCCCTAGCCCCAATAACATCAAACGCAACCTCAGTTGTAGTCTCTGCTCCCGTAACAGCAGAATAAGACCCCCCACCGATATTCCTTTCCAACTTGAGGTCAAACGTACCGCTAGCATGGAAAGCCTCCATCCTAACAGGTACAGGTTGCCCTGCATACAGATATATATTACCATCAGTAGTATAACTAGTTGACGAATCAAATAGTTTATCCAACCTGATATGTCCCTTATGCAAATCTAAATCCCTACGCAACGACTCGCTACCATGACCAGAATCATATATAGACTTAGACGAAGCGCCGCCAATATACAATCTAAATCCGCCATTAGCAACTGTAACCTTAAACTTATAGTTGCCGGTACTCGGAGGAATAAAGAATCCATCGAATACGGCATGGTAATAATCTGACTGACCACCTATTGATCTATTACCAAAATCTAAAGCATTGCCACTTCCAACAGCATTAGTGACACTATTTTCCGTAACAGTAGGTGACCTAGTATAATCAATCAATTCGCGTCCAGCAAGAGCTGCAATCTGACTCTGGAACACCAGGGTGTCAGGGTTCTGCACCTTCTGGAGGTCCGCAGTATGCGCTGAGACCGCCTGTAAGGCCCACCAGCGGGCCAGAAGGCCACTAGAGGGGGTAATAGTGCTGTCACCGCTCGCCGTCCCCTCACTGACCCCCTCAGAGAAGCGATAATGGGCAACAGCCCCGTCCTCCCTGACGGCCTTCCTGTACGGATACAATGACTGAAAGTCTGCCTTCGGAAAATTCTTCTGAGCAACAAGCATCCTTAACGCTGCACCAGCATCAGAATTCTCCACAATAAACCCGCCATCAATGGCAGCATCAGTCATGAACCTAGTAAAGTCACGACACCTAACGTCAACCGTCATATTGCTAGCCTGCTTCCATTCGTCAGCCCAATAAGTGCCACAGTTTATATACTCAAACACATCGGGATTTTCAGAAGTTCTCCATCCCATAGAAACAGTAAACTTAACATCTTTGTTTATGAACCCACCGTACACCTTATTATTATTAACAGTAAAACTATGATCAGAATTGTCCAACTGTATACTAAACTCATTAGCCGCAATGCCACCCAGGGGTAGAGTCGTATCATGTATTTCTCTATTTTTAAATATACTACAGTTCACGATTTTATCACTAATATCTGTTTCATACACAGGACTTATCTCGTGAATACGAGCATAATCTGCCCCATTCTGAGTTTTATGAATAGTCAGCTTGACACCCTTAATGTCTAGAGTATTGCCAGAATTAAGAGTATGCCTATATGTAGAAGTTCCCTTAGACAAAACATGATTAGTAACCACATTCTGATAACTGCCACTTGAATCCTGGTACTGCAATGTGTATTCCTTTACAGAACCAGAATATTCAGAAGTATAAATATCAATATAATTTATTTTCTCCTGATCGAAAGTCATCGTTATCACTGGCGTCGTAGTATAAACTCCAGAGGAATTCGTTGCTCCCTTTGCACGCCAGCCAAACTCGAGCGATCCATTGTTCTTCTCTGGGACCGCATGCCAAGTCCCATCAGCACGAATCGTTAAACCATCAACATCCTTATCACCACACACACCCCAAGTATTAGCCTGACGATCCCACCCATTAGCAACCTGCTCAACAGCAAAATAATCTCCAACCTCTCCATCCCTCTTCTCCGCAGTAGTATAATCTGGAGTAACAGAAACAGACACATTGTCTAAAGACTTAGAATTCCTCCACTCAGCCGTAATCTTCGGCAAAACCTGCTGGACACCAGAAGCCACAGCAGTATCAAACGCATTGCTAACCGCCACCCCCTGATCATTTACAGTAATCATACTTCCTCCAGCTCCAATGAGACATCCCAAAAATACTTACCATACTTACTATCACTATTCAAAGGAGTACCAATTTCAGCATCATCAGATTCCACCCCATCTACAGTGTCAGTAACAACTGCACGACGAACCAAATTCTCGCTATACGATTTTACCACAACACTATACTCGCCTGCCGCATCAAACGTTGAACTCGTTGCACTTCTCAACCCAAGAGTATGAATGGAATCAGCATCAGCAACAGACTTCAAATAATCACGACCATTCAAGAAATCAAAATTACCTTCCTTGTCATTTGATATAAACTTCCAAGTAAACTTGAAAACCTTCTTATTGTAATCCGCAGGGAAGAACCTGGTCGTATCACCATTAGCCCTACTCACCGTCGAAACTGATCTAAACTGTTCCGTAATCCCAAACTTTCTGTTCTGCTCCGTAACAGGATTATTATCAAGACGCATCAAATACAGCCAATCCTCCATCACACCAAGTCTGCTCCTGTTAGTGCTAAGAGTAGCACGCCCACCATGAGTCACCTGAGCACTGATCGACCCAGAACCAGACAACGCAGGAGAAGCAGCAATCTGAATCACCCCAGCAGCAGTCACAGTCCCTGCACCCGACATGGTTGGAGGATCAACAAGACGATCAGCAGAAACCGACACCGCTGGGACCGAACCCGAACCAGACAGCTCCTTCGCCACAAGCAGAACCTCCTTAGCGACTATAGCGACAATACCAGAACCGCCAACAGAATCAGCAGTACCAACTGAAACCTTAGAACAGGCAACATTCGGAACCGTACCAGAACCAGACAAAGATGCACTAGACAATATAACCGCCCTAGCGACAGCAGCCACCGAACCCGCCCCAGACAAAGTTGAAGCAGCAAACAAAATCTCGCTCCCAACAGTAGCAGTAGAACCAACAGATATCGGAGCAACACTACCAAACAATATTTCACTACCAGAAGAAGCAACCGATCCAGCACCAGAGAACGCAGAACTAGACAAAGCATGCCTAGTATAATCAGTTGCAACCGAACCACTACCAGATATAGCAGCACTCAAACTCTTAACAACAACAGGGGCAGCAGCCAAAGATCCGATACCAGACTGAGCCGAAGTATTAAACAAAATCTCCCTGCCAGCCGCCAGAGACGAACCAGTAGCAGATATAGATATCGACAAATACCTAATCTTATACGAAGTCCCCGACACGCTACCAGAACCACCAGGTGCAGACACACCCAGAAGTTCTTCCCGACCAACAGCAGCAGTAGAACCAGAACCAGCCAAAACCGAAGGATACCCAGGTCTAACAGCATGCGGAACACAAGACAACGTACCGGACCCAGATACAGCAGCTGAACGGTGATTGGTCTCTGTTCCGACAGCAGCGACACTACCGCTTGCAGCCACAGTTGCGTTACCAAACCGTATCCCCATAGCAGCAATAAACGAAGAACCAGCACCAACAAGAGCAGAAGCCAGATGCTCTATCAGGCCAGCCGCAGAAACAGCAGAACCGCTTCCAGCCAAAGCCGCACTTCCGAACAAACCAGTGCCATAATCAGCATCAACAGAACTAGATCCAGACAATGCAGCAGCGCCAGCATTAAACACCAACGGAGCGCCTGACACAGAACCAGAACCAGAAACCGCTGAAGCACCATGCAGAATCTCCGTACCAGTTGCTGACAAAGAACCAGTACAAGCAAGCGTAGTCGAATCAAGCAACACCTCGATTGCCACAGACAGAGTAGAACCAACACCGATTATCGCAGAAGAAGCATACTCAATCAGACCAGCAACCGACACCGCAGTACCAGCCCCAGAAATAGCCGCCGAAGCATACAGGACACCAGAATGCGAAACCGAAACTGTACCAGTTCCAGCCAAAGCAATCTCTGGTAGCAGTTCCTCCATCCCGACAGACACAGCAGAACCAGAACAAGATAGTGCCGCAGAAGCATACAAGATTTCAACACCAGACGCTGACACCGCCCCCGCTCCCGAAACAGCAGCAGACGCAAACAATATAGGCGTTGCAGTAGCAGACACAGTGCCCGCTCCCGCCAGAGCCACAGTCGGCAACAACTCTTCAATAGCAACAGTAACAGCAGAACCCGAACAAGACAACGATGCAGCGCCAAGAAGAATCTCTGTACCAGTACACGACAAAGCGCCTGTTCCAGATATAGTAACCGTTGGCAACAACTCCTCTATACCGACAGTAACCGAAGAACCCGTACCAGATATGGCAACAGAGCCAAACAAAATCTCCATCGCAGAACACGACACCGAACCAGAACCAGACAACGCAACAGTCGGGAACAGCTCTTCAATACCAACCGTGACCGATGAACCCGTACCAGAAATCGCCACAGAAGCATGGATTATTTCATAAGCCGTCGCAGACACAGAACCTGAACCAGACAGCGCCGAAGAAGCCAACAACTCCTCAGTACCCGTAGCCGAAACAGAACCAGCACCAGACACCGCCGAACTAGCCAAAGAAACCTTCGACGCAGCACAAGACAAAGTACCAGAACCAGACGCCTGACAAGTACCAAGACGCTCACCATACGCCGCTATAACAGTAGACCCAGCAGCAAGCAACGCAGATGACAAATGCTCAATAAGCGTAGCAGCAGTTACGGCAGAACCAGATGCAGAAATAGTTATAGCGCCACTCTCAATCTCTCGAGTAGTACCAGTGAATGAATAAGTTAACGGATGAGTAAACGAATTATAACCGTCATTAAAAGCTGTAGCCATTTAACTCTCCCTTAACACTAATGAAACATTATAAAAGTGTGTCCCCGTGTTGAGTTCTCTACGAACTAGATCTTCATTGTATGACTCTATAAAAACAGTGTAAGTAGATCCAGCATCATTAGGTTTATCTTGAACAAAGAACTCCAACATCTGCCGGTTCCCGACTAAACTTTTCAAATAATCTCTACCATACTGGCCATCAACCGTCTTAGAAGTCTTAGACGGCAGAAACTGCCAGTCTAAATTGAAACTCTGTTTAACACCCTTAAGAAATCTACGCTTGTTGCCAGACAACAACTCAACATCATCATATACATAATTGACACTAATAGAAAGTTTTCTATTATGTGCAGTTAAAATCCTGCCGTCAAGTTCGCATAGCCTGTAAACATCAACAAAATCATTGACACCACTAACCCTAATCTTAGGGAGTGTACCGATTGCTGACAGTCCAGCAGCTCCAGTTACGGTAGCCATTAGACCCTAGATCTAGTGTTGCGCTCTGTATAGCTCCCCACAGTCCTCTTCTCAATACCCCTAGCCCTTTCAGAACTGGGGGCGATATGGATATTATAATCAGACATCATCTTCTCAAACCATTCACGCTGTCCAACAAAAGTATCTACCTGAATCGTTATATTGCTACTACTATTATTCGTCACACCGCCACCGGCACCATTAGGACCACTGAGTTTACTGAAGTTATTCATATTATTCAAAGCCCCAACGCCAATATTCCTGGTAGCCTTAGCGCTCATAACGAACTCGCCGCCATGAGCCATAACAGGAATCATAGACGAACCAAACCCACTAAGATATCTGCCATACTGAGCCTTAACTACGCCACCATAAAATTGCTGACTGCCCCATGCATCATAACCAGCATAATTAAAATCCACATTACGAGACACGCGACCCTGGTAATTGAATGGATTGTACATTGCGCTATTGGGATTCCAACCTTGCTCCCTCTCCATCTCTGTACCCGTCCAGCCACCACTGCCGACATTATTAATTGTTCTCATTATTGTCATCCATGCCGCCTCCGCTGGCGTATTGGCATTGGCTGCCATAACAGGATCGCTCTCATAACCTCCAGCTCCGGTCCTGCCAGATGGAATCCTTGTCAACCCCTTAGTGGCCATCATTATCGCTTCCTGAGTGCTCGTTTGATCCCCTAACAAAGCCTGTTCCAGTCTCTCCCTCCAGCCCTTAATCATAGTCTCAAAATCAGTAAACTCTGTCTCCACTCTAGCGAACTCGTCAAACAACCATCCAAACGGACCATCGCCTTCCATAGTGCCAGGATCCCACTGATATATTTCCCTCATGTTCTCAATTGCAGTATCCTTAGCAGTGCCAATCATGCCATCCCAATCGAAGCCTGTGATTCCCAGTTCTCCCATATCAGGATGATAAGACCCAGCAAACCTCCCCATGATCCCAGCAGACTCTTCACCACCAACAATCCTGGTAACTTCAGCATCAATGTCGTCAACAATCTTCTGCCACTCTGCCTGATTCTTAGGAGTAAACTTAGTCAACTCCGTAAGAACGCCATCGAGTTCTTCTTTCATGTCAGAACGCAAATCTTTATATGCCCTCTTCTGCTCGTTAATCTGA
>Ga0208638_1001814_pt1 | contig 11150 bp, 11 predicted proteins | sample ETNtaG_34_FD_185753 | JGI IMG/M metagenome (GOLD analysis project Ga0208638, IMG submission 185753) | Marine microbial and viral communities from oxygen minimum zone, Eastern Pacific Ocean - ETNP201306SV51 (SPAdes) (version 2) | ecosystem: Environmental > Aquatic > Marine > Oceanic ...
ATACGGCGTACGAGAGCATAGCCATCCTCCTTTGACTGCCGCCAGGACGGACTCCCTATCTTTTCTTAAGAGACTTGTCGGTGTACTCGAGAGCCCCGCAATACACACTAAGATAGAAGGAATGGATTTAAGAATGGACTTGCTATCTTTATTATTTCCTCTTCAGATTTTTTTTGTTTAAATGCAACAAGATATAAGTCATATCCACTTCCCCCTCCAAATCTAGCCTTAAATCCTGCCTCTTTAAATGCTTTATCTAAAGTAGAGTAGGTGAATCCGCCCTTATGAGCCATATACTCATTCCCTTCTGCTATTTCTCCTCTGTGTCCATACAAAAGATCAAAAGCAGTTACTGGGCCCATAGGCGACTCATAAAGTGTTTCCAGTAACCTATCTTGTGCAATTGCCTCACCAACACTTTGTAAGTCAGGGCATGTAATAACAACTATGCCGTCTTCTTTCAACACCCTATGAAATTCTCTTAGAACGATTGGAACCTGATATGGATATATGTGTTCAATACTTTGAGATGAATAAACAGCATCAACACTCCCAGTTACAACTGACTTCATGTCTGTTAACGTGCCCACTATATCTGGATTGACACGCTCATCAATATCAAACCTGATTTCTTTCCAATTATCATTATCAAACCCAATTACATCCGATTGAGATTGATCACCACAGCCAGCATGCAGAAAAATTTTCATAAGCTTTTTATTAATAATTAAAACCATTATATCTAAAATTATAGTTACTTATGAGTGCTATTTATTCGAGTACGAGAGGCCCCCGATTTCGTTTGATGTGTGAGGGAGGGTGTGTATTACTGCATTCTAAAGAGCTAGTCATCTTTATCATCATCTAGCACTTTATTATTCATTTCAGATTCCACTTCATCCATCATGGTATTGTGAGCCTCTTCAGTCCAATCATTCTTCTGAGTTTTAGATTTTTTGTTATTTGATTGTTTAACGGTTTCACGGACTTTAAAAAATGGGGCAAAAAACAAGCCAACCTCAAAAAGAAGCCAAATAGGAATTGCGATAAGTACCTGCGAGATAACGTCCGGGGGTGTTAAAACCATTCCTAAGGCAAAAGAGCCAATAATGATATAAGCACGATTTTTTTTAAGGCGCTCCGCTGTTGTTACCCCAAACATAATCAGCAGGATTGTTGCAACAGGAACCTCGAATGCAACCCCAAAAGCAAAGGAGACCTTAAGAATAAAATCCAGATAGTACTGGATATCAGGGGCAAAGTCGACTGATTCTGGTCCTACACTAGATAAGAAATTGAATATAACCGGAAAAACAGCATAGAAAGAAAAGAGCAGTCCTGTATAAAAAAGAATCGTTGATGATATTACGAGTGGCATTATTAATTTTTTTTCATGTCGATAAAGTGCAGGCGCAGTGAACATCCATAACTGATAAAGCAAATAAGGCATAGCTAAATAGATGGCAAGAAATAATGACATCTTTAGTGGCGTTAAGAAAGGAGAAATAACACCAATGGCAATAAGGTTGGAGCCTGGTATTGCTTGCACAATAGGTGCCGCTATAAAAGTGTATATATCGTCTGCAAACGGGAACAGTACTAGGAAGAAAATTACAATCGCGATTACCGAACGTAATAGAGTACTTCTAAGTTCTATAAGATGTTGAACTATAGACATTTTTTCTTGTTGTTGTGCTGAACTCATTATCTGTTAACTATTTTTATTGATAGAGGACAGGTCGCTTATCTTGGCGGCTTCTTTTTTTATTTCATCTATACTGCTCTTGGCCTCTTCCACAGTTTGAGATAACGATGATTCTTCAGCTTTAATAGAGAGTTGATCTTTAAGCTCTTCAGATTTTATTTCATTGTTAATGTCGTTTTGAATTTTGGAAACGAATTTTTTAAATTTACCAACATAAAGACCAGCTTTGCGGGCCAGTGCTGGCATCTTTTCAGGGCCAACTACGATGAGTGTTATGATTCCTATGATAGCAATTTCCCAAAGACCGAAATCAAACATAGTGTTCTATATTAGACGAAAAAAATAGGCTATTTATTTTTTGTCAGTGCTATCATCTGTTGCTTCAAATTTAGCTTCAATGATATCTTCTTTATCATTTTTTTCAGTTTCTTTCATGGAGGATTTAAAGCCTTTGATTGCTCCTCCAATCTCGCCACCAATATTTTTGAGGCGCTTGCCACCAAAAATAAGCACTACGATTATCAAAATAATAATTAGTTCAAATGGTCCTGGCATACCCATATGTATACTCCTTAGTTAGTTGTTTATATTGAGTCATTAATTTCCCCTAAACTTTTACAGCGGCAACGACTGACACTTCCACCAGCAGATCTGGTCGCGCCATTGAGGCGCTAACACAAGCTCTGGACGGCGCAAAACCTGCTGGCACCCAAACCTCCCATACGGAGTTCATTGCATCAAAGTCTGACATTGCTTTGAGATAAATCGTGGCAGAAAGGATATGTTCTTTAGAGCTTTCATATTTATTAAGAAGCAATTCCACCTTATCAAGCATTGTTTGAGTTTGTTCTGTAATACCGGCAGACGCATCGGCGCAAACTTGTCCACAGAGATAAAGAGTGTTGTTGTGTATAACGGCACGACTCATACGCTTGTTTGTTTCAAATCTAGAAATATTCATAATGATTCAGGGGTATATTTAAGATAGGTTTAGTAAACACGTTTTGTAATCTTTGTGAGAATTTCATAGGTAATCGTATTGGAAAAAAATAACACTACAGTCTACTTTTTGATAAAGCGTTGAATAGAATACGGTGACAAATCAATGCTTGGTTTTTGACCCGCAATGAATTCAGCCAGTATTCGACCTGTTTTAGGTCCAGAGAGAAAACCAACATGATGATGTCCAAACGCGTAGAAAATCTGTTCAAAATTACTCGACTGTCCAATCACTGGTAGACTATCCGGTAAAGAAGGCCTGTTTCCCATCCACTCGGTAAAATCATCCAAATTGATTTTTGGGAACATAATTTTAGCATGGGCTAGGAGTCTTTTAGCGAAATGATAATTCGGCTTCTCTGTCAAACCGCTAAATTCTGCAAGACCAGCAAAACGAAGCCCGGGATTCATTGGTGTTGTAACAAATTTACCGGCACTGTTCATGATAGGACAGCGCGGTGTAATACCAGAATCTTTCAAGGTTATATGATAGCCACGTTCAGCCAATAGAGGCACCGACTCTCCAAGTTGTGTTGCAAATTTTCCAGAAAAAGCGCCCGCTGCTATTACTAAGCGTTGCAGTGCTAGACTGCCTTCACTAGTTATTAATGAGTTAGGCTTTTGATTGACAATTTCCACTTGTTGTACATCAGCCTGGATAAACCTACCGCCATCACTTTGAAACTGGGAAGCCAGAGCTTTCACTAGTTGACTGGGGTCAGGTGAAAATCCGTGACCGTCCTCCATCACAACAGCACATTGATAACGAGAATCGATTGCAGGTTCAAATTCCTGTACTTCGTTTCCGTGTAGAACACGTGTGGTAATCCCTCGGTCACGGCGTAGCCGCCATTGAAACTCTTCTGAAGCCAATGCGGCAGCCGATTCGTAAATATAAAGATAAGGTGAAGGTCGGATCCAAGTTGCTCCAGCTCCATTAGCCGCAAGACGCTGATGTTCCTCCAATGCCCCACTTGTAAGTTCTGAAAGTCCATCTGTAATTTGTTCGACTTTCGAAGTTTTGCAATTCTGCAAAAATTTAAATTGCCATGAAAGCATCTTAGGTAAATAACGCCATCTTATAGCGATCGGTCCCAATGGATCGAGAAGCATAGCAGGAGCCTTTGTCAGAAGCCCTGGTGAGTTAATTGGAATCATAGCGCAGGGAGCTATCATTCCGGCATTACCAAATGAACATCCTTCGCCAGGCTCTTGCTGATCAACAACAGTAACAATAAATCCTAAGCGTTGTAGGTTGATGGCGCAAGATATTCCTACTATACCAGCACCCAAGACGGTGATTTCTTTTTGTTTTCTATTCATATCTAAAAGCTCTATTTACGTAACCCTCTACGGCGAACATACTCTGTAGAAAAAATAATGCAACTCATAAAAGCGAGCAGCAATGTAGCCACAGCAGCAAGGGCTGGACTAACACGCATCAAGGCATCGTCCCACATCTGCTTGGGTAGAGTGGTTACCTCACCACCAGTAACAAATAATGCGATTGTTAATTCGTCGAAAGAAATAACAAACGCGAACATGAAAGCTGCAATTAACCCAGCACTAAGCAGAGGTAGGGTAATGCGAGTTAGCGTTTGCCACTTATTAGCACCCAATGTCCAAGCGGCTTGATCGAGCCGATGATCATAGTTTTTTAGAATTGCCATCACTGTAATAACAACGTAAGGGATTGCTAATATAGTATGGCCTAAAATAAGACCAATATTTGTTCCTACTAGGCCTAATTTAGCGTACAGGTAAAACAACGCAACGGCGATAATAATATTCGGCATAATAATTGGAGAAACTAGGAAAGCAAACAGCGCTGCCTTACCAAAAAATTGCCTCCTCGCCAAAAAAAAGGCCGCTGGGACACCGATTGACATTCCCAAGAGCGCCGATGAAATGGCCACTACAAAGGAGCGTGAAGCGGCTGCGGCCCATGCAGGTGAGTTCAACACTTGTTCATACCATTGTAGAGAGAAACCTTTTGGAGGCCAACCAAGGAAGCCATCCTCGGTAAAAGAAACAGGGATAACAAATAATGCAGGAATACATAGGAAAGCAATAACTGTCATTGCAGTTATCCAAAGAGTGGTCCTACTTCCTTGGCGACGTGCTCGATCGGTTCGCTGGGGTGTCAGCTTGTCAATTAATATACCGCCTTGCTCACATAAATAACCTAATATATTAATCACACCACCTCCTAACCGGCGACCGATTCGTCCAATTACGCCTTTCTTATGCTCATGCGTAGACTCTCCAGATAATGTAGATAAACCAAGTAGCTGATCGTAAAAGAAAAAGATCACTAATACTGAAGCCAGCAATAACATTGCGATAGCACCCGCGAAACCCCAGTTCAGTACTTCATGGATTTGGAAAATAATCACTTGCACAATCATCGTATCGCGCGCACCACCGAGCAACGCCGGTGTAATAAAAAACCCGAGAGCGGTGATAAATACCAACATGCCACCAGCTGCAACGCCTGGTGCAGAAAGCGGGAAATAGACACGCCAAAAAGCCTGTCCACCACGAGCACCAAGGGTCGAAGCAGCACTCACTAGATTTCGGTCGATATTCTCCATTACTGACATCATCGTTAATATACATAATGGCATTAAGGCATGTACCATGCCAATCATGACACCAGTAAAGTTGAATATTAGGCGCACGGGGGCGTCAACTATACCGAGTGCCAACAACAGTTCGTTTAGAGCTCCATGACGTCCTAGTAATACAATCCAAGCAAATGTACGCACCAGAAAACTGGTCCAAAAAGGCATTAGCACCCATATCACTAGTGAGTTTCGAGTACTACTCTTTACTGTACTGAGTAAATAAGCAATTGGGTAACCTGCAAGAATTGAAAATATTGTAGTCCATCCGGCTATTTTTAGGGTAATTAACAATACCTTCGCATACACCGCTTTCTCGTAGAGACGAGTGTAATGCTCCAAGGTCAGAGTGCCACTACTATCCACAAAACTCAATCCCAGTAACAACACCACAGGATAAATGAAAAAGAATCCTAGAAATAAAATAGCTGGTGAAATCGATAAAAAACGACTCCAATTACGTGGTCTGACTATAGATGTATAAGTTACGCTAGGTAATTGTTCTGATTTAGAGCTCATTTCAACTTCCAGCGTCGTTGGTAAGTATCACTGTGCTGGTTTTAGCCCAGTTTAGAATAATTCGCTGTCCAATTTCAATTGTGCTTGAACCACGGCATGTTAATTGAGTGGACACCATTTCGGTGCCATCGGAAAGTTCAATAAAATACTTAGTAATCTGACCAAAAACAATCACCTCTTTCAGGATCCCCTCAACGGCATTATCGCGCGTAGCATCATTGTCAGTATCTACGGTTTCTGGTCGTATCATAAATTTTACCTGCTCACCAATTTTCACAGGTTCTTTCAGCTCTCCAAGCACATTCATTCCAGCAGGGCCACGCATCAACACGCTGTCTTTCCCTACTTCTAACACTTGTGCATCAAACAAATTCGATTCACCCAGAAAATCTGCAGAAAACATGGTGGAAGGTTGAAAATACAATTCATTTGGTGTGCCAATTTGATCTATACTCCCATCATTCATAACACAAATACGATCAGACATAACCATCGCCTCTTCTTGGTCATGAGTTACATAAAGTACGGTAATTCCAAGATTTTCATGTAATTGTTTTATTTCGCGTTGTAGCGTTTCTCGGAGTTTTTTATCCAGCGCACCCAGAGGTTCGTCCATAAGAATAATTGATGGTTTATACACAAAACATCTCGCCAATGCGATGCGTTGTTGCTGACCGCCAGAAAGTTCACGAGGAAATCGTTTTGCAACATGGTCAAGCTCAACGATTTCTAAAACACGCGCAACTTCTTTACGAATAAGGGCCATAGGCATCTTGCGCATTCTTAGTGGAAAGGCAATATTGTCAAATATATTCATGTGCGGAAACAGTGCATAATTTTGGAAAACCATTCCCAAGTCACGCTTAAACGGTGGCAAAAAGTTGGCTAATTTACCATCAATCCAAATATCACCACTGTCGGGATTATTAAGACCAGCGATTGCCATAAGTAGAGTAGTTTTGCCTGAGCCAGAAGGGCCAAGCAATGTGAGAAATTCACCTTCTTGCATTTCTATACTTGCTGCCTTAAGTGCAACAACTGAACCGTATGTTTTACGAACATTGTGAGTTCTTAATTTATATTCTGTCATCTATATTTGGAGTAAGAAGTTAAGAAAAGTATTTGTCTTTAGCAAATATTATACTGGCAATACAAGTCACAATAAAACGGGTCAGGCTAGCCTGACCCGTGATAGTACAACTAAACAAGCAACCAAGCGTTAAGGAGATATCACTTAGTATTAATACAACTAGCCAAGCAACCAAGCATTAAAACGCTCAGCGACCTCTTCTTTGTGTTCTCCCCAGAAGTCACTATCCACAGAAACCATATTCGGCAGATATTCTGGATTTGTTGGCAACACTTTGGCTCGAGAAGCAGGAATATCAGCAAAAGCACTTGGATTTGTTGGTCCATAAGCAATGTGCTTTGTGAATTTAGCCTGTTGTTCTCCTTGTGCACAGAATTCTATGAATTCGCGGCACACGTCAGCATTTGGAGCACCTTTGAGTATTGTCCATCCCTCAAATGTGTAGAGCGCCTGATCCCAGACCAAATCAACTGGTGCGCCATCATCAATTGCAACCTGCGCACGGCCGTTCCAAGTAAACAGACAATCGACTTCGCCGGATTTCAGCAGCTGAGATGTTTGCGCACCACCAGTCCACCAGAGTGTCACGTCATCCTTGATACGATCAAGGCTTCTGAAAGCGCGGTCGAAGTCCAACGGATATAGATCTTTAGGATCAACTCCGTCTGCCATTAGTGCAGCTTCCATAGTATCAAAAGGGTGTTTGCGCAATGCTCGTAATCCTGGCACGCCTTTAACATCCCAGAGATCTTTCCAGTTCTTTGGTGGATTCTTACCCATCGTATCTGTGCGATAGGCAATTAGTGAAGCATATACATCAGTACCCATGATGTACTCACCACGTAAACTTTCAGGGATTTGGCTAAGATACTTACCTGCGCCATTTGGTGCTATTGGCTCAAGGTAGCCAATATTGACAAGAGACTGGTGTGATGCCTTACTAAGATGTGACATATTCCAAGTGTAATTACCTGTTTCAACCATTGCGCGTATCAAACCAGTCGGTTCGTGCTGACCTTGAACACCAACCGCTTCAATTCCGGTTGCTTCAAAAAATGGTTTGTAAAACGCCTCTGCAAAACCTGGAGCAAATGGACCACCTGGATCACGCATAACAATTTTTAAGTCTTGTGCAGAGCGCACTATTGCTGGAAAACCAACCGCAGCAACCGCTGCTCCGGCCGCGGCTGTCTTTAAAAAGGTACGACGACTGACAGATTTATCTAATTTGTCAATTTTCTTTTCGTTCTTATTCATTCTTACTCTCCTGTGAAATTTTCATAGTAATTGAGTTTGGAAAGTAATACATTTGTAAATACCCAAACTCAAGTTTGATTATCTTACAATTTGATTATCTTACAATTAGATCATAATGTACAATACTAAAATCTTGTCACTGTATAACCATTTGTTATACTATAAAAAATAAACCTTGGCTTGTAAAACATATTTTCTTATCGGTTTTAACCAATGAAATCAGTTTATTGAGAAGCTCAATTATTATGATCTATTAATGCCATGAAATACAAACAAATGCTCGCATTTCGCATGGTAATGTTAACTGGAAGCGTATCCCAGGCAGCCGAGCGAATTCATATCTCTCAACCTGCAGTCAGCAACCTAATATTAAGTCTCGAACAACATTTTGGGTTTAAGTTATTTGAGCGTCGCAAAGGGCGATTGATTCCTACTCCTGATGCACATCATATCTATGAAAATGTTTCCGAGGCATTGTTGGGATTTGAAAAAGTTTCACAGTCAGCTCATAATATCCGCGATCACAAATCGGGCAGTTTACGGATAGCTTCTATGCCTGGTGTGTACGGTGCTACATTTATGCCCGATGTTGTTTCTGAATTTTTAGCTGATAGAGATGATATTTCAGTTAACCTGCAGATACAACCGTCGTTAAAGATTCAAAGGTGGATTTCGTCAGATTTGTACGATATTGGGATTGCCGAATTGCCCTTGATACATTCAGGCATCGAGTCTGAAGAATTTAACTTTAAATGCGTTTGCGTTCTTCCTGAGGGTCACTCACTTCTTAAACACGAAACCTTAACACCAAAAGAGCTTGACAATGAACCCTTTATCTCACTTAATGCCGATCACATGACTCACCATCAAACCCGCCAAGCATTTGCAGATGCAGGAGCAAGGTGGAAAGTTCGAGTTGAAACTCAACTATTTCTCTCAGCAGCAAGACTGACTCAGAAAGGTACTGGAGTCGCTATTCTGGATCCTTTTACTTTGAAGTATGATAGCCATGGGCTCAAAACTCGACCATTTTTACCAGACATTTATTTTAAAATTGGTATCCTTTACCCATCTGGACATCCGCGCTCATTGCTTGCAGAAGAATTTTTGAAATTACTTAGAGAACGACTACTTGATTTTATCCCCAATACTTAAAATATTCTGGCAATAATGCAACCAAAGCTAAGTCATAAGAGAGTTTTAAGTATTGCTATTCCAATTGTAGTATCTAATGCAACGATACCAATTTTGGGAGTTGTTGATACCGCTGTCATCGGACAATTGGGTCAAGCCGTGCCAATTGGGGCCGTTGGTATTGGCGCAATTATTATCTCAGCAATATATTGGCTATTTGGCTTTTTGCGAATGGGTACAACTGGCCTTACAGCTCAAGCCATTGGTGCAGGTGATAGGACAGAAACTTCTGCACTATTAATACGCGCATTAATCATTGGCTTTGCGATAGGCGTTTTTTTTATCGCAGTCCAACTACCCTTTTTATGGGGAGCCTTCCAGTTAGCACCTGCTTCTATAGAAGTAGAAACTTTGGCTAGAAATTATTTACAAATTAGAATTCATAGTGCCCCTGCTGCCATTGCTATTCTTGGCATTACTGGTTGGTTAATTGCCAAGGAAAGAACTCGTGCTGTTTTATTGCTTCAGTTATGTATGAACGGTGTAAATATAGTTTTGGACTTTTTCTTTGTTTTACAGCTTGGCTGGGGAGTCGAAGGTGTCGCTATAGCAACATTGATTGCAGAATGGTCAGGACTCGTTCTAGGCCTTTGGATAGTGCGTGATGGCTTTAATGAGATTGATTGGAAAAACTGGATTCAAATATTTGACAGCGTACGATTATGGCGCATGGCTACGGTTAATCGCGACATTATGATCAGATCATTTTTGTTAGAGGCAGGAATTGTCATCTTTATGTTTTTAGGATCAAGTTTTGATGATGCTATCTTGGCGGCAAACCAAGTGCTACTTCAATTAATAAATATAACAACCTATGCTCTTGATGGTTTTGCGCTTGCTGCAGAGACTTTAGTTGGTCAAGCATTAGGGGCAAAAAATAGAGGCCTTTTACGCAAATCAGTAGTTATAACCAGTCAATGGGGTGTAGTCTTAGTTATCCTAATGGCTGCAAGCTTTTTTGTCTTTGGTGATTTGTTTATTCATACTATGACCACAGCTCAGGATGTTCGCATGGTTTGTTATGAGTATTTGCCATGGATAGTTATTGTTCCATTAGTGGGTGTTGCCGCTTGGATGCTAGATGGAGTTTTCATAGGTGCTACGAGAACGGGCGACATGCGTAATATGATGTTTGTCTCTTTTAGTATTTACTTGGTCGCCTTAGTTGTACTTTTGCCTAGCTTTGGCAACCATGGACTCTGGGCCGCGATGATTATATTTTATATAGTACGCGGAGTTACTTTAGGCTTTAAATATCACCATATTGAGTCGTCTGCTGATTAAATAGTTAATAAGAAAAAATGCTAGGTGTCGCCATAGAGCAGAATGTTCGTTTGATGTGTGGGGGAGGTTATATTAATACATAGCCGAGTACGAGAGGGGCTCCCCCTATGGCTTCAAAGTTTAGGCTTTCTATTTGGTTTTTTATTCCAAAACAAACGCTTTTTGGGCTTTTTTGGTTTTTTCTGGACATCTCTACGCCTTTCATTCTTATGAGGACTGCGACCCGGAGCTCTCTTCTTGACACTACTTTTTTCCTGAGTTTGTGATTTGTTCGGTTTTTTTGACCTCTTAGATTTGAGTGGAAGCAACTCTGGAGAGTTCGGCACATCATGATTAGGCCAAAAATCCTCAACCAACTCACGATCAAGGTGTTTTTGGATGAGACGCTCAATATCAAACAATTGTTTAGCCTCATCCGCACTGACTAAAGAAATAGCCTCGCCACCTCTTCCCGCCCTTCCCGTTCGGCCAATTCTGT
>Ga0208638_1001816_pt1 | contig 11148 bp, 9 predicted proteins | sample ETNtaG_34_FD_185753 | JGI IMG/M metagenome (GOLD analysis project Ga0208638, IMG submission 185753) | Marine microbial and viral communities from oxygen minimum zone, Eastern Pacific Ocean - ETNP201306SV51 (SPAdes) (version 2) | ecosystem: Environmental > Aquatic > Marine > Oceanic ...
CACCTACGTGCTAGGCGTAGTAATGGACGCTACCGATGTAGAAATTGCAATCTTATTCTAGAAGATATTGAAAATCTGTGAATCATAGGGTAGGGTATGTTCGGTGACTTCTACCCGTTTGTTCTTATCTATATGCAATAAACAAGTACAGTAATCCTTCTTTTGACTTGTCTAGGTTGGATGGTCCAGAACCGTCAAATTTCCGTTCGTTAGAACGCCTGTCGATTTCTTCTGCGAAAGTTTCGCTGATAGATTTCCGTGATTTAGATCGCCAAATAGTCCGCAACTCTCTGTAGTTTTCTTGGATGAATGAATCGCGAGCAGTATTGTGTGGATTGCCAGTAACTCCAATGCTGTAAGCAATGCAATGCCTAGACGTTTTGGTAATGGTTCTCTTGATCTGCTTCTCTATTGCAGGTCTGGTACGCTTAGTTCTGCTAATATCTACCTTGCATGGTTTTGATGGTAAGGGGCACTGAGATTTGTTATGCCCATCCTCTCCACAGAAAGAGCAAGCCATAATCACCGCACACAGGGCTAGGATATCTGCTTAACTGAGCAGAAATTAATGCTTCACTGAGTGCCCGGACATTCAGTACCCTCTGATTCAATGGATTATTTGGTTTGAAGATAATTAGAATTCTCTGTATGCCATTACTGGGCCAATTGCCTCAATTTCCATTGTTGAGCCTTCATCAATTGCCCCTTTCCTCATATTCTCGAGATCTTCTAATACTCCCTCATAAGCTTCCTTACTAGGCAAAACAAATAGTGAGCCCTGTGTAAATTCGTCAATCTCAAACCAAGTAACAGTTGAGCCTTCGGTTCCGTCGGCTGCGTCTAAATTGGCTTGGGCTTCTTCCCAGTCGTGCTTTTCCTTGTGTTTCCAAATTGTCATTACTGCAAATCGCATATTTGCTGGTCGCTATTATATCTTAAGAAAATAACCAACAACAAATCACAGAATTAGGAAATTTTTCCTATAGAAGTGACTAATGCCTGCAATCCTTCATTACCTAATTCAGTAATCATCGAATCTAGAGATTCCGCACTTCCCAATTGACGCGGTACAATTGCTATACTTTCACCCAGCATACAAAGTAAAACTGCTACATCGCCCCCAATTCCAACTCTGCGTGCGGCATTTTTGCCGGCTTCAATTAGGCTCGAACGTGAAGCATCACTGGCTAATTGAGAATCTGTAGAAAATGATTCTGCGCATTCAATCAATTCATTCCAGCGCGAAGAGTCCCATACCCCCTCTGAGAGTATGTTCATTTGTTCGGTTCCTGAATCTGTAATCAATTTCTTCCATTTTGCATTGTCAATATATTCTGATGTATGACGGCCCGGGTTTTCTCTCCATGCTAAAACAATCGGTGTTGATTCGAACCAGCCCTCGGCAACTCCAGGTCCATTTACGAGATTAGAACCTGAGTAAGGAGAACCAGGAATTAGCCTGCGCTCGACACCTCCTGCAGAGAGAGCGGTTACATCTCCTAGTCCTGTGGAATTCATTCTCTCTACTCGATGAGCGATTGAATAGGCTCTTCGCTGACTTTCTTCATGTGGTTGCCCTATTGCCCGTTGAAAAGCGCAGGCTGCGGCAATAGCACCTGCAGCTGACATCCCAAATCCTTGTGACGGAGGTAGGGTCATTTTGATTGCAATTTCCCAATTCAATTCGGAAATCTGAGGTATTTCCTCACAAAGTAGGTCAAGTACCTGCTGATACATGTTTGAATCACCTTCACCAGATAGGAATCGTACACTGAGTGAGTATGCTCCTTCTTGGCCTCGTGCAATGGCTTCAACACCATCTGAAACACAGATTCCTGCACCTAAACTACCCTGGAAATTAGGGTCTTCTGCCTGATCGTCAACAGTGAACAATAGAGTCAGGTGTCCGCCACAGGCCCCTCGACCCAAAGCAACGGTCATGCTACCTCATCCCGGCAACGGTGCAAGAATACTGCGCTTACTCAAAGTACCAATGATAGGTCTTCATTGAGTGAAGCAAAATTGTCAGAAAGGGCCTGAGCAGCCTTCTTCATAGCCGTCTGTGGACTCATTGAGCCATCCGTTTCAAAACTGAAGACGAAATCATTCGGAACATCTTCCAAGGTAATTGCATCCTTGAATGCGACCTTCTCTTCAGTTCCATCACCTACATGGTGGAGGTCCTTGATTAGAGTCTCAACCTTATGGAAATCCTCTAGTCTTCCATTCTTGTCGAAATCCTTAGCGGTTATGTTGAGGTTAAGATCCCATAGTACCTTTGCCTTTGTTTTTATGTTTAGAACAGCAACCTGTCGCTGAAAGAATGTAATTCCACAAACAGGTGACCACTTGGCATGTTGACTACCGCAGCCCATGACTGCTGTTGCATAGAATTCAAGCATCTGTCCCTTGAACAATTTAGTAATTGGAATGCTTCTGTATTTCTCTTGAATCTCTAGGCTCTGGTCACCAAGGAATACCATGTCACCAGCGGTAACGGTAGTACCTTCTTCGCTTCCAAATGCCTTACAGGTGTAAATCATGTTACATGAAGGGCAACCACGGTCCTCAGCAACCAGTTCGCTACAGTTTGGACATGTGTCTTCATGGGAATAATCATCATGATTTGTCGGAATAGGTATCATTGAGAGTCGTTGTGCAATCATCTCATCAGGTAGAGGACCGTTGGTCTCCCAAACCGTATAATCTACTCCTTCCTTCTCCAATTTCTTTCCACAGTTATCGCAACCGCTTCCACCAGAAGATTCGCGGGCAACTGCAGCAGGGTTCAGATGACTACATGATAGACATAGATCGAAGGAACCCATTTGGAACCTTACTGTCTCGATGGCCATCTTTGGGGTATTGGACATTAAAGTACGGCGCAGTGCGTTAGCAAAAGCGCGGTCAGTTCCCTTCATCAGTAGAACCATTTTTTCGTCATTTTCTTCTATAACTTCTATCTTTACCATTTCAAACACCTCAGACCCTGCGGCCTCTTCGTCCGCCTTTCTTCTTTGTACCATCTGTTGGTATAGGAGTAACATCTTCAATACGAGTGATACTGACCCCTGCACGAGTTAGAGCACGGATGGCTGCTGTTGCACCAGGTGCACTGTGAGAGCGGTTTCCACCAGCTCCACGGTACTTGACAATGACTTGATTGAATTCCTTCTCCGAAAGCATCTCTGCGATGCGCTCAGCGGCACGAGCAGCTGCGAATTGACCACCCGCATCACTACCTTTGACGACCATACCGCCCGAGACCTTTGCAATGGTCTCAGCACCAGTCAGATCGGTAGCGGTCATCAACACATTGTTGTAGGTGCTGAATATGTGTAGAATTGCCTTGTGACTCATCACTCATCGCCTCCTTCTTCTGGGACTGTTTCCTCGACCGATGGTGCTTCTGCAGCATCTGCCTTGATTTGTTGTACGAACTCGTCGTTCTCAGTGGTGGCGCGAACGCCTACTACTTCTTCGGGTTCCTCTTCTTCACTAACACGAGTGAGTCGGAGTTGCTCCATTTCTACACGGAATGGGTGATTATCATCTAGATAAGGTGAAGTTGTGCTGTACTGAAGTTTGTCTTCTTCCTCACGAAGAATCTTGTATCCAGGCACAGTCATGCGTTGTTCACCAATTGCTATGTGTCCGTGAACAATCATGTTTCTAGCAGCGCGCATACTAGGTGCGAGACCGCGGTAATAAACGACTGATTGTAATCGACGGGCGAGCATGTGCTCGACATTGATTTGTAGAATATCATCGATATTTGAGCCATGAGGAAGTAATCCCTTTCGGTACATTGCATTAACTAAATCTTCCTTCTCACGAGCATAGTGACCCTCGGACGAATCAACTCGACCAATGAGTTTCATAGCTTGGTTTCGGTGGCGGCGTAGGGCTGACTTCTCTCGCCAGATTTCACGCATTCCTCCGACCTTCTTCAGGCCAAATTGCTCTTTTAGAGCATGTTCTTCTTCGATACGAGCAGCCTTCCATGGATGGGCAGGAGTCTGTGTCTTTGATCTTGCAAACTTAGGATGTCCCATATTTCACACCTCACTTCTTCCTCTGCACACCAAGTGTGCTTCCACTGCGTCCATTACTTCGTAGGCGCTGACCGCGAACCTTGTGTCCACTTCGGTGGCGGATTCCACGGTAAGTCTTGATTGATGCTAATCGAGAGACATCATCTTTTCGAGTCAATTTAACCTCAGTCCCGATGATGTGGGCATCTTCATTTGATTGAAGATCTCGTTGGCGGTTTACAAGCCACCAAGGTACATTCAATGCGTATTCATCTATTGTGCTTCGAATCCTGTTTTGCTCATCATCATTCAAATGACCACCAAGTTTGGTGCCATCGATTTCTGCCATACGACAGATTTGTCCAGCGGTTCTTTTACCAACACCAGGAATTGATGTTAATCCTTGTGCTATTGGTCGTAGACCATCGATATCTGAATCTGCAAGCCTCAGGATGTAGGAGAAATCATCTCCCAATTCTGCTTCATTTACTTTTGCCATAATACGGTTCCCCCGTGTTCATCGGTTGCCCGATGGCCCTCATAGGGCATCCAGCCGACCTGCCTTCCCTATTTGAAGAAGACGGCCGCCCCTACGGGGCGTGAATATCGGCCATTTAGGACTCTTTACAGACAATGTAAAGGGTGTGACTGCCACTTCCTCTTTCAAGGCCTAGATCTACCATAAAACCACGAGCACCATCAAATTCCTTCAAAGCCTTGTCCAATCTTCGCTGTAGTGTTGGGTGAATATCTGGATCCAAAGAGCATCTTAGGGTCACTTTTCCAACTCCATTTCTTGCAGCGGACTGAGCAGTTAGTTCGATTGTATGTAACTCAGGTGGGGTGAGTCTGTGTTGAACGATCTCGCCGGTTGCAATAACAAACGCATCGATATCATCGTCTGTAGATAACGGTTGAGTGGTAATGAGAAGTGGTCGCCTTCCCTCAACTCTTAGCCATGATCTCCCCGCAGATTCGGGGACTGCTTGTTCTGCCCAAGCCTCGTGGAGCCCTGACTGAACTAGAGCAGGATCAACAATGGTCAGATAAGCTCCAAATGGAGGGGGGCTGCTCATTGGTTCAACAACTGATTTACGCGGCTCTCCTTCGATACTCGCCATGATATTCTTTCTTCCCATCCTTACACAACGCGCAGAATTTTTTGTAGATAAGGACCCTATCCAAACAGACAGTCTATCTATTCGGCCTCCGCCTTGACTTAGCCATTCCCAAGTACGTGGAACACCAAGGAATGTCGTTTCAATAACCGCATCAACAAGTGATTGTTGGTCTTCATTTAATCTTGGAGATAAATCAAGAAGCACCGCGGGGCCTCGGGGACCTACCTCTAAGTGCTTGACCCATGATTTCAGAAGTGGCGTAAGTGATGGTTGCATCTCATCGATTTCATGGCGTTGCGCATCTGGCGGTCGAGCCGGATCAAGATGTAACATTGCAATAGGCGGATGGGCTCTAGTTCCACCTTCTCGTAGACTATTCCAATAGGCTGAAATTGCTTTTTCTGCTTGTCCTCCATCTCCAATCAATACTCGGTCCATAGAGCGTTGAAGATCCTCGACTTCACCCATTGCATGCATATTAGCTGCACACATAAGAGCAATCTCCGGATCGAGTTCGATTGCAAGACCAGGTCGGTGCAATCCGGATGTTAATGCGATTAGTTGAACGCCGGATCCTGCTGCAGCATCAAGAATTACCCCCGGAGGTAGTTGATTAACATCAATTTGAGTGGCTCGGGCCTGAGCGATAGCCCACGGCGTGGATAATCTCTCCATCTGCTCAGTCATGTGAAAAGCTGGCTCACCCTTACGGGATGATTTTGCCTTGCAAACCTTTGTTGCACGCTCTACAACCTCATCAGAAGGGCGTAGCGCATAGTGTTCTGCCCCTCCGCTCATATTTGTCGCTCCCGTATTATGGTCAAGTCTTTTTCGTGTGTGTAGTGGTTCAAATGGTTGACCTAACGACCTTAATCTCGAAACGCAACCATGCATCTGATATGTTCGGATCGTCACTATTTCCATAGGCTATTTCAGGAGGTAGTAGAGTAGTATGAGTAGTTCCTGTATCGAGACCAGGGATTAATCCTCTATCTTCATCTATATCTAGACCTACCATTGACCAACAGAATCCTACAATTGACCAATTACACCCATCACCTGCAGAATCCCCCCAATCACCATTATCTAATTCTTCTCCAGTATCTGCATTCCAAACTGTATATTCAACTTCTACTGTGTCCCCATTTGAAATATGGATATCTCTATTGTTTGAGCCTTCAAAAATATGAATATCAAGGACTACCTCGGCATCTGGAACTCGCAAATGTGATGCTTCGACTGTTATGTCATGCTCTGTTACATCATCCGTCAGTTCAATTTCGACAATTAATGTCCCATTGGCATCAATTGAATCGAGTGTTAAGTCAGCATCGCCTTCATCTGCGAATACAACGCTACCACCTATAATTTCTAAGACTAAATCCAATGGTTGATTTGCTCTGTTGTAAATAACTACGCTAGCGCGATCCCCTTGACCCTGATGTTCCCAATCACAACGCAACTCGCCCGGATAAAGGAATTCATCGTCCTGGTCGGCTAATACTTCTGGCCAGTCCCAATCATCAAGACGTGGGGCACAAGTGTCGAAGAGAAGATCAACTTCCCACAGCCAACGGTCATTATCATCTTTGATTAAGTCAATATCAGTGACTTTGAAGGCGTCCTCGTTTTCCTTGGAGAATTTATAGACGCTGTATCCAACAACGATTGTTGAGCCAATTAGTAGGGCCACAGTGGCGAGAGAAAGAAGAATTGCTGCCCTTGGAATTGCCATTTCATTGATACCAATTGGGATAGTGGGGTGCTCCACTTCCTCGGCAGTATCCGAGATCCAGGTGCCTGACACAATACCCTTGCCACGCCCGCCTGTCATCAACGTTAGCGTGTGATGTCTTGCAAGGATTGCCTAATGTGAGTAAAATGAAAAAACCACTAACTATCTATTAGTCGCGTAGTAATTCTTCTTGATTGCGTTGGCCGAGCCATGTAATCAAAGCTAATTCGGCACCTATTACAGAGAGGAGAATGAATAGGCCGCTTAATCCAAGACTTGCCGTACCTCCAAAGACGATGATGGTGAGTGAGGAACCAATTACTAAATCGGCGAATCCCAACACTCTCAGTATCTTACGTAGGTGTAGTATTCCTACTATCCAAATCGTTGTCGAGAGGGTAAATAAAGCAATAGGAATAAGCAAATGTTGCTGAAGAGTTAGCACTCCTATTCCTATCAAAAGATGGGCATTGATTGTTGCCATCATAGTCCAGTGACCGTTTTCAAGTGGAATTGACGAGGCGATAATTATCAACATAATTACTCCGAGAATTAAACAATACTCAGGAAGAACATCTCTAATCGAGGGAATTAGATTCGATAACGAAATTAATGGAATAGGTGATACTAATATTGCAATACCGACAGCCTCTACCTGCTTATTCTTCCAACCTTGATAGATTGCATTTGCCACAGAAAGTAGACCGGCTGGACCCCAAGATAGGATGGCATAGGCGAGGGTGCGAGTCCCTCTACCTGAACTACTCTGATGAGTATCCTTACCTGCATTTTCTCGCTTTCTACCAATCCAGAAATCAGTAAGTAAAGAAATTAGAAGAAGACCCTCAAGTAGTAACCAAGGAACTTGCCAATCGATTAGTTCACCATCAAAGGGGTCAACGGTTGTTGGGGCTGGTAATGATTCAACCATTATGGTGCCTGCCATCAACGCCAAGGTAAGAGAGAGAACGAACCAGTCTATGGCTATTGGAATTCGATTGAGAAGATTGTCCTGTTGCCATAGTGAAAGCACACTTAATTCGAGAATTAGAATAGTTACTACAGCCATATCTAGGAGTTCTTTATTGCTTGAACCAGGGTGTATATGTCCAACCAATAACAAACCAACGAGACCAATAATCGCTGCTGCAATAGGGAGTTCGATTCCTAAGAAGGAAGGAAGGTCAAGCTCGAGAGTTTTGGTTCTAGTTCTTGCTATAGAAACTAGAATAGTTGCGAATAGACCAATCAATAGGATAATCAGTGGTGATGAGCCGAAAATAAATCCATATACCAATCCGGCTGCAAGGCTCAATATTAGAAACATCATAACGATTCTTGGCCGATGTGAAATATCAGTAGTGTAGAGCTCCTCTATGTCATCAGTATCCTTTAGATCACGACGTTTCTTTCTTTTCGCTTCAAGCTCTGCTAATCTGGTATCATAACTGGCAATATTACCAGTCCCTAGTGAAGACTCCTGTGTTTGAATGGTACTCGCTAATTCAATACGAGAATCACGTCGAGCAATCGATTTTAATTCCGCTCTAATTTCTCCTCTAGCCACAAGCCACAGAGATGTTGCGACGAAGAAAGCAATACCGAGGTATGTTGCATCATATTGCTCTTCTTGAATTGAGAGCCCAAGTGAAATAACAAGTAACCAAAGGGCTGCTCCAGTGGGTTTGAGAAGATTTTCTATTAATTTTGATTTAGATAGGAAGAAAAACAGTGTGAATCCTGAACATAGTACGGCAGTCATTGAGACATCATAATCTGGAATAGATGATGCTGATTCAAGCAATACGCTTGGCTCCTTTGAGGCTATAGATACTAGCATTGGAAGTGAAACAAGCGCCATTCCATTGGTGAAAATCGAATCCCCCTCTGGGTCTGCCTTGAATAAAACCGAGCTGACTGCAAGAAACACCAGACAAATCCATATTTCATTCATTCCGTGTCTCCAACTCAGAACTGCAGCAGAGATTGACATGACTGAAATCATCACAATAGTGCTGCCAATTCTGTGTTCAAGGAATTCGGCCCCTAGATGCAATACGAATACTAGACTAGTGACCATTAGGAGTGTAATCGAAGTGAATCCTCCCAGTTGAGCCATTGAGATGATGGTCAACATTGGAAGCCAGAGTCCCATACTCCACAGTTGTAATGCGCCCGAATCTCGTATTGAGGCTGAAATCTCAGTGATTCCAAGGAATCCAGAGGCAAGATTCACCCCGGTTTCTCCCATTTTTGAATTAACAATAATCATCAAAATAGCTGAGAGAGAAAGATAGGCAGCAAGAGGTTCTGCGGATAGATCAATAATCGAACCGGGGTCAATCTGTTCGTTTGCAACTAATACTGTTCTAATCGCCTCCTGTACTAATTCTTCCAGTAGTATCCAAGACCATGGTAGCAATACGGTGACACCTGCAAGAGACGGTGCATTTCGCATGACAGCGAGAAGGGCAGTTCCGATATGCAGTATACTTAGCATAACGAGTAGGGCGATTCCACCGTCACCGCCATCGGCATCTGCCTCTGCAGGAATTAGAACAACTAGTAGAACAAGAATTGATACTGCACCAACCCAAAGTACTCTATCAGTAACTCGATGTTGGTCGCGAAGCATGATGAATCCAGTTAGAACTGCGGCCAGAATTGAGAACGTTTCGTAAGAATTGAAGGGGAGTACTGGTTCAAGTGAAATACCCATTACTAACAGAATTGAAAGCAGAATACTACCTACAAGAAGGGGAATACTGACCCTATTACGTTCAACACCTCTTACAACAAGATAGGAACCTCCAAATGCACCACCAAGGAAAGTTACCATACCTAATGCATAACCTGTATCTTCTCTGCTAGATGCAACCGCCATCAATGCTCCAACCATCCCTAATGAGATTGAGACCCCCCATAGGCCAGGTTCACCCAATCCAATTGCCTTGAATCCTTTAGAAAACCAATTATCTTTACGAGCAAAACGTGCAGCCATACCGGCATTAATGCCAGATACTGCCATGAGTAATAAGAACAAAATAATCGGAGTATCCAAAGGTTCAATGACTAATGATCCAATGGTGAATCCATGGGTTATTGCATGCATCCCAATCCATAGATTTGAAGAAGCAATTCCAAGAGCTGCTAGGTTACCTGAGTCTCTATGTAGGGCTAATCCATGAAGTAAGAGTGTGGCTACGAGAATCATCAATGCCACTCCAATTTCTCCACCAATAGAACCAGCCGTTGAGCCAATTGCCAGTAAAATCAAAGTCGCTTGAGCGGCTATCGCATCGTGCTCATATCGATATGCGACAAAGATATTCAATGCAACGAGAGTGAGGAGCAGTACCGCCAATAATTCTACAGAAATTGGTAGAATTGAACCCATTTCCCATCGATTTAGTTCAAGCGCTAAACCGTACAGAACTTTCATCGAAATAATGACCCAAGTAACTCCAAGGAGATTCAAATCTCGATTTGGCACCCATCTTTCTCCTAATGAAAAACCGGCACCAGCCAAAGCCAGTAAGACCAGCATTGAGATTATTGGAGGGAATGCTATACCTGCAACTACACTAAGTGCGCTGAAAATGAAAATCATAGCGACCATCATCGACCAGTTGACTCGCCTCTCACCTTCTCTAGCCAAAGTCGAGACAACATCGGCTTCAGGTGCAGAGCGCACAGTGCCATCTGACTGAATTGCCCCGGGTTCATTTCCAGTAGGAGCTGAGAATGGATCGAAAACATCGCCGAGAGCTTCGTCTGTTTCTTGCTCGATTACGGGTTTCTCTTCTTGCTCAATTTGTGAGGTGAAATCGTCTAGACCAAGGTCGTCAATGTCGATATTTCCACTCATTTTGAAGCGACGCGCGCGAATGAGGGGGTCCTCCTTCTCCTCAGTACTCACACTCTGCGAGGTGGGCCATCATGCGATAATCACATCCCCCCCTCGTAATCCTAAGAATAGCAATTTTCACTGCTTAAATTGTCTTCTTCCAGCCGTAATAGTTGAAAGCCGATTGTCGACGTCGGGCAGCATGGAGAGCAGCACCCGCTCGTCTACTCCGGCCTCATTTTCTACTCCTATTGCTTCGCATGGCTTAGACCCCAGCGGCGCAGTACATTGGAATCTAAGTGCAGAGGAGTTACACAAGAGGGCTGTAGAACGCGGTGAAGCCCAACTCACGGCGCATGGAGTTTTACTCGCCACCACCGGTGAGCGCACCGGGCGCTCTCCGAATGACCG
>Ga0208638_1001820_pt1 | contig 11138 bp, 7 predicted proteins | sample ETNtaG_34_FD_185753 | JGI IMG/M metagenome (GOLD analysis project Ga0208638, IMG submission 185753) | Marine microbial and viral communities from oxygen minimum zone, Eastern Pacific Ocean - ETNP201306SV51 (SPAdes) (version 2) | ecosystem: Environmental > Aquatic > Marine > Oceanic ...
GTTTGGCAGTTGGCGTGGCTCTCGAACCGATCAACGTCGAGACCCAGGGGGAACCTGGACCAGTGCCGCCGGAGGTCCGCGGTGTGTTCTTGGCCGGACTGGGTGATGTGGTCCAACGGGTGGCTGTCGTTCTAGAGGAGACGAACGCCGAGGTGTTCGCTCCCCTTAACGAGATCGACTACAAGTTGGGTGTCGAAGCGGCATCAGAATGGGGACAGGAAATACTCCCGCTGATCCGGAGTTCCTTCTCGGGAAGGGTCCTCTGGAAGGGATCCCTGTTCGAACACGTCGGTGCCGGAGCCCCACCAGACATCGACTTCACCGGCTACGACATCGTGGGGTTTTCGCTATTCCCGTTCTCTGGCATTGCCCGTTACCCGGCGATGGCGAGCGAAACCATTGCAAGCGTCCGCTCATGGGCTTCAGAGGACGGCGTGTCTGAGGTGTGGGCTGCAGAGTTTGGCTCATACATGCCTGTTCCGATCAGCCGCCAGGATGAGCCTGATGCCATCCGCATCGTCTTTGACGAGGGCTCTGAAACGCTTGGGGGATTCTTCATCCTCGACCCCTCACGGGGATTTGGAACTCCCCTCAGAGGTTCTGATCTAGAGGCAGTAGTCCTGGAGCAGTTCACCTTGGCCTCGACCCATCCCACCACCACGGTGGCCCCCTAGGACGACCGGACCCCTACCTGAACAGATCCTCGGCGGGGCTCCTCACAACGTCGGCGACCACGCTGCCGTCACCGAACCACGACGGGTCCACGCCACGCACCACAGCAACCGGCACACCGGCGGCCTTGCCCATCACCAGCTCGGCCGCGGCAGCTATCTCGTCAACGACGGCCACCTCTGTCACCATCAACTCGCGCCCCAGGGCGTCGCTGGTTCCCCGCAGGTCCACGATCGGACGCAGGCCCGCACAGCCGATGGCCACGTCGGCCACGCCCCGTCGCCACGGCCGCCCGAACGTGTCGCTGACAATGACGGCCACGTCAAGGCCCAGGCGGTGGAGCAGCGCATCGCGGATGCGGCGGGCCGACCGGTCTGAATCCACCGGCAACAGTGCAGCCCGGCCGTCAGGCACGTTGGAGAGGTCCACCCCGGCGTTGGCACACACGAAACCGTGGCTGGTCTCGGCAATCACCAGGTCGCCACGGCGGCGCAGCACCCGAACCGACTCGGCCTCGACAATCGGCTTGTGGCCCAACTCGGGGTCCACATCCACCAGACGGTCCTCGGCCTTTGAGACCACCTTCTGTGTCACAACCAGCACGTCGCCGTCGACCAGATCGGCAGCCTCGGCGATCATGCCCGCCAGGTCGGCGCCGGCGCACACCTCGGGCAGGCCGGTCACCGGAATCACCCGGATCTCACCGCTCACGAGGCCGCCCCCAGAACCGTGCGGGCCAGCTCGGCCGCCACCTCGGGTGACGACATGACCGTGTCGGTCACCACACACGCCATGCCCTCGGCCTCGACGGCCCCGGCCAGGTCGGCATCGGCCGAGTCGATCACCAGGCACGAGGCGATGTCGCGGTAGATCCGGGCCACGCCCACGACCGAGGCCTCATGGCCCAACTCGCGCATCAGGCGGTCGGCCGGGCCCTTCAGTGCAGCCCCGGCGATGATCGGCGAGACGGCCACCGTTCGATCCCGCCTGGCCCTGATGGCGTCGGCAATGCCGGGCACTGCCAGCAGCGGCCCGATGGACACGATCGGGTTGGAAGGCGCCACCACGACCACGTCAGCCCCGCTGATCGCGTCTAGCACCCCCGGCCCCGGAAGCGAACTCTCGGCGCCGGCGAAGCGCACCGACGAGACAGGAACGGCGTGTCGCAGCCGCACGAAGTACTCCTGGAAGCCCACCTCGTCGCTGCCGCCCCCGGAACCGTCGGCCAGCGTCATCATCGTGGCCACCCGGTCCTCGGTCATTGGCAGCAGCGTCGGCTCCAGTCCCCAGCCGGCCGTGATCCCGGCCGTGATCTCAGAAAGGCCCACACCTGCAGCCAGGTTGCCGGTTCGGTAGAGGTGGGTGCCCAGGTCAAGGTCGCCCAGGTTGAACCAGGTGTCGCCGCCGTAGCGGCCCAGCGAACCCATTGCCTGCCAGGTCTCGCCTGCAAGGCCCCAACCGGTCTCGGGGTTGTCGGCCCCGGCGAGCGTGTAGGTGACCGTGTCCAGGTCGGGGGAGATGTGCAGCCCGTGCATGACCACGTCGTCGCCGGTGTTAACGACAGCGGTCACCTCAGACGGCGGCACCACCTGCACAAGGCCCGCCAGCAGCCGTGCGGCACCGACCCCGCCGGCCAGCACGGTTATCAACGAAGGCTCCTCACCCCGGAGGCCGGGGCGCGCCCTCGAGGAGGGCCAGGTCGGCGTCGACCATCATCTCCACCAGGTCGGCGAAGTCGGTCTGGGGCTTCCAGCCCAGGCGCTCGGCGGCCTTGGAGGAGTCGCCCACCAGCAGGTCAACCTCGGCGGGTCGTAAGAAGGCCTCGTCAACCACGACGTGGTCCTCCCAGTTCAGGTTCAGGCGCCCGAAGGCCAGCTCGCAGAACTCGCGCACCGAGTGGGTTTCGCCGGTGCAGACCACGAAGTCATCGGGCTCGTCCTGTTGCAGCATCAGCCACATGGCCTCGACGTAGTCTCCGGCGAAGCCCCAGTCGCGCTTGGCGTCAAGGTTGCCGAGCCGCAACTCGTCGGCCAGCCCCAGGGAGATGGCGGACGCACCATGGCTGATCTTGCGGGTCACGAACTCGAGGCCCCGGCGAGGGCTCTCGTGGTTGAAAAGGATCCCCGACGAGGCGTGCAGGTCGTAGCTCTCGCGGTAGTTGATGGTGATCCAGTGCCCATAGACCTTGGCCACCCCGTAGGGGCTGCGCGGGTGGAACGGCGTGTCCTCGGTCTGGGGCACCTGGCGGGCGTGGCCGAACATCTCGCTCGAGCTGGCCTGGTAGTAGCGGATGGATGGGTCGACGAGGCGAATGGCGTCGAGCAGGCGGGTGACGCCCAGGGCCGTCGTCTCACCGGTCAGCACCGGCTGGCCGAACGATGTGTGAACGAAGGACTGGGCTGCCAGGTTGTAGACCTCGTCGGGCCGGTGGGTACGCAGAACCTTGATCATCGAGGCCTGGTCCAGCAGGTCACCGGGAACGAACTCCACGTCGCCAGCCAGGTGGGCCACCCGCTCCATGTTGACCGTGGAACTGCGGCGCACCATTCCGGCAACGTCGTAGCCCTTGTCCAGCAGCAGTTCAGCCAGGTACGAGCCGTCCTGGCCGGTGATGCCCGTGATGAGTACTCGCTTCGACATGGCCCCCATTGTGCCGGTCAAACCCCTTCGGGAGGCACCTGGCCCGGTTGCGGCACCCTCGTTCGCCAATCGGCCATTACGTCGGCAAGGGTCTCAGACAGGTCGGACTCCGGCTCCCAGCCAGTGTCGGTGCGCAGAGCCGTCGGGTCTCCGCACAGTTTGGGAACCTCAACAGGTCGAAACAGGTCGGCGTCCGGAACAAGGCGCATGGGCCGGTTGGCGAGGACCACGAGGTGCTCAGCCACCTCTGAGATCGGCACTGCCAGACCTGAACACACGTTGTAGGCGGCGCCCGCCCGCCCGTCCACGGCCAGCATGCGGTATGCCCGGACCACATCGCGCACGTCCGTGAAGTCACGCAGCGGCGTCAGGTCGCCCACCGGCACTTCGTCATCTCCCGAGAGTTCGTTGGCCACGATCCGCGATGCGATGGCCGGGCAGACGAACCGGTCGCTCTGGCCGGGTCCAAGGTGGTTGAAGGACCTGGCCCGCACGACGTCCTGGCCGAACCCCCGGCAGGCCTGTTCGGCAACCATGTCGGCGGCCGCCTTTGACGCCGCGTAGGGAGACACTGGCCGCAGGCGTGCCGACTCGTCGACCGGCAGGTCCGCCGGGTCGACCACGCCGTAGACATCGGCGCTGGTCACGGTCACCACCCGGTCCACGCCGGCCTCCCTCGCCGCAGCCAACACGTTGAACGTGCCCTCCACGTTTACCCGCAGGGTTTCCACCGGCGCCTTCCACGACCTGCCCACATCGGCCTGTCCTGCCAGGTGGAACACCACCTCCGGGGAAGCCTCGGCCACGAGGGCCACCATGGCGTCAGCGTCCAGCACGTCGGGTCCGCCGTGGGAGCGATCTGTCTCGACCACCTCGTCGCCGCTGGCACAGAGGTGTGCCACCAGATAGCGCCCCACGAAGCCGGCAGCGCCCGTCACCAGCACCCTCACAGGGTCACCCCGCTGCCGTTGGAGCCGAGGCACACGGGCCCGGCGTCATGTCCTCGCACGGGCGAACCATAGACCCTCCGATCGGCGGCGATGCTGCCTGATGGACGGGCCCGCAGGGCTAGGGTCCGTTCACCGTGGACGCCGCCGAGACACAGGGCCCCAGGGGCGTGCCCGTCCCGCCCCAACCGCCGTCGGCCACCCCTGTGCCACCGCCCGCTCCAACGCCACTCGTCGGCGTGGTGCTCGTGGCCCACGATCCGGGGGAGTGGTTCAACGACGTGCTGGCCGGACTCGCAGCCCAGGACCACCGCCAACTCGACATCGTGGTCGTCGACGCAGGCTGCCGCTCGGGCCTCGCCGACCGGGTACTCAACGTGCTACCCGATGCCCGCACCGTCGAGGTTCCCGGCTCGCCCGGCTTCGGCGCAGCAGCCAACCGGGCGGTCGTTGGCGCCTCGGGCGACCAGGCCAACGTGGGAACCGGCCCCAACCGGATACCCAGCTACCACCTGTTCATGAACGACGACGTTGTGCTCGACGGCACCGCCGTGCGACGCATGGTGGAGTGTGCGGTGGCCGCCAACGCCGGCGTGGTCGGCCCCAAGGTCCTCGTCGGAACCGAGGGCCGCATCCTCCACGACATGGGCTGCACCGTCGACCGCTACGGATCGCCCGTGCCCCGCCTGCACCCCGGCGAGGTTGACCAGGGCCAGTACGACGCAGAACCGGACGTGTTCGCCGTGGCCGAGGCGGCCCTGCTCGTACGCACCGACCTGTTTGCTGCTGTCGGGGGCTTCGACCCCGAGATCCACTTCCTCGACGGCCACCTCGACCTCTGCTGGAGGGCACGCCTTGCCGGTGCCATGGTCACCACGGCCCCCACAGCAGTCGGACGCACCGTGAGAGGAGATGCCTCGGCCAGGCGGGGCACCAACCCGGCCATCCTGCGACCCAGGCACAGGCTGCGCATGTCGCTCACCAACCAGGAATCGGGCAGGTCGGCGACCGTGGTGGTCGAGCTGGCGGCAGCCACCGTGCTGGGCGTTGCATACGGCCTGCTGACCGGCCGCTTCCGCCACGTCTGGGGGCTGCTCAGCGCCTGGCCCTGGAACCTCCGCCGCCGGTCCGGAGCTCGCCACAGGCGCCGCATCATCGCCAAACACCGTCGGGTCGACCCGGGCCGCGTCGTGGCCGGCCCCAACATGCCGCACCACGCTGTGAAGCGGGCCATAACCGGCCGCGCCCCCTACGGCACCGGCGACGAGGCACCCGGCAACATTGCCTTCCACCACATCTGGAGTGCCCTTCTCGGACCCGGCGGCATCGCGCTCATGGTCAGTGCAGCCGTCCTGGGCTTCGGATCGCGCCACCTGCTCACGCGGGGCCTCCCCGCCGTGGGCAGGTTCCAGGCCCTGCCAGCCGACCCCATGGACCTGGTGCGTGCCTGGTGGCTCGGCTGGCGAGCCACCGGTACCGGTGTGTCCACAACGGGTCCCGATGCCCTTGCACTCCTGGGCGTAGTCGCACGCCTGGTACCCGGCAGCGACAACCTGCTCTGGACAGCCGTCGTCCTCTCGGCCCTTCCCATCGGAGCCCTCGGCATCTGGCGCCTCGTGCGACCGGTCGGTGGAGGCAGGTCACGCGCCGCAGCGGTGCTCACCTACCTGGCGGTGCCCCTTCCCTACGACGCACTCCGCGAGGGCCGCCTGGCACCGCTGGCTGTCTACGCCACGCTGCCCTGGATAGCCCACCGCCTAGCCGAGGCCCAGGGTGTCGTTCCCTACGGCCACCGCGGCGGCGACCCGGGCCCCGGAACCCGCATCCGCAACATGGGCTCCGACATCCTGCTCACCGGCCTCGTCGTGGCAGCCGCCATCGCTGTTGATCCCACCGTCGTCGTGGTGCTGCTCGTTCTGGTCACCGGCCTCGTCTCGGGCAGCCTCCTGGCCGGCAGCAGCGCAGGCCTCCCAAGGCTGGTTGTCGTGGCCGTCGGGGGAGCGGTTGTAGCGGCCGTCGTCCAGTTTCCGCTGCTGTTCAACCTGTTGGGTAACAGCCCCCTCGACTCCCTGGCAGTTCCCACCACATGGCCCAGCGGAAGTCTCGGCACCTCGGCCATGTTCACCCTCGACACCGGATCGCCCCTCGGCGGTCCCACATGGGTCGGCACCTTCGGCATCGACCGCATCGGCTGGGCCGTTCTGGTGGTCCCGGCCCTGGCCCTCCTTACAACCACCGGCTGGCACCTGGCAATCAGCATCCGTGCCTGGTTCGTCGTGGCCGGCGGCTTCGCTTCTGTCTGGCTGATGGACCAGGGCTGGTGGCAGGGCCCGGCCCTTCCTGCCGAGTTGCTGCTCGTTCCCGTGGCCCTGGGCCTTGCATGGGCTGCGGCAGCCGCAGTGGCCGACATGGGCACAGCCATCTCCATGCCGCGCCGCAGCCCCGACTGGCGAAACGCACTACCCGCCGTAGCCGGCCTGGCCCTGGCCCTCGCCGTTCTGCCGGTGGTCATCGGTTCCCTCGGAGGCCGCCTCGGCATGCCCGAAGCCGACCTTCCCTCGGCTCTGCCGTTCCTCGCCGAACCACGATCGGGCATCGGCGACACCACCAGCGGTGGCGATGACAGGGTGCTGTGGGTCGGGGCACCCACGATCCTGCCCGCCGTCGGAGTGCCGTTGACCGACGGGACCCTCTCGGGCGACGTGGCCATAGCGGTCACCGAGGGTCGCCCCGACCTGCTCGACCAGTGGCCCTACGACATCACCGAGGCACCCGGTGTGATCGAAATCAGGGACACCCTGGCCGAGGCCCTGGCCGGCCGCACAAGCCGCCTCGGTGCCGCAATCGGGGCATGGGGGGTCGGCCATGTGGTCCTCGTGGAGCGATCGGCGCCCGCCCCCCACGAAGCGGTCGAGGCACCCCTGTCACCCACGTACGCGGCGGCCCTCACAAGGCAACTCGACATGGCACGCGTCGAGGGTCTCAACAGCGCTGTGACCATCTTTGAAAACATCGCCACAGATCCGGTCCACGCCGTGGTGCGCGACCGCACCGGCAGGGTCGTGCCGGCCGCCGTCATGCCCCTTTCCTACGACCGCCGCCGGGTGCGGGCATCGGCCGATGGCGCCTACCGGTGGATCCTCGGTCCTGAGGGTTCCTGGTCGTTCACCGTCGACGGCACCATCCGGCCACTCGTACCCGCCGGTGAGGCCGGCGGAGTACCAGGTCGGCCATCGGTGAGGGTGGCCTCGGGCACCATCGGAGAACTTGTCCACGACAGCGCATCCTCAAGGTCCCGGCGCCTCCTGCAGGTGGTTGCTCTCTGCGGGGTCCTGCTCCTGGCCAGCTGGCTCCGCACCGACCCTGAACCTGAGTGGCCATGAGCGCCATGAACGCCGTGCGGTATCCGGCACTCGTGGTGCTGGCGGCAATGGTCGTCGGCTCCACCCTGTTCGCCAGCCCACCCGACCCGGTCGACAGAGCCACCCTGCAGCCGCCCGTGCACGCAGCGCTCTCCACCACACCCGACTCCGGTGACCTCTGGTTCTGCGTCGGACCCACCGTCGACATGGACGAAATCAGCGGGCGCATCGTGACCCTCACCAGCATCTCCGACGAGCCGACCGTGGGCAGGGTCACGGTCAACGGTGACAACGGAGCCGAGGTCGAGCGGACCTTCCAGCTCGAGCCCGGACGAAGCATGGAGATCAGGCCGGGCCCGTTCGTGCCCGGAGCCCTCCACGCCGGCGTCACCATCGAGGTGCCCGGCGGCAGGGTGCTGGTCGAACAACGCATCACAAGTGGCACCACCGACGACGAGGCATCACCGGGCATCGGCACCGGGGTCGACGAGGCACCCTGTGGCACGATCACCTCGTCCACCTGGCAGGTTCCATGGGCCACCACAGCCGAACCCGGCAACACGGCAGTGCTGCTCATCTACAACCCGTTCAGGGCGCCGGCCGTCGCCGACCTGCGCTTCATCGGCGACCTCGGTCGCCGCGAGACCCTCGACACGAGGGGTGTGGTCGTGGCCGGCCGGTCCCTCGCCGTGTTCGACCTGAACGAGCTGATACCCGACTCGGCGGTGGTGTCGACAAGCGTCGATGCCCGGGTGGGCCAGCTGGTCGTGGCACGCCTACAGGTTGCCGACCTGCCCACCTCTGACACCGGAGGCAGTACCGGCCTGGTGGTCACACCCGGCCTGCCCGAGACCTCTGAACGCCTGTTCCTGCCCGGCGCCTCCAGGGAGTGGGGCGTCACCTCGTCGGTCGTCGTGATGAACCCGGGTGAGGGCACGACCGAACTCGAGGTGCTGGTCCGGCCAGAGGCGGTCGGCACCTTCGTCGAACCCTGGCGGGTGACCCTTCGGGGCCGCCAACGACAGGTGGTCGACCTGGGCTCCGGCCGCATCGCAGACGCCGGTCGCTTCGGAATCGAGGTTCGCTCCCTCGACGGTGTCCCCCTTGCCGCCTCGCTCATCAGCCGTCCCGAGGGCGGCACCACAGCCGCCGGCCTCGCCGTGCTACCAGCCGTGGGTGCCGCCGCCACCGACTGGATGGTGCACCTCACGGGACCCGCCGACCAGGCAGCCCTCGTCGTCTCCAACCCGGGCGAGATCACCATTGCCACCGTGCGCCTCTCGCTGCTGGGCGCCGCATGGCCCTCAGACATCCCCGACCTCTACGAGATTGGCCCTGCCGGTCACGTCGAGGTGGAGCTCGGAGCGGCCATATCGGCCGAAGCCACGATCCTTGTGGACTCAACCGTGCCTGTGCTGTCGGTCATGCGGCGCGCCGACCCCATGGGGCGGTCCTCGTCATTCGGCATGGCCGTTGCCGGAACCCAGGCCCGCCCCTCGTCCTGAGCCCGATTCTGCCAGTGACCTGTCGGCAGATCAGTGGTTGCCGCAGCCCTCGGGGGTCGAGCCGGGTTCCCTCACCTCAGCAAGCGAACCCCACAGGTGCGTGGCGCTCACCGGCCCCAGGTGGTGGGCCCTCGTGACGCCAGCGGCATCGGCGATCACCACGAGCGGTACGGCATCGATCTGGTAGCGCTCGTGCACGACCGCATCGGTACCCACCTCGACCTCGACCACGGCTACCTCTGAACTGTCCAGCGGCCGGGCACGCTCCAGCACGGCTGCACACGATTGGCAGGTTGCCGACGTGAACACCGCAACTAGCCATGGCACCTCGGGCCGTGCGAAGTCGGCCCGGTCAAGCTGATCGGGAACGGTCCAGCCGGTGCGGACGGGTGCATCGGGGCCACGACGCTGAACCAGTGCCGCAACGACGGAGGCGGCCGCCGCGACGATGACTAGGAGCAGCAGGCGGTCCATGCGGTGCCGGTGAGGGAGAGGCCCTGGGGCCGGTCAGTCGACCGGGGTGGGAGACGGCTCCTCGACGGCGCCAGTGGCCGCCTCAGCCGGCCCGTCGGCAGGTATCCCGGCGTCGTTGCCTGAACCGGTGTCGGTGGACAGGCCCACAAGCCGGTTGACCTCTTCGCCGGAAATGGTCTCGCGTTCCAGCAGCGCACGCGCGATGAGGGTGAGCGAGTGTCGGTTCTCGGTGAGCAGTGTGCGACAGCGGTCCTCGCCATCGGTGAGGATGCGCTGGACCTCCTCGTCGATCATGGTGGCGGTCTCGTCGGAGTAGTCACGCGTTGACATGAGGTCTTCGCCCAGGAACACCTGGTTGTGGCTGCCCCATGCCATGGGGCCCACGCGGTCGCTCATGCCCCACTCGCGCACCATCTTTCTGGCCAACTCGGTGGCGCTGACCAGGTCGCTGCTGGCACCGGTGGACACGACACCAAAGACCAGTTCCTCGGCGATGCGGCCACCCATGTTGACTACCAGCTTGTCCTCGATGAAGTCCTGGCGGTAGATGTGGCGCTCCTCTTCTGGGAGCTGCATGGTGACGCCCAGGGCCATTCCGCTCGGGATGATGGTGACCTTGTGCAGCGGATCGGCATTTGGCAACAGGGCGGCACAGAGGGCATGTCCGGCCTCGTGGTAGGCGATTGCCTCCTTTTCGTCGGCCGTGAGTGCCATCGACTCGCGCTTCTGTCCCATGAGGGTGCGGTCGCGGGCCGACTCGAGGTGCTCGGCGTGGATGGCATCGGCACCCTCGCGTACGGCCACCAGGGCGGCCTCGTTGATGAGGTTGGCGAGGTCTGCACCGCTCATGCCGGGCGTGCCACGGGCCACGACGTCGAGGTCGACGTCTTCTCCCATGCGTTTGCCCTTTATGTGCACCTCGAGGATCTGCCTGCGGTCCTCGAGTTCGGGCAGGGGCACGATCACCTGGCGGTCAAATCGACCGGGGCGCAGCAGCGCCGGGTCGAGGATGTCGGGCCGGTTGGTGGCGGCCAGCATCACGATGCCCTCGGAGCTCTCGAAGCCGTCCATCTCGGACAGCATCTGGTTCAGCGTCTGCTCGCGCTCGTCGTGACCGCCGCCCAGGCCGGCACCGCGCTTGCGGCCGATGGAGTCGATCTCGTCGACAAAGATGATGGCCCGCTCCATCTTGCGGGCCGAGTCGAACAGGTCGCGGACCCGACTGGCGCCGACACCCACGAACATCTCCATGAAGTCGGAGCCGGTGACCGACAGGAACGGCACCCCGGCCTCGCCGGCAACAGCCCGGGCGATAAGGGTCTTGCCGGTGCCCGGGGGGCCGACGAGCAGCACGCCCTTGGGCACGCGCGCCCCGATCTCGGAGAACTTGTCGGTGTCTCTGAGGAAGTCGACGACCTCGCGGATCTCCTGTTTGACACCGGCGTAGCCGGCCACGTCTTCAAACGTCGTGCCGGGCCGCTCGCTCGAGTAGGTCTTGGCCTTGGAGCGGCCCACCGACATCATCGACGTCATCTGGC
>Ga0208638_1001825_pt1 | contig 11097 bp, 9 predicted proteins | sample ETNtaG_34_FD_185753 | JGI IMG/M metagenome (GOLD analysis project Ga0208638, IMG submission 185753) | Marine microbial and viral communities from oxygen minimum zone, Eastern Pacific Ocean - ETNP201306SV51 (SPAdes) (version 2) | ecosystem: Environmental > Aquatic > Marine > Oceanic ...
TTTATTAAACTACCCTCCCCCCTCTCTCTTTTCCCAAACAAATGGCTACCGCTGTATAATCATAAATGGGGTAACTATTATCTAATTCTTTTCGCAAGTAAGATTGTTTTCCGATGATTATTTGGTTAATATGCGGATGAAAAGGAGTTCTTTATGAATGATATCGATCCATCTCTGGAACAAAACCCAACACCCCGGCCCGTCCCCGAAAATTCCATCGCGGCTGATGAGCCAGCTCCAGCCACGCAAGAAGAGCTCCCCGTAGTGGAGCACCCCCATGAAAAAGAAATCGATCTAAATGAACTGTTCCCGGATGCCGAAACAGACCTCAACGACCTGTTTCCCGACACAGAAATAAAGCATCTCCTCAAGGGCATTACCAAAAACAAAAAGGACATGAATACAATTAAAGAACGCCTCACCACGGAAAACGAAACGCCCGAGGAAGAGGAAGAAGAACCTGCCGAAAACTCACCAGCGCCTGACGAAGCAAAATAGACCCTGCCTCCCATGGAAAATCTTAGTACTGTTAATTGAGTTCTTTTTTCTGTCGATGTTTCAGACTTTCAATCATTGGCGAGATATTGTCGTAGCCTAATGGATATCCAATACGATCAAAGGTGTCCTTTGCCTTTTGAAAGGAGTCCAGCGCCTCGGAAATCCGCTCTGTTTTCTTGAAGTAGTGTCCTTGAGTTTCGTAAATTTTTGCTTTGACAATATGAGGTTCAGCCCCCTGCACCACCTCAGCGGCCTTGCCAAACCACTTCCCCGCCTCAGCCAACTGAGAGCTTTCCATATGAAGGTCGCCGATTCTTTTTAGTGCCCGCCCTTCGCCGATTTTGTTATTGAGTTTCTGGTGATAATTAACCGCCGACAGGTAGGTGTCTTCCGCTTCTCTTGCTTTATGAAAAAACTTGTGTAAATCGCCAATTGACTCATAAGTCCTTGCGGCGCGTTTAAAGTTTTTTCTCTGCTCGAACAGCGCAATGGCTTTTTGGTAATTTTCTACGGCCAAATCATATTCGTGATAGAAAAAATTCTGAGACGCTGTCTGGATGAGCCGATCGGCTTCGTCCTTGGCATCAATAGGCGGGGTGATGGCACCTTCGATTTCTACATGAAAAAATTTCTCCAGGCCTACCCACAGCGAACCACCCAGAATAAGGATCACACTAAGAATGAGGATAATCTTGGCTTGGGATAGCGGAGTCTTGGACATGGTACTACCTGAAAATGACGGAATGCCGCTATTATATATCAGGGACACTCATTGTGATCAGATTTTCTGTACACGGAGTCCGCGCTTGACAAAACGGAAGGGAATCACCTGGCCGTTAAGACGGGTCAGTTCGGCAGACACAGACGCCTTCTTTTTCGAGGGTACGATAAAAGCGATGCATCCGCCCCCTCCCGCGCCACAGACTTTGGCCGCCTGCGCTCCCTTTTTTATCGCTCCCGCGATGAGTTTATCCATTTGCGGAGTACTTATGGTTGGGGCCAAAGCTTTGCGCTCTTTCCACTCTTGAGCAAATAGAGCCGCCACTCTTTTCATGTTTCCAGCGGTCAACGCCTTATCCATTTCTCTTGCTATTTGCCCAATCTTATTCAGCTTATTCGTAATTGCGCAATTACCGTCCAAAGCTTTTTTCATGACTTCCCAGTTATTGATACCCGACTGCCTGGGTCTTCCCGTGTAGCATAAAATCATGTTCCGGGTGAGGTCTTCCAAACAAACTGGCAAAGTAACTGAATCAACACCGTCAAATCCGGGCCGCACCGAACGTACCCCTCCATGCAGAGGTGGAAAATAGTCCTGCCAACCGGTCGGCACAGAAATCACCTGAGTCTCAATGTTCTTTGCCGCTTCCAGTATCTTTTTTTTACTGAGACCTTTCTGAGTGAACGCGTTAAGCGCACCGTGTAAAGCTATGTTCAAAGCGGACGACCCCCCAATACCCGAGCCAGGGGGTGCTTCACAGGATGTCAAAATATTCAGCCCGCTCTCAGGCCGATAATATTTCAACGTTTTCAGAATAAGGATCAGCGAATGTTTTTCCGGTAGGGAGTTAAGCGATTTGAATTCGATCTTACGATCAAGGTCTTTCGACTCGACAACAATCCGTTGATCATTTCGCGGAGTCAATTCAACCGTAGCGTAAAGATTGATGGCCGCGTTAAGAGTGGGAGGATTTCCAAACTGGAGGTATAGCGGCCAGATATCCAAGGTTCCTCCGGCAAAGTCTATGCGGGCAGGCGCGGTGCTTTTAATCATTCGGTTAAATTTTTGAAACCTGTGGGAATTTGCAGGATTACTGGCAGGTCAAAAAGACATTGAAACCCGATCAACCAGACCTTCGATAAATATCGGGAGTTCTAGACAGGAGTTTGGACTATAAGTTCTCAGACGGTTTTTGCCCATTTTCCAGGTCGTTGATCTTGGCTGTTAATCTCTTGACCAGGCCTTCATATGAATCTTTACGAATGATTTTGGTAAATTGGGACCTGTAATTACGAATCATGCTGACACCTTCAATAACAAAATCGTAAACCTTCCAACCCCCATTCTCTTGGATCAATTTGTAGTCAACACCTATGGTGCTATCTGCGCGAACTACTTCTGTTTTAACAAGTGCGTATTTTCCTTTGATCACTTCACCCACGTAGTTGATCTTCTCATCGCTGTAAGCTTCAAGCTTGTTGGCGTAGGAGTTCTCCAGCAGCCTTTTAAACAAATCCGTGAAAGCCAGTCTTTCCTGGTCTGAACGCTTTTTCCAGTTTTTCGCAAGCGAACGCATCACCATCTGATGATAATTAAAACGCTTGTTAATAGTTGCCCGAAGGGCCATTCTGCGGGCTTTCTTATCGCTCTGCAACCGGTCATCCTTGATAATCTCGATCACCTTGTCAATGGTGCTTTTCAACTGACTGGTAACCTCTGAAGCCGCCAGACAAACCGACCCCACCCCTAAATTAACCATCAAACCCACCGTGACGACAAACATCAAAAAATGATTTCGTTTCATTTGCAACCGTCCTGAAAAAGAGAGGATTTCATCTAAAACTTCTCAAGAAAACACTGTATCAAATATGGGAGAGTCTATCAAGTTTTGGAAATACCGGGGTACGAACTTCAAAACCGTGCCCTATAACAGGTCCACATTAGGTGGTTGTCAGTGCTTCTTCATCATTAGTTTCCGGCCCAAGAGGTTTAAACACAACAATTAAAAGGGGCAGTAATGTCAAATTACTCAAAAGGGCTACAGCCATCGCGATTCCGGTAAGAAAACCAAAATAGATCGTTGGAATAAAATTCGATAAGGTCAATATGGAAAATCCCACTGTCACCGTAATAGAGGTGTAATAAATTGCCCGGCCAATACTTCCATGGCAACGCAGGACATCTGCATTGTAGTTTGGGTTCCTCGCAAACTCCTGTTTGAACCTGTGCACATAATGAATTGCCGCATCCACGGCTATTCCAATGGTGATCGCCGCGATGGTGATTGTCATCATATCCAGTGGAATCCCCAACCAACCCATCAAACCAAGAATGATTCCGGCGGAAAGAATATTGGGGAGAATCGCCAACACAGCCAGACCAATATTGCGAAATAAAACCATGAACATTAAAAGAATAGCGACAAACACCATCCCAAGCGTCATGATCTGGGACTGATATAGGCTGTGTAACATGTTGTTATACAATACGGCCATCCCTGTGAAATGAATTCTCTCCTCTGCAATACCGAATTCATCCACCATCTGCCGCTTGATTTTTTCAATCAACTCGCCCCGATTCAAAGTGGGGTTGGTTTCCTCTATACGAAGATTTATTCTGATCTGGTTCGCATCTGCAGACAAATAGGGATCAAGAAAGGTTTTTTTCGCGTCCTTAGGAAAAAGCTTTCTATACAAGGTCAGATCATAGTCATCGGGAACCCGATCATCGTTCAGCAACCTGACCACCTTCAAGGTCGTTGCTATAGACAGAACTTTTCCTATTTGCGGAAGAGTCTCGAGATAATCGTGAACCTTTTCGACTTCAAGCAGTTTGTCGGCATTGAACCAGTAATTTTCTTCTTCGTATTCTTCTATTTCGCTGAATGGATCATCCGATAAATCTTCTTCGGCTCTCTCTTTTGCAACCTCTTCAAGATAAACAAAAAAGTCTTTATCCGCATCAACAACAATACTCAGGGGGGTGGTTCCGCCAAGCTGGGTGTCGATAACACTCATACCCTGATAAATCTCTGTATCCTTTTTAAAATAGTCTATGAACCGATTATCCACCTGCAACTGAAATATGCCCGCGCCACTGAGCACGGCAAGAGCAACCGACACCACAAGAATCTTGTTTTTATTACCAAGAGTGAATAACCCGATGCTGTTGGTTAAACGCTTGGTAGTATCTTGATTAGATACTGATCCCTTTGGACTCATCAATTTAAGGAATGACGGAAAAATGAGGAACGAAAGGACAAACGCAAGGGAGATGCCAATGGTCATGATCCATCCAAAGTCGATCACTGGGCGAATTCCGCTAACCACCAGGGAAATGAATGCCACGATAGTTGTGATCGCGGTATAAAAACAAGGCTGAAACATAAGGCCAATGGTCTTGGACACCAAAGTAGCTTGATCCATGTTAGGATTTTCAGCATATAATTCGCCGTATCTGACGATCAGGTGAATCGTCAACGCGATGGTGACAATGGTTAGTATGGATATAAAATTAGAGGATATAACCGTAACCCTCCAATCCATCCACCCCAGGAAACCCACCATGATCCAGGCGGAAAACAAACAGCAAAGCAAAGGAAGAGTCACCCATCGAACCTTTTTGAAAAAAAACCACATCGAAACAACCATGAGGCAAAAAACGCCAACGCCGAACACATAAAGATCGGTTTCTATCAAATCGACCATATCAGATGTGATCATGGGCAATCCGCCCAGAAAAATTTTCGCCTTGTCACGATACTTATCCAGAATGGAACGGACTTCTTCTATCTCTTTGCTCTGAATATCCTGTACATGAGCGAGGTATTGCTTGAACTCAAAAGAAACTTCACCCAGTTTTTTTTCTTCTTCAGCAGTCAGTGAACCCAGGCTCCGCTTTTTTTCCCGCAGGTTGTTTCTTTTCTCAATGAGGGAGTAATATTTTTCATCCCACTTGTACATGGCAAGCAGGGAGGTGGTTTTGCCATCGGGACTGGCCAACAATTTTCTATAAATAGGACTTTCAGTAAATTCTTTTTTAGCCAGACTCTTATCCAACCCCTGTGTTGTCAGGGTTCTCTTGTTGCTTTCCAGGTCTGATATTTTAATTCTGGGACTGTTCAACAATGGAACATCCAGGATACTCACCACCGATTTAATTCTTTCCAGCTTGGAAATATCAGCCTTCAACCCTCTCAGACCTTCCAGGGAATCCTCTGACAAAAGTTCCTCGAAAGGGGTGTAGGTAATAATCAGAAAATCTTCCGTGCCATAGGCCTTGCTGGTTGCCCGGTGGTAGCGCAAGTCCTTGTCATTTTCCAAAACCAGTGAATCGGAAGATGCATCCAGTCTAAAATTCTGTACATGCAGTCCTGAAACTCCAACGAGCAGAAGAATCAACGTCAGCCATAACCTGGGATAGGCCAGAACCGATTTATCGTAAAGATTTAACAGGAATAATTTCATATAGAAAAATGGAGACAAGCAGACGCTGAATCAGCGATAAAAAATTTAACTGTTGAGGATGGGGGACACGCTGTCGAAAAATCCGACTCGGAGAAAAACGCTACCTTCCGGGAAAACAAGTTCCCCTTACTCTTTGCTTCCGAACTGTCGATACATTATGGAGACAAGTAAAATGAGATGCAGGCATCTGGTCAATTTACAGACGATGGGAAACTATCACGAAACCCGTTATGAGTCAACACGGCTTTCAACCGAAACTTAGCCATAAAGTCATTTATTTTCCATAACTTACAAACAAAGCCCGATCAAAGCAAGCAACTTGAATTGTATTAAAATTTAAACAAATTCCATTAAATAATTTGACACAGGAACCTCTGCACCTTATAGTGGATCGTTACTCAATAAGAGAATAACTGATTAAACATCAACAGGTTATAGGAATGCAACGTTGTTTTCCCAAAGAACTCAAATGGATCATAGCGCTGGTTTTGGTCGCCTTGATTGGAACTGGCTGTGGTACGGCCAATGTACAGGTGTATCAATATGTTGAAGCAGAAACGGACTATCCAAAGTCCGTTGCCATTTTGCCTTTCTCTTATGATTCTGAAATTCCTGAAGGCAAACGGCCCCATCGAATTCTGCGCAAAGTATTTTTCAGCTTCTTCAGTTACCTGGGATACACCGACCTGCCACTCGATATCATCGACCGAAAAATGGCGCCGATCATAAAAGCCGGAGTCAATCTCAACGAACTCTCCAGCAGTCAATTGAGAGAAATTCTGGGAACCGATGCGGTCATTCGTGGACATGTCATTAACGCCACCAACTTCACCGCCGCGATTTACGCCGAAACCAGCATCAAGGCAAAGTTAACAATGGTCGATCTGAAAACTGACGAAGTAATGTGGGAAACGGAGCATAACGAACTCAACCATTCAAGCATAGCCATGCCTGCGGTGGTAGATATCATTAAAGACCAGATGGATAATTTTGAGGTTAAAGAGGCCTACTATAGAGCGGCTGAATCCTTCGCCCTGAAAGTACTCAAGAAAGTTCCCGACCCTTCAAGCGCGCGAGAGAGCGAAGTTCAACTGCCCCTCATTAAATCTATAGAAGCGAATATTCAAGGGAGTAGCAAACTGCAACTCGATGACCTCATCTATGTGAGTATGCAAGGGGAGTCTGGTCTGACGGCCCATTTTGATATCGGGAGCTTTAAAAGCCACATAAGAATGAAAGAAATTTCCGAGGGACTCTACACAGGAAGTTACCGGGTTAAAGAAGGGGACGCTATAGATAACGCGCTTATCATAGGGTGCTTGACCAACAAACAAGGACTGACTGCAAAGAAATTTTATAAAGGGGCCATGGCTGTCATCGAAGAAGCCCGGTTACCCAATAGGAAATTAAAATGAACGCATTTCCACAAACTAATTCCATTCGAAACACATTGCGCTGGAAACAACTGGTCAGGGTCACACCGGTTCTCCTGTTGGCCCTGATGTTCACTGCCTGCTCTACCAATCTGCAATCAAAGGTAGCGGGAAACCTGAACCAGTTGTCCAAGCAACAAACAGTAGCTATCCTTCCGGTCGAAGTCATGGAAGCGGGTCAGAAAGAGGCCGCCGCCATGTTCCGTCAGGGACTTTACGCCAATCTCAAAGAATCAAAATTCAATCTGCTCGAACGTTATGTGGTAGACGGTCTGCTTAAACAAAATAACCTGACCGATCCAGCTCAATTTCTTAATATCAATCCGATGAGGTTCGCAGAGATTCTCGGCGCCGATGCCGTATTGATCAGCCGTATTAATAAAATCGAACGCTCTTACCTCGTCATCCATTCCTCAATCGAAATTGGAGTCTCGATACAAATGGTCGACACACGAACTGGAGAAATCCTGTGGCGGGCGGAACAAACAGAATCAGACTTCCAGGGCATCGGCAAAATTCCGACAGGGATTTCATCGATCATCCTCGGACCCATTCAATTTGTAACCAACAAACTCAACCTGCATCGAATGACTTCCAAGCTGGTGAATAAACTGACCGCCGTTGTCAAAAAACCGGAAGATGCCGAAAAAAGCGAGACTTTTGAAAAACCTCTGATCGCATCAGCGGCAACCCGCGATCTCAAAAAAATAGAAGACATTCACAATCTTGAAGCCGAGTGGGCAGAAGATGTCGCCGCCTACACTGAAGTACCCGTAAACCTTAATGATCCAAAAGAAAATTTCGCTTCTGACTCACCTGAAAATATCCAGACAGAACTGGCCCACTTAACAGCGCAACCCCCAGCATCCGAGTCCGAAGAGATGCAACCCACGAACATCAGGTGGACACCAAGAAAAGAAAACTCAATACCTTTAACAGCAAAATCAACAAAAACCATTTTCGCTCAACCGGACAAAGTCACAGTAGCCCCGGTTAGCATTGCTCCGGTGGAGAAAATAATACAAACCACCCAGTACACGATTCAGATAGGAGCCTACAAAACAAAAACCAATGCCAGCAAAGTAGTCAACCAATTGTCCGAGAAAGGGTACAACGCCTTCATCACACAATACTCAAAAGACGGCGCGACCCTGTTCAAAGTCCACGTCGAAAAATTCAGCGACAAAGAAAAAGCCTACCAACTCGCCAACAGACTCAGCAACAAAGAAAACCTCCCCAACTTCGTCACCACCATCAACCCGGGCTAAACCCTGAATTTATTTTTTTGGTGAGATTAGCTTTTTAAGCTTATGCCCTTTTCTCCACTTTAAAGCGAAATGCCTCTTCTTACACAAACTAGTCTTTGAGGGATGCTTCGACAAGCTCCGCATGGCACAACACAGCCACCCCACCTATCACACAATACGCATTGGGCATCACTAGTTCCCGCAGCCACACGATTAACGGACCGTCATTTCTTCCGGGTGTTGCCCTGTTTCAGGAAGCTATCGAGCAAGTCGAAGAACCGGTTGGCTTCGTCCTGGCTGTTATAGAAGTGGGGCGAGAGCCGCACCATTCCGTCGCGAACGGTCAATGATACGTTGTTCTCTGCCATGTAGGTGGCAAGTTGCGGCAGGTCGCCTGCGAACGTAAAAGCAATGATGCCTGATCGCTCCTCAGGAATCATCGAGTTTTGTATTTTCATATCCTTTTGCCTCAGTCCTTCCATGAGACAATCGCCCTGCGCCAAAACGTTTGACTCGATCTGCTCTATCCCTGCTTCCAGCAAAAGGTCCAACGCCGCACCCAAAGCGTAAATGCTCATCGTGTTAAAACTACCCTCCTCAAAACGCTTGGCTCCCGAACGAAAGGTGAAATCGTAATTCATGAAATCCCACGCGTTCACCACGCTATCCCACCCGACTGTGACCGGATAAATTTTTTCCAGCACGTCTTTTGAAATGTAAAATCCACCCAGGCCTTCGACACTCAACATCCACTTATGTCCGTCAGCCGCGAGAAAGTCGATGTTGTCGCGCTTCACATCCATCGGCAGAACACCCAGACTCTGGATCGCATCAACACAAAATAGAATATTCCGCTCTTTACAAAACGCGCCGATGCGATGGAGATCGTTTCTGAACCCGCTATTGCATTCCACGGAACTGACCGACACGATGCGTGTTCGCTCGTCAGTTTGCGCCACGAGGTCATCAAAAAGGACGCGTCCGTCTTTCGCCTTTACCATGCGCGTTTCTACTTCATGACGCTTTAAGTTCCACCATGGATAAACGTTGGCAGGAAACTCAATGTCTGGAATCACCACATTGTCGCCCGCCTTCCAGTCGAGGCCGTTAGCAACAATAGAAATTCCCTCGGATGTGTTTTTAACAAACGCTACTTCCTCGACATCCGCGTTGACCAACCGGGCAAACTGTCCACGCGCCCGTTCCACCTCTATCATCCAGTCCTTGTAATTTTTCGTCCCATGCTCCGAAGCATCTTCAGTGAACGCGCTCACTGCGTCGCGAACGCGCCGGGGCAATGGAGACACTTTGGCATGATCAAAAAATATCCGGTTCGCCTTGACCGGAAACTCCTGCCGCAAATACATTTCATTGAGATTCATTTAAGTAGATCACCTATTTCAAAAATTATTTATCATCTTCGTTGAAAATACTCCCTGCTTTGAGAATGGAATGGAATCCGTATTTACCGCGAATGTGGTCTATGCCCCGAAACAAACGGTCGCGCCGTTCGGGCTCTGCCGGCGCGAACAGGTCCGACTGCTGAAATCTGCTGCGACTCAGCGACGACAGGGAAACGCCGATCAAACGCACACGAGTCCGGCGGGTGAACAGTTTTCTGAACAAACTGCTTACCGCATGAAAAACAATTCCATCATCGTCTGTGGACTCGCGCAGTGTATGACACCGTGTCACAGTTTTAAAGTCTGAATACCGCAACTTGAGAGTCACTGAGCGTGTATAAAGATTTTCCCCGCGCAACTGGCCCGCCGATTTCTCAACGAGGTAACTGAGGATAGATTCAAGAAACTGCGGATCAAAAGAGTCTTCTTCCAGAGTAGTTTCCCGGCTGATGGATCGACTGTCCTCTTCCTCCGCGACAACCAGACGTTCGCAAACGCCACGCGCCTTGAAGTACAACGCAGTCCCCCACTTGCCATAAGCCTGCTCCAGCCATTCCAAAGGAAGGTCTGCCAATTGCGCGACAGTGCGAACACCCATGCGCTTCAGTTCCGCCGCACTTTTGGGCCCGATCCCAGGAATACGTTCCACCCCCAGCGGCGCGAGAAACCTGCGCTCCATTCCCGGGACGATCCACAACATGCCGTTCGGCTTAACTCCTGCGGAAGCCACCTTGGCCACCAGCTTGTTGGATGCGATTCCAATCGAAGCGTTGATCCCCACCTGTTCGCGAATGCTGTCACGAATCTGCTGAGCCGTGTCCAGCAAAGGCCCGTGCAGTCGCAGGCATCCGCTCAGGTCAACGAACGCTTCGTCGAGCGACATCGGCTCGACCAAGGGCGAGTAACTCCGCAACACATCGAAAATACGGCGCGAGAACTCCGCGTAACGCCTGTGTGATCCGCGCAGGAAAATGGCAGATGGATACAACCGTCGTGCCCGGCCCAGAGGCATCGCCGAATGGATGCCATACTTGCGCGCCGCGTAAGAAGCCGCTGCCACCACACCGCGTCCGTTCGGGTCACCACCCACAATCACCGGCTTGCCACGCAGTGACGGATCAAGCACCTCCTCCACAGACACGAAAAACGCGTCCATGTCTACATGTAAAATATTTCTCAATTCATTCACCCACAGAGAAAAGGCTTTGACCACAAAGACGCAGAGTACGCAAAGAAAATCAAAACCCACAATAGCTACTTTTCCCACCGACCAGAGCAGTTTATTGGCCCCACGCCTAGTGGAATTTTCGCATGACGCCTATGACTACG